>JAABUS010003515.1_pt1 | contig 25241 bp, 25 predicted proteins | sample 5560161 | NCBI WGS metagenome assembly JAABUS01 (sample SAMN10711885, study PRJNA513376) | rock metagenome | isolation source: Antarctica rocks | place: Antarctica: Victoria Land, Trio Nunatak nord | collected 2016-01-04
CCCTTCATGTTCGGGATTAGCGTGAATTCCGAGCAAGCCTTCACAAAATTCAGTAGTGCTTGCAGAAGTTTAAGTGTTGTGCTCCCTTCGACGCGGAGAAAGATAAGAAGCTATCAAGAAATGGCTCAAGATTGAGCTTTCTGTACATGCTTATCGAGTTTTTTCACCGCTAGATATCTGATGAGATAAGTGAACATGACCGATAGAGATTGACAATCAAGGAAAATGTACTGCTGATCTGAAACGTTTAACAAGCGACCTTCTTGATGCAATGGCTTAAGGATCTGTGTCTAACTTGGAAGAAGAGAGGAGGCAGCGAGGAGACATGGGAGAATTTAAAATCTAGAATCCTTTTTCGGAAGAAGGGATGCTCACTCTTAGCCACATAGTGTACAATGTCTGATCCGCTCATTTGTCCTTATCCTTCGAGCGGCGCACATGTTGTTGAAGCAATAGGAGCTGCAGTAGGAGCTGTGGTAGAAGCAAGGGGAGTAGTCGTTCAATTAGGTGTTACGAGTGTGTCGGGATTGGATAGGGTTTCCTAGCCAATAAGCCCTAGGGGTTTTGGCCCATGTTGAACCCCTAGCCTTAACACTCTATCCTAGCGCTTCCGATACCCGAGCAAACCTGCTTCGCCCCCTTTGTTTTGCCCTACTATAGATACAGCTCGGAACCCTCTTTGATTCCTTCTGTATTCTTAATATTCTAGTTATAGCTACCTCTATTGATCAAACATTCTATCCAGCTACGCACTACCTCGCTGCAGTGTGGTTAGATTCTAGGCACGGTCTCAACATTAGGAACATAGTTGTTGCAGTGTCATTACACTGCCCGCTAGCCTGGTTGAGTCTAGCGTCAATTGCGGCACAAAACCTAGATAGCTTACTGCTGTAGAATACACACCTTTAGTCAATAATCAGATCTACACTTCATCATATAGAAGCCGAGCCCTCGTTCTTTCCTTTCGCTCCTTGTCTTTCGTCCTGTACATTACCTGGTGTATTGTCTTGTACCTAGATTCTATCGAGTAATAATAATACCAGTCTTCTATATTGATAGTATCTCTAGCCTAGCTCAGTCCCTGACACTATTGAAAATCGAATGATTAACTGTAATAGGTTTAGTTCTAGCAGGTTTAGCTTCCGTGACCTTAAAAAAAGAGTCAACCGTTTTACAAAGAATCGAAATAAGGTTTTCGCACGCTAGTGATATGGCGTCAAAATCAGTCGGTAGGCGTTGCTAACTAAAGAGAATAATGAGTCGATGTGAACAGCAAACGCCACATGAGCGACAACAAGAAATGAGAGACGCAGAAAATTCGAATCGATGTTTTGGTATAGAACATAAGGTATTTACGATTAGCGCCGGATATGAAATTGCTGATTACCCCGTTTGGTCAGCTCATGCGTAATCGCGCGCTAGTAACTCTGATAGTTGATAGTTCTTGTTGGCTGATTCCCCGCTATTGCTACTGTAATAAACACTAAATTAGCCGATAGTTCTATCTGGCCTCTGTAATGGAAAGGCGTAGGTGCAGAATTAGGTTTCTTTGCTGCAACCTGTTGGAAATAGGGGAGTTGGTAACCTTCGCCTCATAGGGCTGGTAGGGCTGGGGCCCGCTAGAAGAGTTTTCACCTTTCACCTTCTAGATAGCCTTCTAACAGCAACAACCAATATATCAATATGCCCTCATATGACCTCGTGTTCCAACACAATCTAGAAGCAACGCTTGGCTAACATCTTACTTAGCAAGATACTGTAAGGTATTGGGAATCGATTACGAGGCCGCAGCATGTCCCTCGCTTTTGTAAAGGAAAAATGTGGTGTGACGCGACGAGGCCTCTTTACGTGAAACTGCGTAGTAAAAGATAATAAGGTAGCACTCTATTGATGGTAGAACTACCTTAGCGGAGTTCTATGATTCTTTAACCGTACCAGAACCGTATTAGTTTAGAAGACTGTCAGTAGGCAGTTTCGTAGTGCTTACGATAGATAAACTCAGTTACCGCAATTCTTTAGTCACCTTTCTACATTAGACTGGTTTATAATATTCTACGGTTATAACTCGGTTTTGTCACATCTACGTCTACGAGTCTAGAAGAAGACTGATATGCAAACAGTCACGTTACGGTAGATGATAATTGAAACCGTAAATTTACGGCTACAGGCATGAAACAGAAGATGAACAGTATCACAACCTTCATTAGCAACGCAGTTGCTTCTACCGACTGATTTTGACGTCACATCGCTAGCGTGCTGAAACCTTATTTCAATTCGTACAATAATTGGCTCTTTATTCTTTTTATTCTTTGTAAAACGGTTGACTCTTTTACCGAAGTCACGAAAGCTAAACCTATTGCAGTTAGAGTCACGGAAGCTAAACCTATTACAGTTAATCGTTCAATTTGCAATGATCCCGTTTTTCTATTCGGCTTCGTGCTTACTACTACACTTCTAACAGCTATGTGTTCAAACACTCGTCATTCGCTTCATGACCTACTTCATGACCTACTTCATGGCCTACTTCATAGTATGCTTCATACATGCTTCATAGTACATGCTAACTAGCTCAATAGAAAGCATCCTCTATAGCTCGATATCAAACTCCCTACCAAACTCCCAACCGAATTTCCTACCAAACTCTCTACCGAGCTTTCTACCATACCAAACGCTCTACCAAACTCCCTACCAAACTGGGCTTTCTACTGAGCTATCGACTGAGCTACCGACTGAGCTTTCGACTGAGCTTTCCATCGAGCTTCCGACTGAGCTTTCTACTGAGCTTTCTACTGAGCTATCTGCTGAGCTTTCTACTGAGCTATCTGCTGAGCTTTCTACTGAGCTTTCTACTGAGCTTTCTACTGAGCTTTCAACTGACCTTGTTGTGAGGCGAAGCCTCACCCCTCGATGACTCATGGAACAGCATTTATCCGGCCGCATCTTCAGAGTTTATGGGAACATTGACTACTATTGATAGAGGTTTCCCGAGCCATCAAATATGACCCTACCGAACAGCCTTCATGACTCTCTACATGACTCTCTACATGACTCTCTATCAAGCTTTGAATTGCTTCGCAATCAAGGATCAAATTTGTTCCCTACCGAGCATCAAATATGAGCTCTACCGTACATCCTACGTGACTTTCTATCGAACATTCTACATCGCTCTCCATCGAACAGCCTTCATGATTCCTTTCATGGCTTCCTTCATGACTCTCTACCCCATTAGTTTACCCATTAACTTTCTCATTGACTTTCTCATTGACTTTCTCATTGACTTTCCCAGCGCATATATTAAATTGTGTAAATAGCTATTGTTCAGTTAGTCGAATTAACTATTAATTAACCTACTACACGATCGCAATAACCAATCAAATAAGTTCTGAGTCAGCAATAGCTGAAAACTGCGTTGCTTTCCATTGGTAACAGACTTGCTCGGGCAGCCAACGGACCTAGTAGACTAGCATAAGGCTGAATCTCAGCCTTAGCGACGAAGCTACTTACAGAGATTTCCTGAGCAGAGTTTTCTTCTTTATCTTTTATCTTCTTTCTACACAGACATTTAGACACGACACACGCAGTCAGACATTGATCTTACATCTATCTATTTATCTATTTATCTATCTATCTATCTGTATATGTCTTTAGGTATAGAGGCGTATGAGGGAGACTGACAATTGAATTCAGTCCTGCGCAGTCCCTGGCTCTCAAACGACACATCGTTAAGTCTTGATTCCCCCTCTTCCTGAGCATTCCAACTTTCCAACCAACTTGTATACCTTCCATCGTAGTGGGCGCTGGATCCAAGAGCCTAACTCCTACCGAAGGCCACTCTATAGCCCATATAGTGTGTTTATTGGCAAAGTCTCTTTCCCAACAGAACAGTGATTTGAACGAAACGCAGTCGAATAAGCCTCGAGAGCTTAACCGTCGAAGATCGCTGAGAGTCCCTATCGATAGAACTTCGGCATTGAGGTATATAAGCCGTGTGGTGAGAACGCAGTATCTTCCCCTTGTCCCAGTGGCTTCGATGATCGTTATAACAGTCAAACATCGCTCGATAAAGATCGTTAACAGGCGTCTTCGGCTGTGTATCGTCGGGTTCGTGACTCTTCTTAGCTCTGATAAGAATAACCAATTGTTATCAGGTTCCCAGCCGGCACCACGTGGAGGTGAGAGTCTTGCCAGCCGCTTCTGATTCAATATAAAAGGATTAATATTCTTTTCTATATCGAGCTTGTGTCATGATGGATTGATACATAGAGGTTAGACCAGGGGCTAGGCCGAAGGCCAGACCTGAGCTGACCTTGATACTCTATGGCTCTGCCAAGGCATCGCTTAGGCCACGTCTTACCTTCGGCTTAATATGCCATGAGTTATGACGTGACCAGCTTGGCAATGCTTGGCAAACTCCCTATAGTAGACCGGTCCCCTCGAGTTATCGAGGACTCCTTAATAATTAGCTCTACCAAAATATACACCCATTCTGTGCCTGTTTAGAATATCACATTGCCATACCACCCTTTAGACCCCGTCTACCCCCTAGTAGGCCGGCGGTCATCACAGCTTATCCCATTCATCCATCCAAGCATGTTCTAATTCAGTTCTACCTTTGATGAAAGGTCTTCGATTAGCTACACGGTTCTTGATCAGATTCCAGACGTGTTCAATAGGATTCAGATCGGGACTGTTGCCTGGCCAATCCAAAATCACGATGTTCTGCTTCGCAAATAGAGGTTTTTGCCATTGAGAGGTATGACAGGAGGCTTCATCCTGCATTAATAAAGCAGTAGTGCTCATAGAGCAGTGGGTGGCCTGAAATCGATGATAGGCAGGTAATAGTAAGGGTCGCAACACGCATCTGTTGTATCTATACCAGTCGATTCCTCCCCTTTTAGAACGACAGCACGGCGAGAATCTGAACGAGGGAGCCTTCAAGCCTTGTTGCAGACAATTCGCCTTCTTCTCTGCATGAGCTGCCTGTTCTATAGGGCGTCGTAGTAGATCCTCGGCAGCAAGAGCTGAGATAGAAGCCTCGCGATCCTTTTTATCCTCGAGCTGATAGATGTAACAAGGGCCCTTCCAACTCAGAGCTATAGAACCCCAAAACATGAACGTTGTATATCCGGAAAAGGCCTTCTCACAGCAATCTGGCTCCCACTCTTCTTCTTTGGTTCGTGTAACGTGTATAAGGCTTCGCAATTCCCCTATTTTGACTGACGTTTCATCCGTATAGATGACTCTACCCCATCCCTGCCCCGATATTACATCCCAGAACTCTTTATCCCTGCACCAGTCTAAACGCTTCGTTTTCATGGCCACGGTCAGATAGGGCTTTTGACGAGGCGAATAACGTCCGTATCCGGCTTCCTTGAAGGCCTTTTCTATTGTGGGTCGTGAGGCTATTACTCCACATTCGCGTGCAACCGTGATCCATGATCGGCGTCGCCATTCATAGCTAGATGTGGCTAGTTTGATCATTATATCAATTTGCTCCTGACATAACAATGAAGACCTTCCAGAACGGGACCCAGGAGCAACGTTTTCCCCACGAAAAGGCTTCGTTCCATGAATTTTAGCCTGTTTGCAAGCATGATTGAGCTGACATAGTGATATAGAGGAAATAGAATGATTAAAAGATATATATTGAAATATATGATAGATATAAGTGCTTATGTAATAAGCTACGTTGGCCCTTAAGGCTGTACGGTGGCCATTTCCAGGATAATACCTTATGTAAACCTTTGAATTGTTGCCTCAGAACCTCAGACGTGTTTCCATAGCTAAGCCCCTTCGGGCTAGCTACTTCCCCTAAGCCCCTTCGGGTTAGGGACCCTCTCAATGATGAGCGACTCTCTTTTGAGCTGTTTTTGAATGTCGATCATCGACTGCTCTCTCTTGTATCTCGCTTTGACCTCTTCTAATGAAGCTTTCTTCTGCCGCCGTTTTCAATTAGGAAAAGTTGCGCCCCCACTTGTCTGATCTTGATGTTCATATCTTGCTTGCTTCATTTACCTCGGATGACCTTTCCTACACCAATGGCGGTCTTGAAGTCTCCACGGCCCTTGGAAGAGTCGAATCTATATTCGAGGCTCAGCAGCTGCTGTTGTCGTGGGTCGCCCGCGACATCCCTGAGCAGGTTAGTAGAGGGGCAGAGGCTGGGGTCTGGGCCTACGATAGGGGGAGCCGGGGGCATTTACCGGCCTACATGGTACCTTTATCCACATGTAGATAGGGAGACATACATACACACATTTCTAGAGTACCTTTCTACTAGTACGACCATTGCACGTGCTCGTTGTTTGCTCACCCTTTGTTGCTTCAGAGCTCCCTATACCGCACCTGTACCCTATCCCTCGACACTGTGACGTAACATTAACAAAATGTAACCTACTGTGTGCCCCTATAATCATTGTCTGCCTTGGACTGTGTATGCAATAGTGACCTCGTCTCCTTTTTCGGTTTGTCCACGCCATTGCCCTGACCTTTCTCGTGACACTCTTTGTCAGTGGATGTAGAAGTTTGTTGTTTTCTTCTTGAATGGAGGCTCGGTGATGTATGGTTGGGGGCAAATAAAAGCTAGTCGAAGCGATGATGGAGCAATAGGGACACAATCACTGGCGAATTCAGGGTCAGGCTTTTGAGGCTTGCTCCAGAGATAATGAACGGACAGGGTTACGTCCTTAGGGTCATGCAAGTGCCATCTTTTCCTTCAGGCTGCTGTATCTCATCGCCTGATAGCAGCAAGATCACAGAAACGATCTGAACATTTGAGCCCCCAATTAGGAGAATATATCCGCAGAACTATAACCTAGCAGAGAGCAGGATAAGGAGACCCTTTGACAAGCAAGCCCAGCCACACAGAATATACAGTAGAAGAAAATGGTGGAAAAACGTCGGTCAAATTATTATACTTACTGGAAACGCAAAAGGTTCTGTGCTGTTCGTTTGGGGAGAGGCCAAACAGTGCTCTAACTGTACAGAAGTATTAATGAATTTGTCTGCCGTTCCGACTGGCGCTGGTTCGTTCGACGTGAAATCTGAGCCAGTCAGCGCCGTTGTAGTTATCGCTGATTTCTTCTGAGTCCGATGGCGTTTGCTCAGACAAAATCTGATGCGTTTCCCAAACTGTAGGAACGGCAGGATCATCAATAGGTTCATGCCGAGGAGAGGGGCCATACAATGGCACAACTTGGACGGCCTTCTGGCGTGAGTATGGTTTGCGCTTTCTCGTGTTCCTAATATCAGCAGCGTGTGGCTGGATATAAGCTTGCTCCTCGTCCTGCTTTGGATCTGGCACATCCTCCCAACATGGGTGATTTAGAGCTTCACCTGCAGAAATGCGTACTCGGGGATCCCACGAGAGCATCTGGCGTAACAGAATGGCGAACTGCTCCTTGATCTTCCCGGTTTCAAAAGACACTGTATGACTTGAAAGATTCGACAATGCGTTGCACTATCAATATGTTCGGGGTGGGGGAATCGCCTCCCGAATGTATATATCCACGCATACGCCAAGCTCCAAACGTCGATCTTGTTGTTATAAGGACTCTGCCCCCAGACTTCCGGTGCCAGAGTATTCTTGGGGCCTATCACTGTGTCCATGCTTTCTTTTGATTCTATAGCCTTGCCAAAATCACACAGTGCAGCCTCTGGAGGAGACAAGGTCACGACGAGGAGGTTTTTGATTGTGATATCGCGGTGCAACAACCCTTGCTTGTGAAGAGTATCAAGCCCCCGGAGCGTATCTTTGAAAAGATGGAGTCTAGTGGAAACGGAGATGTCGTTCCAGTCTTGTTGATCGAAATCTCGTCGGCCGAGCGCAGAAGAGATATAAACTCTTTCAGGAACTATTCCGCATGGTCCATCGTTGCCGTGTTCGCACCATGTCTGGAGAGTCTTCAACAAACCACGGTGTTTCTGTCGATGTCAGACCAATGTTGTCACCAAAAAAGTAATAGGCACACCTTCATGAACCGACGAGCAACTGCCACTTCATCTTTAGCCGACCTCATCGTCTGGTCATTTCGACGTAATCGTAGTTCCTTGACCGCAAGAGGATGCCCGGTGGTAGTATCTACACCCACAAAAACCCACCCAAACGTACCGAAACCCAGACTATTATGAATAACGGCATGGCCCACTCTCGCGTGGTACGGCTGGGGGATCGGATCGAGCTTTGGGTGCGGGGGATCTCGACCATGAACGCCTTTCAGATAACTATCTCGACGCTGCGTGAAAGTGACTGTGTCTGATACATCGAAGGTCATACTGTATTCGAGGTCACCAACTCGAAACCTATTGGTTGGTCTGGAGAGTACAATTTGTGATGATTTGGGTAATTTTATCTCTTTATTCTCCAGATAATACGAGACTGACTTTTTGCTACCAGCGATCAGCACAAGAGCCCCCGAGTCAACATTGAATTGAATCAATGCGTGGACAGCAGCAATCTTCCTCGCTTCCTTCTGGCCGGGTCGAACCAGTAGAACGTCAATACCCCTCGAGTCATCAGGAGCTTTCGACGACCCCTTACCAATTCGCCATCCAATGGTGCGAGCTAGACGTGGAATTGTGTCCAGAGACAGCGCGAAATAGCCCTGGAGAGATTGCGATTCGGAAAAGGATTGGCAGCCAACATTTGTATCGTAATCGGTATCGCTATCATCGCTGTACTCTTCGCTCGAGTTGTGACTATTTGACGAACCTTCGACGATCACAAATTGCTTGAGATAAGGACCGGCCTTTTCGTTGATATATAGAATGGCATTTTGAAACGCATTGCGGGCTTTGTCATTTGCTGGTATAAGCTTTCCAAAAGCCCCAGGTGTTTGGATCTCGCGAGTAGTGGTAGTAGAAGAAGACGACGACGATGATTCCGTGAGCGCACGCTCGCTAGAAGGTACAGTGTTTTCAGCTCTAAGGGACATATTAGAGGTGTGAACAGAATGGACCCTGCCACAATTTTTCTACTTGCCCAGATCTAGTTAGAGTACCTTCCGTGACCTCTCTCCAAGCTGGTTCACTCACAGAACATTTTTTCTACCTGGATTCTGCCTTTCTGCACCAACAATTATTGATCATGCACGAATCATTCGAGGCGTGCGGCTCACAGCAGCCTGGAGAGACGTACCCGGAATATCTTGCAAGATACAATTCATTCGCCGATGCGCAGTCGCCGTTCGCATGTCCGCCTTCGTCATCTTCGTCAGCTGGTCTTCCAACCCCAGATACCAGTGATACTCAAGACTATGAGCTTCAAACTATCCTTCAAGAAGGACCAAGCATAAGTACAAAACATCCTTCCACGGCGGAAGTTGTGACGGCCACTAACTGGAAAGGATACGGCTTCTCCCGTGCACAAGACCCTATCCTCGAAACCACCCACGACGTAAAAGCACGGTACCGCAAAAACTGCATAGAATTTACCCTTGGCATACATGCCGATATTGGTCTTCAATCCACCAGAACGCGCTCGAGGTCTACTAACCAAACGAAATTCTATGAATTAGACGACCGAGGAAATGCCACCTGGAGTAGAGACTATTTAGCCCAAAGACAGAAACAACGCACTCCAACGGAGCGATCTAGCCTGATCGGCAGACGCTCGAAACCATGGTATATATTCAATTCACTCGACACGGTTTTGACTTATAAGATTTAGTGTCACCTTTTCAACTTCCAAATTGTACAACAAGGGCACCGGGATAAGAAAGGCCGACACTTCTCTGGGCGGGACGAGTAGGAGCAAGAGGCGAGCTAGCAAAAGATGAAGATACGGGAGGTCCTTCGGGAGATTACAGCAGCAAGGTTTCGCGCGTGGGCAAACAGATAACAGGCTTGGTTTTCGGAACGAAGAAGTGATCCGCCTTCCTGAGGCAATTGCAGTCTTCAGCAACGCAACTTGCTGCAGTACGACTCTCGCCTTACCTCACGCGATGATGGCTATTATAGTTACACAGCTGCACGAATATCAGAGACCAATGAAAGTGAAGAATGGAGAGTAGAAGAAGGAGGGCAATTGTTAGAAAGCAAGTTGGATGCAGAAGAAGTTGGGACCATAATGTATACGACGAGGCTGTAAGCCGTTCTGTGGGCATTCGATGTGGATATACCATTCTTTTGTTGCTCCCCTTTATCTACTACTCTGCTTGTTCACTCTAAATATGCCTCATCGTCGTGTGATTCATACTCTCCTGTTCTTACTTCTTGCGCGATAAAGATGGAAGACTCGTCACTTCTTCATCCTCCTTCAACAGATAATTTCATCCCTCTATGTCTTTGAGTCTTAAGTACGGAATTCTTACGGAGAAAAGCAAAGTACTACCTGCCTCGAATGACTCCATTCGGTATTTCTCAGCGAAGCAAAACTGGCGCACCTTCATATTCACTCTTCCTGTATCACCGCTTTGCGCGAAGACAAAACGACGCTCACCTCAATCTCGCTTCCGCGGTAGACAAACCGCGCCTTGATGTTTGACGATATTATCTCCTCTGCAATTCAGACGACAGCTATTCTGAGAGTCTTAAGAACTCAAGAAGCAAATCATATGCGAGATTCCAATCCTTTCAAAAGGTTATCAACAGTGGCTTGCGGAATGGCGAAAGGAGGCGCTTGAATGACACATTGTTGTTCAACGTCTTCTGTGCCGGAAATGTAATGACTACGAAGAGGATAACGAGAATGTCACTGAATCAGATGGTCGGAGTACGGCGGCGGATGAGCATCCTTTGAGCGTCGCTACTGAAACGTTGCCGGACTTCACATCTGCATTCAACGACATCTACATTGAGTAGGTAGTAGAGTCTGCCCATAAGTCTCCTACTACAGCTATTGAATGCTTTATCTTAGCTCCCACTTCTGGCCCATAAACCCCTATCCCAATCGTGAATACTCTCACCTTCTAGGGAACTAAATTCCCCGTACACTATTGGTATTTCCTCAGGTATTGCAAGAACGACTGGGTGCGATCTTCCTCCTGTATTGGCACGCCCATTTATCTGCCGAATACTTTGGCTATAGTTTCTCGTAAAATCCGCCGATGACCATGCTCTGTAATACTTGGATCTTCGCCAATTCGCGAACAAAATGCAAAATGTAAATCCCTCCCTGCTCCATAAGCTACTTATGAGATCAGCCGACTTTTCTTCGTGGACGAAGGAATCCCATTTGCTTACGATATGAATTTGCAGCTTCTCCATCCCAAGTTTTTGGCTAGCTGCCACGATCAATAGCTCACGGAAACCATTCGCCCTTACCACCCTCACTCCACCCTTCTACTTCTGATGAAGCTACAGCAGAAGCTATCTATGTTTTGTGCCGCAACTGACGCTAGCCTCAACCAGGCTAGCGGGCAGTGTAAAGGCACTGCAACAACTATGTTCCGGCCAGCAACGAGATTCAGCTGTACGTCCTGCTGGCTACGAACCTTCTGTCACTGCCAGCAGTGGTCAGGAGAGCTGAGAGATCTCATGTCGCGTTGAGCCTGGCTCAAGGCGACAGACACAAGGGATTTGGGTTATGAAAACCATCCGACGCGTAACTACCTGACTCCCACTCAGGCCCGAAGTCAGTCTTATCAACTGATGAATGTGATGTCGATCTAGTTACACGACAGGACACCCTTGGGCTTGACGGACTCTGAGCGTGTGAAGCTCCGGCGTGGGCAGAGCAACGAGGGAACGAACGATCGAGGTTTCACCCCACTCGCACTGGGGCCCGAAGCTGCTACTGGGCGTGAAGGTAGCAGTGGATGTGGTGTCGCCTGAAACATCGAGGAATCAAGCTTGGTTAGTAAGAGTGGGACAAATACACAGTCAGGGCTACGAGGTGTATGGAAACGTCTACTCTTGCAAGACATGGTCGGTCTGTATAAGAGAGATCTTTACAGATAACGCGAAACAGCAAGAGCATGAGAACAGGTCTTGCGAGACTCGTTAAGTTCGATACGGGCAAATCCAAGAGACTCGTTAAGTTCGACACGGGCAAACTCAAGGAACTCGTTAAGGTGAACACGGGCAAACTCAAGAGACTTCGACTCAAGCTTGAACTGCGGGGCGTAGCATACAATGGCAGCGACTGCGAGACTTCTCGAGGTGCATACGTATGGCTCCAAGAACCTCACCTCTTCAATGAGCTCTGACTCTTGGCGGACAGCGAGTCGTAAGACAGCTGGACAGCCGTAAGTTCATAAAAGAAGGTCGAAAAGACACTGTCTGCATGGCTCGAGAGGACGGAAGCGCATGTCGGTACGTGAAGAGTGGGTTACGCCCAAAAACACGTGCTTAAGGAGCAAACTGCGAGCGACTCAGGGTGAGAGGCCTTGTCCACCTCAAGAGTCCACCTTCTAGAAAGGTAAAGCTGAGGTAGGGTCCTGGGTGAGCAGGACACTTCGAACCTACATATCGCTCGCCGCTCAAGAGGTGAATGACTGGGATGAATACAAGAGAGTTCGAAACAGAAAGAAGCAAGTGCACAAGAAGGCTCTGCAAACTCAACATAGAGAAAAGGTAGAGGAGGCAACCACATCAACCAGAGGCCTCTGGCAACTGGCGAAGTGGGCCAAGAACCGTGCCCCTTATCAAAGCTCAACGCCAAACATACAGGGACAAGATGGGCTGATCACTGAGTCGAAGGACAAGGCAAAGGTTTTCAAGGAAACCTTCTTTCCAACACCACCAGAGGCAGACCTTACAGACATGGAGGGTTATCAGTATCAACCCTCAGTGGACTGGGACCTGATACAAAGCCATGAGATAAGCAATGCAATAAAACGGGCGGCATCAAACAAAGCTCCCGGCACCGACGGCACACCAAACAGGGTGCTGAAGGTGGCCATGTCAGTCATTCTACCTCTTCTTCTACCCTTGTACAATGCATGCTGGACTCTAGGATATCATCCGAAGCTGTTCCGGGAATCGAAAACAGTGGTACTTCGCAAACCAGCCAAGGGGGACTACACTCAACCCAAAGCATACAGGCCGATAGCTCTTCTTAATACATTAGGTAAAGCACTGGAAAGCATGATGGCAACACGCATAAGCTTTGTAGCAGAGGAGTTCAAGCTACTTCCTCGCAGACACATGGGAGGGCGAAAGGCTAGAGGGACAGAGCATGCTCTTCAGATGCTGATGGAGACAATACATGCAGCATGGCTAAGGGAAGAAGTAGCTACAGTGTTGCTTCTGGACGTAATGGGGGCATTTGACAACCTATCCCACAAGACACTCATTCACAATCTCAGAAAAAGAAGGATAGGCGGCAACATGATCAACTGGATACTCAGCTTCCTGTCAAACCGCAGCACAATCATCTCACTCCCGGAGTTCACTTCAGAGACCTCAGAAACAAACACTGGCATTCCACAAGGATCACCCATCTCACCTCTACTTTATCTTTTCTACAACGCAGACCTGATGGAGGAAGAGGAGGACAATAAGGTAACAAATCTAGGATACATAGATGATGTTGCAAAGATTGTCACAGAACCAACAGCGGAGGTCAACTGCAGAAAGATGGAGAGGTTGTTTGAGGCAAGGGAACAGTCTTGGTCTAAAAAACATGCAAGCAAGTTTGCACCGGCTAAGTTTCAGCTTCTGCACTTCAAGAGACCTACAAGGTCACAATCATCACATGAAGATGACATTCTGCATCTGAAGGAGCACACTATTGAGCCACAAGATACTGGGACCTATCTAGGGGTTCTCCTGGACAAGAATCTGAGGTGGATTCCTCATCTCAGGCGGGTGGAAAAGGGAGCCTCTCAGGCACTCATTGCACTCAATAGTCTGGGGGGATCAACATGGGGAGCAAGCACTCTAAACATGCGCAGAATTTATCAGGCCTGTGTGGTCCCTAAAGCTCTGTATGCATGCTCACTTTGGTACAGTCCAGAGGGAGGCTTCGGCACAGTGGGACTAGAAAATGCAGTCATCAAGACACTGACCTCTGTTCAAAGGCGAGCGGCGCAAGTGATCGCGGGGGCCTTCAGGAAAACCTCAGGACCAGCACTGGATGTGGAGCTATATCTGTTGCCTGTCAAGCAGGTGTTAGAAAAGACTCTCGGGGAAACCCTTATCCGGCTCAGAACAAGTCAAGTATATGATCAAATAGCAGAGACTAGGCAACACTCCAGGGCCACGGAAGCCAACTTCAGGTATTGGAGCCCGCTTCGCAAGCTGGAAGAAAGATACGATGCAGAAGGCAGAGTAGACCTTGAGACGCTTGAGTCAATAGAAAGGATTCGACCCTGGGTAGCCCCACCATGGAGGGTGCCCACAAAGTACAGAATAGCTAAAGATAAGGACATTGCCCTCAAGGAACATGACGAGATCATCAAGGATTCGGGGCTCCTAATAGTGTACACGGACGGCAGCGCTATCAATGGCAAAGTCGGGGCGGCGGCAGTAGTGCCCAGCCTGGGGATAGAGAGGAATCTCTTAGTGGGAAACGACACCAAAGCCACTGTTTATGCAGCCGAACTGCACGGTCTAGTGTTAGCTACTTCCATCGCTGCGCAATACCTAGGGCACAGAACCTCCCTGATCATCTTTACGGATAATCAGGCAGCAATCACATCTTCCTCGGAGCCAGGCACACAGTCGGGTCAAGGGATACTTCGTATATTGGCTATCAAGATGGACCTCCTTCGATGGAGTGGTATCGATGTCAGGGTTCACTGGATCCCCGCGCACATTGGGGTGCCGGGGAACGAAATGGCGGACAGGGCGGCAAAGCAGGCCACAGGCTGGCGCGAGAACCCCTGGTTCCCACCCATTCCGCCAACGATATCTATCCCCTTTGCGACGCTGCGATCGTCGGTCAAAATGACACTCAGAAAGAGAATAGTCTTGGACTGGGAGGCGCAGTGGCGGGAGGGAAAAGTAGGATCCATAACAAGAAAGCTCATCGAAGTACCGGCAAGAGCCACGCTTCGTTTACACATAGGTCTGCACCGAGCCCTGAGCTCAGTGCTGGTTCAGCTCCGCACAGGGAAGATAGGTCTAAGGGACTATCTTTTCAGCATCGGAAGGGTCGAATCAGGAGAGTGCCCGTGTGAATGGGGTAGACAGACGGTCAAACACATCCTGACCGAATGCCCTATTCATCAGCGCACCCGCCTGGATACAATATGGAAGGGATCCCGGGTTCATGACCTGAAGCAAATACTCAGTACGCCTAATTTGGCAAAAGAAGCTGCTAGATTCGTGATATGGACGCGTCTCCTTGGCCAATTTGGGAGCGTCTCCATGAAACGTCTAAAAGATTGACGACGGCAAGTCAGCACTCAGCTGGTATCTCAGGCAAAACGCACCCGGTGATGTGGGCCGTGAGTGCAAGGGCAAAGAATTTGGGCCGCGGATCGAAGCAATAGAAGGGGCAGTCACCTCAGGGAGTTTTGGGGGAATTTACTTCAAATTAATGCGTTGCCGATAAAGCAACTTGGAGCGAAGGCTCGGAAGGGGGCGGGCGAGGAGCTCAGGGGGGCCCGGGGTTTTCTAGCTGAAGTTGAGGATGCAGATGAGGCGCTACAGTTATAATATTTTGCTTGTCTTTTTGTTTTGTTTGCCTATTAAGTTGGGATGAATTTGTGGGATTTAGGGTTGACTACCCCTGCTTAGATTGGCGAATAGTCAGCTACTCCGGCATAGGTGGCCTTAGGCTCCTGGATCCGTGTATGAATCAATCAATCAATCAATCAAACCAGCCGTAGGATAACCGCCACGTTTCTTCTAAGCGAAGTGGGGAAGGGTTATGTAAGGCTGAGTGATCTTGCATCATTCAGGTGCTTGAGCCTTTTCTGTGGCATGGGTGTCGCTGATGCCTGGTGGCTCTTATCAGGAATTGCAGTCAGATCCGGCTTCACTCCTTCCTTCACCTCATCGATCCCCCTTTCTCTCCATCGAATCAGAACGGGATTGCTTTGAACCGTCAATGCTAAACACCTGCTCGAAGCCGATTCTAGACGCCTTCGCAGTAAGTAGAGAGATTCCAAAGAGTCCTGAAAGCCCCTGCCTCTGGTTTTGGTGTGTTCATTATGGGCGTGGGGCCCGCAGATCATGAAACCATCACAACTAATCATAGTCAGGTAGAAGTCGAAGTCGTGATCTATGGCTGCTGAAGCAATCGGTCTTGCATTTGGGGCAATCTCTCTTGCAAGTCTTTTCCAGACGTGTGTACAGTGCTATGAATACATCGACCGAGGTCGGACTTACAGTAGAGATTTGGCAAAATTAATGACCAAACTCGAAATTGAGAAAATCCGCCTTACTCTGTGGGGCGAAGGCGTTGACGTATTTGGAGAGAGTGAACGACTGCATGGAGTCTTTGAGCGCCCTCAAGTCCGCCTGACCATCCACAATCTCCTCAATTGTATCTATATGGTGAACTCAACATTCTAATTAATGCCGATTTTCTAACGATTCGAAGGTTTTCACCACTGAGCAAGAGCTTCGCACGCGTTATGGACTCGATCCCATTAATGGGACTCATGATGAACAGCCAGGAGTGGGCCGAACAGGGATGGTTCGTCCTGTTCGATTCGAAGCCGCGTATGCTTTGTTTCAGAGGTCTTTAACGAGGAACCAGGAAGGACTTGGGATGTTGAATCGAATGCGCTGGGCCGTCCGAGACTGGAAAAAATTCTCTGCAATGGTCGACGATCTGAAATCTTTCAATGATGGTCTGGAGGTTATCACCAAGTCTATTGAAGCCCAAGAACGACGTCCGAGGTTGATGCAAGCTGCCTTGATAACGTTGCTACCTGACATATCCAATCTTCGACTGGTGCAAGAAGCTAGTACTGGTAGTAATGACGATTGGGCAGAAGCTGCCGATTCTATCGCTGAGCAATCGGAAGTTAGTACCGCTGCAGGCCATATTTTGGATTGGCGTAGAGACACCGACAGGGGACTGATCTCTGATGACAAGAGTGGTGGTACCCTTTCTACAAAACCAAACCGTATGAATTGTAAATACCTTACAACCGAAGTGACCTTGAATGTGGAAATCTAATATACCTTAGGGGACGAACATACCCTGCGAGGTACTTTCACCAAGCCATTCTATGTCACCACGGAGATCTGTCCGTCCTCAAGTCATGCAAATTGCTGCTTGACATCTGAGCCGGCCAACGATTGGTTGAAGATCGATAGGAAAGACGAGATTGCTACTCTCCTTGACGAAAACATCGATGACACTTCTTTCATCAACGAGCTTAATGTTGATGTGGACAACAAGATTACGGTATACTTTTACATATACTGCCTTCCTTGCTGGATTTCGGTTTGGGCTGCGGTGCGCATCTGCCGTGCAGATTGCTGGGACAGAAGACGTGTTTCTCCGCGATGGCGCATTAGAATCGACGAAGCTTTGGACACAAATCCTGATTCTGCACGTTCAAAGCTGCAGTCTTTCCTTGAAAGGGTCCAAGATCTAAGTCGGCGACCAGGCTGGTCGTATTACATTGACACGAATCATCTCCGTCGCCGACTTTACGCTCTAGAAAATACAAATGATGTGGATATAAGTAGCGGAATAGGAACTACAGGCGCAAATTCTCGCAGGGTCGGTGATATACTCAAAGCGCATTCTAGCACTTTTGGTGCTGGAAATTGTGCCTCAGTAGTCTTCCTTACTACACCCGAAGCTTCACATTCCTTCGACGCCCTTCCAGGCTACAGGCCATTCAAGCGAACACCTATAAAGAACGAAGTTTACCAATTCGTATGGGAATACGACTCCTATGCATTGCGAACACCGGTGTATTTAGGAGCTTACGAAGACGAAACCAGATATACTGAAAGCGCTGGAGACTCACGCCCGACCAATAAAAGGCTCGCCTAGTGTCGCGAGGCTACAAGAAGGCGTAGGTGGCACGTGCTAGAGGACCAATCAATTAGCTTAGACCAATTCGATGTGCAGAATATGGAGCCGTTCCCAAGATGAGATGATGGTAAGCTGTCCTAATACCTTTATATGTCCTTACTAAAATCTGCGCCAACCGTAGCTATACTAGGCAACTATAGCTGACATGGCTGCAATTGAGACTCATGTCCCGCTTTCTATATCATCTATGACGGACACCAGTCTAAAGTCCGCCTACTTATTCCGCCTAATTTGAAGCATCAGCGACCAAGGCCTCGTAAGCATTCATATACAACATACTTGACGACAATGCAAAGGACTTCCTATTATTCCTGGTGTCCTGAACCTTCTCTCGTGTGCGCATGCGCGCATTGTATGCTTCTTCTCCTGTGATGTTCGCCGTCATCATTATGACTCAATTAAGTTGTTTTGTTCAAGATCACATTGATGTCATTGAACAACAGTTTAGTGTTTTAATTTAATGAAAGGAAAAGGTTGATGACAAACATGGGAGTTGTAGGATGGAGAAATTTTGCTGTATGTGGCTGGGGGTTGATTGTTGTCCTCGCCGGCGGCGTAAAGCCTTCGCTTTCCAGCATGATCAATCACAAACGCCAAGCAAAACCAAGCCATCGACGCTTTGAACGAAGAGCAAATGCTCTGGTTGAGCCACAGTGAGGGGAGAGAAGCGGAGAAAGAGAAACACGTGGACGGGAAGGTGAAGATGTTGGAGGAGGAGTTTGAGGCGAAGGGCGACCGGTTGAGTTGAGAAGGCAGGAGAGCTCGAAGAGGTTTCAGGCATGAGAGAAGAGGGGTGAAGAGGGAGGGGTAAAGCGGTTGAGGAAAAGGTTTCATACGTGTTGTGTGAACAAGGCAACCTTGCAGGCATCACTACAGCTTTACGAGGTTTGCTCCCACCGCTCCTTACTGCTCTCTTCCACACTACACAGCTTCCACCTATACCGCTCGCAACCTCATCGCTCCCACCATCTCTACACACACTACGCTACTCCTGTGTTCGAGAACCGACCTAGAATTGCTATGCCTGACGTGACAATTGAAAGACGAAAGAATTCTCGTGGCCGCGAGATAAGGGGTCTTCGTCGTGAGGACGCGACAGTGGGCCGCTACTCGTGCTGCAAAGTGGCTAATAAGGACGAGGACGAGGATTCAGTCGAGTGAGTTCTGCTGAGGGAAATGAACACCCAGGAGCTGACTGCAGGACAGCGGCATTTGCAAGAAATGCATATTCTACATTTATGCAGTACTCGAGGTAATCGTGGCAAGCCACTAGGCAACGCGGGCGCAAAGGTTAGGGTTTGGATTGATGGATCAATAATAATAAAGGGGTACAAGTGCTTACTCTTTGTCATTTGAGGGTTGTTAATAGAGCTGCTGGGTGATGCCATTTATAGCCTGTTGGCAACATTACAACATTTCATTTACAGTCTGGAAGTCTCTTCAGCTGAATCGCGCTGTGCATCGTTGTGCATTGGCCATCACATATTTGTCAACCAGATTTCCACATGCGGCTTTATTATTGCCTTATGATCCTTGTCACTGGGACTGTATTACCGGGGGTACTATAGGCGATAATCAATAGACGGCCATACCTCTCAAGATCAGTGGGAAATTGGGAATCAGGCCTTTTACAAGCTTGTTCTCGTAGTCTTGCATATTTGTAGATCCTAGTTGCTTCTCTTTGATAATACTCTCAGCTTCCCAAAAATCAGAAATCCGGTAGAGATAATCGTTCCAATGAGGCACGGGACTGGATACATGTTGAAGGAAGCGGACGGGAAGGATGAACACTTGGAGAGCGGTTCAGCACATTCAGGAGGAAGAGCAAAGAGAGATACGGAAAACTACAAATCATGACAGGGCTCGTGGGGTAAACTCCCAATCCGGTCAATGGTCGAGGAGGTGGGCCAATCGGCGTTCCGAAGACTGACCCATGGGAGCCGTAGCTCCTTTACCGGCCTTAACATGTTAAGAAAGGAGACGCGCATTCCCACACCCCATTTCCTTCCACTCGCTAACCACCACAACCACTGTGGCACCTCACTGTCAACCACCTCCTCCGCTCCGGACTGTGCTGACCCCGCTGTCGCCGCCCACCGCCCTCACAATTCAGGTTCCATCGGCGAGACCGATGCCCACATTGCTTCATACGCCGGCGGATCTAGCATGTCGGAGCCAGTGGATCTGACAGCGGAAGAGTTGGCAATATACTGAGATTTCTTCGATAATGCGTAGGTTCAGAACCTAAGGAGATTTGTGCCAGCGGGTTTAGATGCTCAATTTTTTGATGCCGATTCTGGCGGCCAAAAGCATGGAGAGGTAGTGGTGATGGCCGCCGATTGAAGCGAGCTCGCGATGTGCCTCCCTGCGCCATGAAGATGAAGATGACCGAGTGGTTTTTGCCCGATGAACAATCAAATGAACAGTCATTAAAGCTTCATCGTGTGCAGCTGGAACTGCACACCGATACGCGTCATGGCTTGTGCTCTGAACACAATCACACTCGGGACTATACCGATACGTTTAAGCTTCCATCGGCGATTAAGGTGGTAGCTGGCATAGAAATGGCAAGAGGCTATCAAGCTCATCGCAATCCGCAAGGGTTTAAGATCGAAGCTAATAGACAAGCGCTTGTTGATGCTGGTGGGTCGCACCTGAATTTGTTACTATTCATAACGCCGGCGTCAACAGGAAAAGTTGCATCGAAACGGCCCGCTGTGCCAATGGTTCTATCCGGCGACAGGGGGTGTCAAAGGAAGACGAAGCTATACAGAAGAGGGAGGCGGAGCGGGGCTGCTGAGGAACCTGCCGATCAGCGGAACAAGGCCGACGCTAATTGGCTAGCAAGCGGAGGCTTAGATATAAACGACGAGGATGAGCTCGATGAGGCAAAGGAGTAGTCGGAGGAGGGCAATCTGCCCATGACCACTGAAGACCGCTTGAGGGAGCTGGCTCCCTATGGTATAACACGTCTACTGCTCGGAGCTCCGCCCAAAAGACGGCGGCGGCATCACTATATTTGGCGACAGCGAGATTGAGCTCTTTACTAGGTATGGAATCCCATGTAACGCGAATAAGATTCTTTTCTGAGATCCACGCTCGTGATCAAAGCTGCTCTCACTGTCTGTTCCCCTATAGGTTCTAAAGAAGACAGCTCATGCCTTCGATGTGCTAAGAAAGGCGTCAAATGTGTGTTTCCTAGATCTTCGAACAAACAGATCATGGAACACTACACAAGCTGATCCCGTCGCCAGGATATTACAACCCAAGGTTTTTACCAACGATGAGCCCTTCACCATATCCCGTGCACTACCCCTACTCAAACCTGGCGGGCGAACCGGTAGCGACTGCGTTCGAAAGATCGTGTTACAATTCAATTCCTTTCCAGATTTGACGCTGATATTGAGGCCGCCTATTGGCGCGATAGATTCGTTGACAACCAAGATCTATGGAGAGGCTGCGAAGAACATAGGTCAAAACAATCGCTTAGCTAGTGGTGGTCTTGGAGTCTCGCATATCGTTCGCTGCTGCCGCTAGCGCTTTTCTCTCCTCCTCGAACAGCTCTTCGGACGAAACTGAGGTCTAAAGGGAGTGTCATACATGAAGAGATACTCTTGCATAGTGTAAACGGTGTTACGGTGACAGTGAACCCCTTCGGCGATGACGAGGGGGTTTCAATGTAAAAGCAGAAGGCGCAAGGATCTTCGAGCGAAGGGCCGAAACCAGTGGACATGTCATAGCTACATACACAGAAGATCAGTAGTTGAGAGCTTTGAACAGCTTCATATTTACCTGGTTGATTTTTTAAACGCGAAAACAGGCCTTGAAGGTTTGAAGATACCAAGAATGTCTGAACTCAATAGTAAATTTGGTGGGGGCGCGATGCCAAGGATTCCATAGCTTTCTGCACACGCGCTTCTCACCGTTGCAGCTAGGGGCAGAAAAAAACCGTTTATTCTACAATAAACGTGTATAATACCTCTTAGCGGTTTATTCATGTTTGTTTATTGGTTTAATATTATGTAAGCAAGCTAAACCCAGCTGGTTTAGCTCGGGGGGTTTGACCTCGCTGTCACGGTGTCACCATTGCTTCATACAAGTATGGAGTAGATCTATCTTCCTACCACCAGCCGGTGGTAAGCCTCGGAACGAGGTCGTTGCTGAAGCCTTTCAGCAGATAATCACACCTGGAAGAGCTCTTACTACAGTTCGATGCCGTCACTGTCAATACGTACTGGCAATGGGAGCTACTCGTCAGCAGGCTCATTTGGATAAGTGCACTGCTTACATCAATAGACCTACCAATCTGCCACCTTCATCAGTTCTAACGGAGCTTTCACCGAAAATCCGACCATTGCCGAGCTCAACTATTAAGACACTGAATTGAACGGCAGCAATGGCAGTCTACATGTCGACACTTGAACACTACGAAAACCCGTACGTTCGAGCTCATGAGCACGCCTTTCATACCCAATACACACCTCCTTCGCACACGGTCATGGCAGGAGTGCTGTTGGATGAGGCCTTTCAACGAAGGTCGATCCTATGCTCATGGAACAGCCAATTTAGTTGATACTATAAATATATACCCCCCCTGCTACTACCCCTGTGTATAATACATGCTGCAATAAATATGTATAAGACATGTTTTGACTAACTTTATTTGATTAGTCAATAAACATGTATTATACATGTTCGTGCCCTAGTTGCAGCTCCTCAGTTCAAGAATCTTATAGTGTTACGAAATTGAAATATCTTTTCTGTTCATATGATGATAATTTAATTTTCAACGCCAGACAAAAGTTTACGGCGTCCGTTATTGGCAATTGTTCCAAAACCTGAATATATATCAAATATGTTTTCAACGCCGTTGATACTTGACCCATGTCTCTCTACAGACATTGAGTCAGGAATAAACATGTTATTAGTACTCTCAGGCTTTCATAAGCGGTAATCTAGGTAAGCTTATCAGGATTATTATACCCATGCTCTGTCAACTACTCGTAATCTACGACTAGATAGTGTAAGTAGAACATCCATCCTTTCGAAATTTGTTAAGCACTCGATCGGTCTACTTTTCCGTGAGTTAAAGATGAGCTTTGCTCTTGCACTAGTCACGATGTTGTTTGCTGGAATATACTGTACATTCTCAACTGCTTAGTGTGGTTTTTGATATGGCTCAACGATTCTCGACATTGACGATGCGGCGGTCAATTTTAGGGGAGCAATGTGGATGAAGTCGGTAAAGGTGAGCCTAAGTAAAATCCACAAAAACTTTTGAGCGAAACCATGTATGTTGTTTGGGATTCCAGCTCTTGCTGGGGTAGTTGAAACTCGATGTTAAGTAGACATTGCTAGTTGATCTTTATCGACGGCCTCTTATACAGACCATCGCTCCTCCCTAATCTGTTTCTCCATATCACGCTTATGGGGCATTGTATATACTACATATGGAGCACTGAAGGGGACAGTGAGGTTGATTTTACAGCTCTGGTTCTTATTTTGCACTTTTTGGAGATTTGCCACTAAATTTGGTGGGGCTCTCGCAGGTTTCGCATATGACGATATCTAGGATTGCCCCCGTGTAAGGCTGAGGTTTGTATAGCTTCAAAAATGAAGCTTGGGGGTGTTTTGAGGGTGTGGGGATGATATCTAGGTAGCTGGCGGCCCAACGTCTCTGTACGACATGGCTGATCCACAGCCTCGATGCCATCGAGCCGGTCAGTCTTACGGGTCTTTGGCGGCGACAGGTTCAGCTTCAAATCTGCCCCCGCGTTTCAGAGTTCAGCTCGTCAATGTTCAATCAAGCTATGACGCCCAGATTCGACATATGCTAGCATCGCGCCCAACCATTTATTGAATGATCTCGCTGTCTATTCGCTCCTTCATAGTCTCGAGTATTAACCATGGTCAAGAAGGAGCCTGTCGAACTCAGCGAGTATGAGAAGCAGCGCCAGGCAAACATTGCCCAGCGAGATAATCTCCTTAAGCAACTTGCCCTTTATGCCGCCCCCGCAGGCCTTGGACCGAGCCAGTCGCTAAGCAATCAAACAATAGCACCTCTACACACAAGAAAAGCGGACCCGTCAAGCGAGTCAAGAAAGAGATTCAACCAAGAAGAACTTCGTCTCGACTAAGGTTGCAAAGAGGAAGGTCGAGAACGATTGTGTTGTCGTACAAGAGACAGCGAGAGCGAAGCGGCAAAGAGTATCTGACGATCTTAATCTGAGCGATGTGATGATTGTTTAAGCGCAGCTCATCGTTCTGCCTGATGCCTACACGCTGTCTCTTCTTCACTCCAGCGCCTTCTCTTAGATATCGTGGTAATCCTAAGCAGGGTGGTGAGCAGGTAGGGTGGTGAGCAGGTGGTGAGGGTGGTGAGCGGGTGGTGAGCAGGGTGGTGAGCAGGGTGGTGAGCACGTAGGGTGGTGAGCAAGCAAGAGCTCAATCAGTACCAGCCCGGGGCCCACATTAGCAGAATCAGCAAGTCAATAACGGCGGGCCGGGTCCCCGAATGATCCGCTTCACTGTCATTGTTCCTACCCTTATTCTACCTTATTTCAAGTACTTTCATGATATTGAACTAAGCGGACCCAGATGCCGGGTGTTACATACAAAGGTCTTCATTAGCGGGAGCTCTGGGGGCGCAACTTTTCAGCGTAAATTAGGTGGTGTTCGCTGGAGAGATCCGGCCCCTCGGGCGTGCTTTGGCTATTGCCAGAATCTCTGCGCTTCGTAGATTCAAGGTGTTCATCGAGAGTATAGACAAGAGTACTTATAGTCACGGTGCAAGGGAGAGATGGCGTTGTCCTGTTTGTCTCATATGCATATGGCACTTTTTGAATCACATCACCTTGACCCGAATAGTGTGTACGGCTGTCAAGACAGTGTACCTGTAAGTACATATGTAGTTACTGCAAATCGGGCCTAGTCCCTAAGAAATTGGGATCTTTCTCAAGTTTCAACTTCTTCCCTTTGAACATATCATTGATAATCTTCTATTTTAATTAAGCATGAAACTAACTCGACTTTCTCGTTCTTTCCAGAGGTCATTTGAAGGTTTTGTTTTACAATCAAGGCGAGAAAAGAGTAACCTTATATGACGAGTACCCGACTACAGCGATAGTCACGATATCAGCTACTAAATATACTTGATGCGCACTATAAGAGTCAAATTGCTATCCCAAGTCTCTGCAACCTATAGTAGCCTTCTTCTTCTCCCCTTCTCCTTCTCCTTCTCCTTCTCCTTCTCCTTCTCCTTCTCCTTCTCCTTCTCCTTCTCCTTCTCCTTCTCCTTCTCCTTCTCCTTCTCCTTCTCCTTCTCCTTCTCCTTCTCCTTCTCCTTCTCCTTCTC
>JAABUS010003516.1_pt1 | contig 25240 bp, 15 predicted proteins | sample 5560161 | NCBI WGS metagenome assembly JAABUS01 (sample SAMN10711885, study PRJNA513376) | rock metagenome | isolation source: Antarctica rocks | place: Antarctica: Victoria Land, Trio Nunatak nord | collected 2016-01-04
AATAATTCCTTAAAAGATTACTGGGCAAAAGCATTAATTATATCAATATGTGTCTTGGCTTTGACAAGATAAAAATATATTTCGTTATTGCAAATGATTTATAATACAAAAACCAGTACATAAATCCTATTTTGATACAAGCTTGTAATCAAAAAGAGTCTATCGAAATTAAAAATTCTTCAAACGCAGCTATTGTTACTGCATATTTAAGACGTAATATAGGTTTATTTTTAAAACTTATAATACTAAATAGTATGTTGAAGCGTTATTAGTTAAACTACTTAATTATCATACATTTATTAGTGCTAATCTTAATGGACAAAGTTTGCGTAAGTAAATTAAAACAAGGTGTGAAGAGAAGTGTAAGCAGAGAAAAAAAAGAGTTACATACTAATGACAAGGGAGTGATGTATTTCTTTAATTTCGCTTAAAAAACATTTAAAATAAGATAGTCATTAAATGTTAATTTTTATTAATCTTCAATAATGCAATTAAAATTTAAAAATAATTCGGTTGGGTATTTTCTATTCTACTATAGTGTAGTTGGTAAAAAATTATTAATATCTATTATTTTAAGTATCACAGTTACATTGTTAGACGGAATAGGACTTTCGATGACAATGCCTTTGCTGCAGGCAGTGTCAGGTGAGGGTGGTTCTACAAAACAATCTATGGGGCAGTTGCATTATGTAACGGATTTTATAACCAGGATGGGTTTTCCTCTAACCTTAAATACTGTTTTAGGAGTATTAGTAATTTTATTTTCTTTAAAAGGCTTTACAAAATTTTTAGAGCAGAATTACCAGGCAGGAGTGATACAATCTTTTATGAAGAAAATTCGTCATCACCTTGTAAAGGGGTTAGAAAAAATATCATACAAAGGTTTTGTTACTTTAGACGCAGGCCGAATTCAAAACATTTTCATTGCTGAAGTTCAAAGAATGTCACAGGCTGTAAGGTTTTATTTAAGCTATACTCAGGCTTTATTTATGCTTTCCACCTATGTGGTTCTCGCTTTATTGGCTAATTATCAATTTGCTATTTTGGTAGCTGTCAGTGCAGGACTAACTAATTTATTATACAGAAGAATTTACAAAGCAATGAAGCAAGCTTCTTTTGAGATTTCAAAAAAAGGTAACCTGTTTAATTCTTATATGATACAAGCTATTCACTATTTCAAATATCTTAAATCAACCAATTATTTAAGCGCCTATTCCAAAAAACTTGGAGCGGTGATTAATAAAACGGAGTATTTAAACAGAAAAACAGGTTATTACTCTGCTGTTACAACAGGTATAAGAGAGCCAATGATTTTGCTGATTGTAGTGGTGGTAATATACATTCAGATAAATTGGATGGGGGGCAATATGGGTTCTATTATTTTGAGTTTAATTTTATTTTACAGGGCGCTGACTTTTTTGCTGCAAATTCAGGCGCAGTGGCAAAGTTTCGTTCAAATGACCGGTGCCATGCGTACTGTGTCTGAATTATCTGAAACTATGTACAATCACGTGGAAATTGATGGCAGCAAAACTTTTAAATCTATAGAAAAAGAGATTAAAATAGAAAATACAGAGTTATCATATGGGGATAATAAAGTACTGAATAATGTTAATATTACCATCCCTAAAAACCACACAATTGCATTAGTTGGAGCAAGCGGATCTGGTAAAACGACGTTGGCAAATATTATTATAGGTCTCATTTCGCCAGATACCGGTAAAGTGTCAATTGATAATATACCCCTAAGTGAATATAATTTAAATAGCTATAGAAGTAAAATCGGATATATTTCTCAGGATTCCGTTATTTTCAACGATGACGTTTATAATAATATTACTTTTTGGGCAGAAGAAACACCTGAAAACGTAAAACGATTTTGGGAGGTCATTAAAATGGCGTCGCTTGAAGAGTTTTTAAATTCAAAACTTGACAAAGAAAAAACTCATTTGGGAGATAATGGGATATTGATTTCAGGCGGTCAAAAGCAAAGAATATCAATTGCAAGGGAAATGTATAAAAAAGAAGTGGAAATATTAATTTTAGACGAGGCTACTTCAGCTCTGGACTCAGAAACGGAACATATCATCCAGGAAAATATTGAAAATTTGCATGGCCACTATACCATGATTGTCATTGCCCATCGCCTGTCTACTATCAGAAATGTAGATACAATTTATTTATTAGATAAAGGAAAAGTAACTATTTCGGGTGACTTTGACTTTATGCTTCAAAAATCTGATAAATTTAAGCGTATGGTAACCTTACAAGGCTTATAATTATTAACATATTTACCCCAATAAATAATTTAAAATTTTGTTATTGCGTATATTGCATTGTATATACTCATATCGCTTCTTATTTTATAAAAATTTAAAGGCTTGTTCAATAAATATTTATATCAAAGGTTACAATATTTCCAGTTAATAAATTATCTATTATTTAGGATAGCTGATAATCAGACCTTAATAGTTTAAATCATATATATGAATGGCAAAAATTGTCGAGATAATGGGTTCACCGGGTGTTGGTAAAACAACTATCTATCAGCAAATGGCATCGGAGTGGAAAAAAAATTATAAATGGATACCTGGGGAATTTTTAATTCCAAAAGAAAAATTAATATCACAAAAATACACTACGTCTATTTTAAATATTCTCAGGTTCATTTTTTTAAGAAAGGAAAAATATGATGTTGCAGCTATGGATGAAGCCGGAGTAAGATTTGTAACCTTGTATCCGGAATATATAGATAAATGTTGGAACAATATTAATTGTATATACAAGAAAAATGAAAACGGATCAGACCTTAGGTTTCAAAAAATATCATATTTATATAAGTTAATTCAAAAGATTCAAATTTTAAGAGAAAGGGGAAGCGATCAGATAGCAATTGTTGATGAAGGATTAATTCATTTGATCACCAACTCATTGTGTAAAAAAGAGTCCGAGTTTGAAGAGAAAGAAGAAATAGAAAAGCTTCTCCAGGTAATGCCTATTCCAGATGGTTTTATTTGCGTAGAAACGGACTTAGAAGAAAATACTAAAAGATTATTGCAAAGAAAAAAAGTAATATCTATGCATAAATCATTAATGCAGAGTCAGCTTGAAAAGGTTATCTGTCTTGATCATAAGAGACGTGTAGCGGTTAATGCTATTTTAGAGACCCGCAATATACCACTTCTACGCATTAATTCTACGGATAAAGTAGCAACTAATGTTTCTAAAATAATCAATTTTGTTGAAAATTTATCATTGCTATAAAATCTGAAGAAACAATGCAAATATTTTGTCTGATCCAATATTTTTTGTCTTGAGTATAATTCAGATCAATAAAAACTGAAATTAGTTAAACGTAAACAAAGCGGAACTTATAATTCAAAAGCCAGATTTAATTATTTGTAAACCTGTAAATAGTTTTTATAGATAAGAATAAATTAATTTCTTTAATATCTTATTAACCTTACCAGCTAATAATGATTTTAATATACTAATACATGATTTCGGTAATTATACCCTGTTTTAACAGTGAAAAATTTATAGTAAGAGCTATAGAAAGTGTTCTAAAACAGACTTATTTTAATTATGAGATTATTATAGTAGATAATAATTCAACTGATAATACAACAAGTATTATTTATAATTATATTAAGAGGTGCCCCAATAGAATAAAAGCTTTACATGAGTATAAGAAAGGTGCTCCTGCTGCAAGAAACAAAGGGCTGTATGAAGCAAAAGGGGAGTGGATACAATTTCTTGATTCAGATGATGAATTACTGCCAGATAAATTAAAACATCAAATAGAAGTTGTCGATAGCTCTGAAGTTGATGTAGTTGTTGGAAGCACTTATATATATAAAGTACATGACGACAAGCTCTTGAAAAGTATTCGACATACAGAAAGTGATAATGCCTGGAAAGGTCTGCTAACATCAAGACTGGGTATAACAAGCGCTAACTTATGGAGAAGAGAAGCACTGTTAGCTGTAAAAGGGTGGGACGAAAATAGAAACTCCTCCCAGGAATATGATTTGTTGTTTAGATTGATGAAAAATAATTTTGCTGTCGGCTTTTGCTCCGCTCCGCTTACCATCGTACATATAAGTACAAACTCCATCTCTAATAGTAACAACGATAATAGGATTGTTGAAATTTTGAATAACAACATTACTTTAAGACTGGAAATCAAAAAGTATTTAAAATCAAAAAATAAACTTACAAAAGAACTTAACCAGGCAGCAGATATGTATATTTATGATAAGCTGGTAAGTTATTCATCTATGATATCTGTGTATTTCAAAAGAGGAATTGTACCAATGTATGTAAAGAAAACTCTGAAAGAAATTCCTTTAGACTTACCTGTTATTTTTATTATTAAATTATATATGAGACGTCTCATCAATAGAATGTCAAATTGAGAATATAAAAGGATAAAGCGCAAAGTATTAGGATAACAAAAATCGAATTCATTACAAACAAAAACTAATATTGTTGATTATCTCTATTGAGTAATTATCTAAAAGAGTATAAAGTTTTGAAATATTTTTATAACGTTAGCGTTGCTGAATATTTTCATAAGCATTTATTAAAACCATCTTCTGTTGAAACCTGCTATCGTAATTGTAACATATAACCGTCCTGCCTCGATCAATAGGTTGCTTTCATTTTTATCTAAAGCTGTTTTTGACTCCTCAGGTGTTAACCTGATTATTAGTATAGATTACCAGTCTTCCTTAAAACATGATGAGGTAGTAAAGATTGCAAATAATTTTAACTGGAAATACGGTTTTAAAAAAATAATTGAACATAAAAATAATCTGGGTCTTAGGGCCCATGTACTTTCATGCGGTGATTTATCAGAAGAATATGGGGCTGTCATAGTGTTAGAGGATGACATAGTAGTGTCTCCCTATTTTTATAATTATGCCATGCAAGCCCTTACTGTATATGATACCAACACAAATATTGCCGGCATTTCTTTGTATGGGTATGAATGGTCGCAGGTAGCTGACCGGTCTTTTTGTCCTGCTCAAAATGGCTGTGATGTATACTTTTGTCAAAATTCGCAATCATGGGGGCAGCTCTGGTCTTACAATATGTGGCGTGAATTTAAGGAATGGTACCTTGCTCATAAAAACGCTGAAATTGATAAAAATATTCCTGATAATGTAAGAAACTGGTCTGCCAAATCATGGCTCAAATACCATATCTGGTATTGTGTTGAGAAAAATAAATATTTTGTGTGCCCTTATGTTTCATTATCTACTAATTATAGTGATCTGGGAGAGCATCTTAAAGGGGACAGCACTTACTTTCAAGTCCCTATACTAACCGGAAAAAGAGCAGATTATTGTTTGCCTCAGTTCAATGAAGACTCTCTTAAATATGATGTTTTTTTTGAAAGACAGAACTTAGGCGTTTTTCTTGGCATTCAAGAAAATGAACTATGTGCAGATCTTTATGGAAAAAAGAAAAACAGAGAAAAGAAGCGTTATTGGTTAACCTCTTTAATTGCCGATTTTAAGATAGTAAAATCATATGCATTACAATTAAAACCGCACGAGTTAAACATAATATTTGGTATTGAAGGTTCAGAAATATTTCTTTATGATATTCAAAATGTAGTTAAAAATAAAAAGAATAAAATAAAACATTTAGAGGCAAAAAGAACGTTATATGACATTAAAGAAGTACCGTCAAGAAAATTGATTGAAGTTTTAAAATACAGGCTCTTTAAAAAGATAAAGATGATTAGATGAATAAAAGCTAAATATTGGTCAATATAAGTGAATGAATATTATTTAGATAGAATTTTGTGGAAGATACTTAACTAAATCGGAAAATAATTGGATGATTATTTATGAAAATTGAAATGAATAATAAAGCGGTTTCTGTAATACTCGAATCCAGTTATACAGGACACAGAAGTGAGTATATTGGTCATTTGATGAAATTTATTAACTCACAGGCAGATTTACAGGGAAAATATATGTTTCTACTAAATGAACAAATGAGTGGTCTGATCGGTGAATTGAGAACGTCGCCAAATTATTTTATTAAGTTTATTAACTTTAATAAAAAGCATAGGAATTCGATTACAAAAAGTTTTTGGGAGTGGAAGTTAATTTCTGAAGTGATCGGTAAACAAAAGAGTATACGAGAGATTATTTTTATGGATATAGATCCGTACCTGGTATTATTAGTAACTGCGCAGTTTAAAAAATTTAATCTGGCGGTTAAAGGCATTTTGTTTCAGCCGTACATACATTTTAAGGAAATAAATGGAGGAATGTCTTTTTTGATTAAAAAAGTTTTTAGAAATTATCTTTTTCAAAAGTATTCTGTATTTATGAATTCTAATATAAACAAGTTATTTATCTTAAATGATAAGAATGGAGTTCGTACAATGAATAAACAAATAAAAAAAATATTTTATAATTTACCGGACCCTATTGATAATGCTATTAGCAGTATTAATGCCGGGATTAGCAGGAGTATCAGAGAGAAATATGCTATTAAGGAAGGCAATAAAAATTTATTAGTATTCGGAATGATTGATGACCGGAAAAATATAATAAATATAATTGACTCTTTAAGATTGCTTAAGGAAGAAATGAAAAAGAGCATTCATTTAATTATTGCAGGTAAACTGACGGAAAACGTAAGGGAAAAGTACATAGAACATATTGAAAAATATAGAAATGAAGTAAGTATTGCGTATAACGATGAATTTATAAATGCTGAAGAAAGAGAACCTTTATTTCAGAGCTGCGATCTTGTATTAATGCCGTATGTAAATTTTTTCAGTGCCAGCAGTGTTTTAGGGCATTCAATAATGCATAATAAAAATGTAGTTGCATCTAAACAAGGCATTATAGGAAGAATTGTGACTGATAGCAAAATAGGAATTGCCGTTAATCCTACTATTCCTGCAGAAATAAAAGAAGCTATTAACGAGCTGCTGACAAATAAGTCTGCGTTTAAATATGATAGCAAGATGCTCATTGAAGAGTACAGTGCGGTTAATTTTAGTAAAAATATTTTATTGAATTAGAAATGCTCGATCTTAAAACATATAAAGAAAAGTTTCACTTTTCACTCAATTATTATTCAATATTTCTTTTAATTACTTTTATTCCTGATTTTACAGGTATAAGTCCTGACATAATTAAGTATGGATATTGGGTAGTAAAGCTCTTATTTGCTTGCTGGGTCATTAATAAAAGCAAAAAGTCTTTTTTTCATTTCAATCGCGCAGAGACACTCTTTTTAATTGTATTTTTAATTTATGCCGCAGATATTTTTATAGATGTTTTTGTTTTTCCTCTTCGCCGGTTTAATAGTGCCAGCGGATCAATAAATTTTGTAGGTTTCCTTTTGATCCTGATCCTTGCTTTCTCATTTCGGTATGAACCCGACTATCACTCTGAAAAATCATTTTGGTTTTTCATACTGTCTTTGGGTGTTGGCTTGGTAATAGCTTATTTTCATGCAATTGAAAATCATAAATTAGACAATCACAATATAAGATATGATGCTAATACCACTGTCAATTCAATTTGGTATGGCCAAATGGGATGCGCATTAGCCCTGGCAGCTATGTATGGTTTTATAAACAACAAAAAAAAATTAATAAGGGGTCTTCTTATATTTTTATTCTTAATAGGAATGCTGTCAATAGCCAAGGCAGGGTCCAGGTCACCTGTAGTGGTATTTGTCGGAGTATCTGTGTTTTTCTTTATGGCAAAATTAGGCGAATTGAAAGGTATAATCATTATACTTGTTCTAACTGGCTTAATGTTTATATTCATTGATCCTATCATTGATTTATTAACTGCAATGGGAAGCACCCTTGCTGTCAGATTAAGAAGTATTTTTTCAGCAGACGGCTCAAGTGGCAGAAACGTTATTTGGGAGAATGTTTTAAATCTTATAAGTCAATCACCGATATTAGGCGGATATTATTTAGTTCCATCCGGCACGGGCGCCGGAATGTACCCCCATAATTTTTTTCTGGAAGTTTTTATGGCAACAGGTTTTCTTGGGGGTGTTCCCTTCATGTTTCTGATTATGATGAGCGTAATTCAATCGTATAAGCTGATAAAAATGAAGCACCCTTCAAGTTGGATAATTATTTTATATTTACAAGTTATTGTTTATGGAATGTTTTCCACGGGGCTGTATAGCTCTCAGGATTTTTGGTGTTTATTGTTCTATATCCTTTCGATAAAAATTTATGCAGACAAAAGTTCTCCTAAAACTCATCTTAGGCGTTCTTCTCAACCTTCTCTTCAAATTCATTAAATAATGCAACTTACTCTTGCACCAATTTTATTATTTACCTATAAGCGTTTAGATACGCTAAAAAGTTCTGTTGCAGCCTTGCAGCAAAACTATTATGCCGGTGAAAGTGAACTATTTATTTTCTCTGATGCAGCTAAAACACCTCAGGATGAAATAGAAATTGCTAATGTAAGAAGTTTTATAAAAAACATTAATGGTTTTAAAAATGTCAGTATAATTGAAGCTAATAGAAATAAAGGGTTGGCAAATTCTATTATTAGCGGAGTAACTCAAATAATTCAAAAGTATGAAAAGGTGATTGTCCTGGAGGATGATTTAGTTACTTCTCCTAATTTTTTGACTTATATGAATCAGGCCCTCAGCGTTTATAAAGATAATTTAAGAGTCTTTTCTATTGCAGGATACACTATACCAGTAACAATTTTAGATGATTATAAGTTCGATACTTACTTTTTGCCAAGAGCATCATCGTGGGGCTGGGCTACATGGAGAAACCGTTGGGCAGGAATAGATTGGAAAATGAGTACATTCATGCAATTTAAAAACGATCGGGCTCAAATACAAGCGTTTAATCAGGGCGGAAGTGATATGTATGACATGTTAAAAAAACAAGTAACGGGCAAGATAGACTCCTGGGCCATACGTTGGTGTTACCATCAGTTTATATCAAATACTTATACCCTCTTTCCTGTTGTTTCAAAAGTACAAAATATAGGATTTAACAACATGGCTACTCATACTCATGTTTACAACCGCTATGCTACACCTTTAGATAAAGGAGAACAAACAACATTTTCTTTTCCTTCCGAAGTTGTACCGCATAAAAATTTGCTTTCTCAGTTTCAATCTTTTTACAGTTTGAAGGTGAGAGCAATTGGTAAAATTAAAACATATTTATATAAAGCAGGTTTATATAAAAATAAGTAAGTGATAAACAATAAAGTACTCTTTATACTACATATGCCCGAGCCTGTACATGGTGCAGCCATGATGGGTAAATACATTAAAGAAAGCAAAATAATAAGTAGCTCTTTTGATGGTGATTATATTAATCTTTCCACCTCTCAACACTTACATGAAGTGGGCAAAGCAGGAATAGGAAAAATAGTAAATCTCATAAAAATACAAGGGAAAGTATTAAAAGCTTTAATAAGCAAAAGGTATGATTTAACTTATCTTACTCTTACTGCCAAGGGTTCCGGGTTTTATAAAGATTTAATGATTGTAGTTATTTTAAAGCTTTTTAGAAAAAAAATTATATATCATTTCCACAATAAAGGAGTATCGTCGAGACAAGACAATATATTAGATCACCTGCTGTATAAATTTACTTTTGCCGATACCAAAACTATTCTTTTATCCCAGTATCTCTATTATGATATAAAAAAGTATGTAAAAAAAGAAAATGTTTTTTTTTGTCCTAATGGCATTCCTTCAGCGAAGGACTTAGATAGTGAGATACTTTTAGAAAAAAGAATAAATAACACTTCAAACCTTCGTGCACGGATATTGTTTTTATCAAATATGATGGAGGAAAAAGGTGTATTGGTATTAGTAGAAGCGTGCAAAATACTTCAACAAAAATCCATAGAATTTGAATGTCATTTCGTTGGGGCTTGGTCTGATGTTTCTGAAGAAAAATTCAACAGCGATATTCTTAATAATAATCTTAGTGATCGTGTTTTTGGGCATGGGAAAAAATATGGCGGGGAGAAAAACTCTTTTTTACATAATTCAGACATTTTTGTATTTCCTACTTATTATCATAATGAAACTTTCGGTTTGGTAATTATCGAAGCTATGGAATTTGCGTTACCAGTTATATCAACTCATGAAGGGGGTATACCCGATGTAGTTATAGATGGAGAAACAGGATTTTTAGTTCCTCAACAAAATGCCGCAGCACTGGCAGAAAAAATAGAAATACTAATAAAAAAACCAGAGCTACGTTTACAAATGGGAATGGCAGGAAAAAAAAGATTTGAACAGCTTTTCACACTTGAAAGGTTCGAAAACCGGTTATCTGATATTTTAAAACAAGCCATAAAATCTTAAATAATAAAAATTTTGGGTAAAAATTTTAGACTGTCAAATTTTTAAAGAAAGCGGGAATTGAATACTTACCTGAGACAATACAGAAATGAAACGTATTTGTTACCTGATATTAGCGCATTCTGATCCGACACATTTTGAAAAACTGGTGAACGCAATTGATTATCATTCAAGATTTTTTGTGCATATTGATTCCAAATCAGATATTACAGATTTTCAATCGCTTTCATTACCCAAAGATCTATCATTTATTCAAGATAGAGTTAGCGTTGCCTGGGGTGGCATATCTATGATAGATGCAACATTGAAATTAATTGACGCTGCATTAAGTTGCGGAGAGGAGTTTATTCACCTGATTTTACTTTCAGGAGCTGATTATCCAATAAAGAAAAGTTCTGTTATTTACGATACATTTTCAAAAAATTCCCAGCATCAGTTTATTAAATTTATTGATATGCGCGAAAGTACGCATTACACGAGTCATATTAATAATAAATGGTTTAAAGAACCGGTAATTAAAACATCAAATGAAATTCTAAAATTAACAGATAAGATTGTAAGAAATATTGGAAACAGAATAAAAATTCCCAATTCCTGGAATAAATCAATTATTCCATATTTTGGTTCTCAATGGTGGGCAGTTACTCCGGATTGCGCAAGATATATTTTGGATTTTTTAGAGAGGAACCCCAAGTATTATAGACAAAATAAATATACTTTTTCACCTGACGAACACTTTTTCCATACAATTATAGGTAATTCATTTTATAAGGAAAAATCTGATGGAATTCAAAAATATAAGGAAAGAGGAACATGGAGGATGGCAAACTTACATTTAATTCACCCGACTTTAAATAAATGGTATTCATCAACCGATTGGGATAAGATTAATTCATCAGATAAATTATTTGCGAGAAAATTAAAGTCTGCTGTAAGTGAAGATTTAATTAAAGAGATTGATAAAAAAATTCTAAGGTCATAGTGTTTAAAGAATTGAATTATTAAAAAAGGCCGAAAATTATGCTTCGGCCTTTTTTTAATAATGCTTAATTGTACTTATAAGTTATTAATCCTGCTTATAACTTCACAAATTGTTGACTCAACACTTTATTACCACAAACAACTTTTATTATATACACTCCATTATTTAATGATGAAACATCTATTTGTACAACCTGAGCAGATGTGTTTGACCTTATAGTCTTTATCGTACTCCCCGATACAGATACAACTGATATTGTTAACTCTTTATTTTGTTCAAGTCCTTTAGTTGCAATATTTAAAGTAGTACTAACAGGATTAGGACTTACTTTTAGACTTGCAGTATTATCAGAAAAATCTAATTTATCTATCGTGCTGTCTGCCACGGCAGCGCTATTGTCAGATGATGGTCTGCTGCTGACAGATGATTTAGTTTTTGCCACTGATACTTTAACAGGTGCAGAGGCAGTTGAAAGGCCATGATTATCTGTAGCTATAGCCTTAAGTATGTAAGTACCAGCCGGAACATGTTTCCATGAGATAACGAATGGATCTAAATACTGAGTGCCTAATAAACGGTTATTACTATATAAATCTACTTTCTTTATTTTACCGGATGAAGAGTTGGCCAAAGCACGGATATAAATGTTTGCAGGACCTTTATAAACTCTGTTATTGTCCGGATTTATAAGACTTACAGTTGGCGGTTTGTTTGCCACAACTGATATTGAAACACCTGCTGATGTAGTCACATTGCCGTCATTATCTATAGCCTTTGCTGTAATTGTATAATTACCTGCGGGTACATTATTCCAGGTAAAAAGATAGGGCCTCCTATACTCAATCTTGAATAATCTGCTGCCATTATAAAATTCGACTTTCTTTATTGTCCCATCTTTATCAGCGGCATTAGCACTGATTTTTATTGTTGCTTTAGCAGTAAACCTATAATTATTAGTTGGAGCAGTAATATTTACAATAGGTCTAGAGCGAGTGGAAGCTGATACAGTTATTGAAATCTTATCAGAGGCTGTAAGACCATCATTATCTGTGGCTTTAGCCGTAAGGATGTATTTACCTTCCTTTACATTATTCCAGGTGAAAGTATAAGGAGCTGAATATTTTGTCGCTAATAACTTTGATCCGTTATACAGCTCTACTTTACTTATTGTTCCATCTTTATCCGTTGCTACAGCACTGATTTTAATTGAGGCCGGGGTGGTGAAACCTGCATTAGCGCCGGGATTTATAATGGTGACTGATGGAGCTTCATCATTCTTAGCTGAAGCCCTGGTAGTTTTAATAAGAACTGCTGAAGCATAAGGTGCTAACATTATACTATTTGAAAATTTATTATTCTTTACATCGACATATTCACCGTCTAAACGAACAGTTTTATTTACTTTGGCAGGGTTATATACAAACCTGATAGAATCATCAGGGTTGGTTATAGTTGTCTTAGCTTCATGTAATTGTATATTATCCAAATAATAGGTATTCTTAGCATCAACTGTAAACACAATAGCGCCATTACGTTTTTCATCAGCTGAAGGAGTAAATATCAACTGATTTTCACTGCGATCAGTGCTAACAGCACGGTATTGAATTGGAGTTAAACGTTTATAATCAGAAGATCTTAAATTAGCTCCTATGCTCATATCGCCAGAGCCCTTAAGGCTGTATTTTAAAATATATTTTTTAGAAGAAGAAAGAGTGCCCACAAATAAAACAATAGAAGACTTTGCTGCAGAAGGCACGACTTTTAAGTATCCCCCATCAAGTACTCCTGAATTTCCCATTGTTAAAGAACAATCATTAGCCCATACATGTTTAACGTCAGTTCTGGTATTAAATCTTCCCTCAGAAACTTTACTTGATCCTATTAAATCCGTCTTTCCATAAGGTGCAAGTTTTTTAGCGCTTCCTTTTGAAAAGGCATCCACACCATACTTTGATTTCCATCCCTCCAAATGAAGGGTACTCCTATGTTCCTTACCACTAATATAATAAGTAGTAATAGAAAATACAAGTTTATCATCAATCGGCCTTGCATAATAATTATTGTCGAACTTCCCCCATTTAGTTATATCATTATCACCTAAGACGGTGGCCATAGAGGCAGCAGTTTGTGTTGCAAGTTTTGAGAAGAAAATATTATTTGTGACAGTTTGTTTTCTAATTAAGTCACCCAGCCAATCATGCTTCATATAAAGCTGCCCATAATTATTATTAAACGAAGTGTTGTTCTTTACAACAATATCTCTTGAATTATGCAGATAAATACCGCGATTAGTATTAGCTATTGTATTACCAGTGATCTCGACGCCATTTACATTATCATCAATATAAATTCCATCTGCTGAAGAACCAAGTGTGGTAGTTCCGCCGGGTGCTCCTATGCCATTTAATACTATGTTCCCTATTATCTTTCTTCCCCGGTTAGTAATATTTGGACCGTTAGATGTATAAATAGCCGCACCATCATCTTTTACAAAAGAAAAGGTATCAATAAAATTGTTTTTAATTACTAAATCATTCCCGGTATAACCTATGGCTGTGAAACCGGAATTAATAACCTGATTGTATTCTGCAATACTATTACTGCTGATTCTGATACCGACACCTTGTCCATTACCCCATTGTCCCATACCAGGTATAGTGTACGAGTTTTTTATGATATTATTTCTTACAGCAGCGTGAGCTGAACCGCTTGTGGTAACGCCATTGTTATTAGAGTTAAAAACACTGCAATTTTCTAAGTTAAAATAAATATTTCCTGCCACGTTAACTCCATCAATTCCTGAAAACAGAATATCACAATTTTTAACGGTTATATTATTCCCCCCATTAATATCAACCCCAAATCTGTTAGCTCCTTTTAAAGTTAAATTCTCAATCACAACATAACTTTTGCGGAGTGAATAAATTAAATTATTAACTGCACTGGCTTTAATGTCATAAGAGGAAGGACTCTTTGCTCCAAAATATATACTAACTACTTTTTTTGCAGGATTATAATACCATTCCCCAAATTGGTCTAAAGTTTTTATGTCATTTTGAATGAAATATCCGAAACCATTAATCGGTCCATAGGTTATTCCGTTTGGAGATAAATAAATTTTATTTTTAGAATGAGATTTGATCACACTTCTGTCTATGATCCAATGGCGGGTTCGTATTACTGCTTCAGCCCCTGTCCAATTAGGATAGGAGGATAATTGCTTATCAGTCAAAGAGGATTTGCCTTGATGAGATTCCAAAGTTAAGTAACCCTTATTAGCTTCATTGCTGTTAGGATAGCGGCCTATATGTTGAAGAACATCATTTAAAAGTACAATGTTAATGTCGGGGCCTAATTGAGAGTTGACCGCACAATCATACACACCCTTATACCTGGGATTAGCTTTCCAGCCTGAAAGTTTGACGAGGGATGTAATAACAGGCCTGTCGCCTTTGTCATAAGCACTAATAACAACAGGGGAACCTGCAGCACCTGATTTAGTTAATATAATTGAACCATAAAAAGTTTCACCACGTTTAAACAGTACAGAATCTCCCGGTTGAAGAATGCTGAAAATAGAATTTAACTTGCGTATTGATTTCCACGGGGTGGACGAGTGTTGCGCCTGAGTTGAAGTTCTGGAATCATCGCCGGAATTATTAGAAAAGTAAAAGGTTTTTCCTTTTTTGCCAGAATTATTTGCTGCTCCTTCAGAAAATAAAAAACATACAAATACTAATACAAAGAAAAAAGTAATTCTCATAAAGGTTGTTATGGATAAGAAATAAAAAAGCATGCAGATTACTTATGGTAATCAAACATCGATTTTATTAAGGATATTAAAATGAAATGTACAAGTAGTGAGGCGAAGATGATTATACAGGCCGGAATTTACTATTAATTCTTCTTACAGCTCTGATCTTTTATGTATAACAAATTTCTTCTGCCGTTAATACGTTCTGTTCTTTCGCTAATTATAATTTTTAAATCATTGGCTTTTAATTTAATGTTTAATGTGTTAACAAATAGGCTTAAATTTAAATGTGTATCTTTTTCAACTATTGTTTCAGCTTTTATTTGATTTCCGAGTATTATCAAATTTTATACCGTTTTTTATGACTTTTTTAGTTTTTAGTTTTTAAACCTTTTATTGAATTTGTTTTCAACGTGGGATTGCGAAAGGATTAATGTAATTAAGGTTGTAATCGTATAGGTCACAGATATTTAAGGAAAATTCATTTCTATATTATAATTACTGGGGGAGAAAACAAAAAATGAATTAAAATTTATAATTTTAATTTGGCATAACCTTTGACTAAAGCTTTTTTTAGTATTTGCCATCCTTCGAAGATTCGTATTAGTTTTTTCACTTCTATTGCTATCACTATAATCAAAACCTCTATAAGCTTTTTTACCTATAAATTCTTACTTCTGGCTTTGAAAAGGTGTCGTCTTCAAGCATGTTGCTCTCTTTTGCCTTTAAGATTTACAAGAGTTATAAATCAAATAAGCTGCTACAAATTGTAACAGCTTATTATTTATCTAATGCTCACGCATCAGGTTTTGGGGGAATATATCTCTAGATACATTTGGGCAATTCTATATCAGATCAACATTATTTTTTTCTTGCTTATTATTAATGTCAAAAAAAGTAAGCATCAGTTTAATTAATTTTTAAAAATTTCTTATTAAGACTAACTTCATCTGTAGCTAAGCTAATTATAAACATACCGCTGTTAAGTGAAGAAATGTCTATTTCCAGAGTTTTACCTGATATAACTACCGGATACCTTTTTAAGATAATTCCTGATACGTTTTGAATAGTCAAAGTTGCTCTCTGATTAATTAGAAACCTGTCAAAATTTAAATGAATGCTGCTGAGAGCGGGAACTGGATATAACTTAAAATCAATGTTTTTAAGACTCGTTGCTCCTTGCAATTTAGCAGTATCACTGTTATTTATAACAATAGATGCTTCATTATTATTTGAAGGTCTGGAACTTTTTGATACCACTGTCACTTTCACTCCTGCTGACGTAGTAGTGGCACCGTCATTATCGGTGGCTTTGGCTGTAATTGTGTAAGTTCCTGCGGGTACATTACTCCATGAGTAAGAGTAAGTTCCGTAATATTCGGTATGCAATAAATTTGAACCGTTATAAAATTGAACTTTACTTATTGTACCATCTTTATCAGTTGCAGCAGCAACCATGTTAATCGTAGCCGGCGCGGTATAACTTGTATTGGTAACAGGAGTTGTAATACTAACAGTTGGAGCTGTATTTCCGGTTGAACTTACTACTGATACTTTTACGATTGCTGAGGTAGTAACGTTACCATCATTATCTGTTGCTTTGGCAGTAAGTGAATAAGTACCTGTTGGCACGTTATTCCAGGAGTAAGTATATGGACTATAATTTTCAGTACGTAATAAAGTTGTACCATTATAAAATTGAACTTTACTAATTGTACCGTCTGCATCAGTTGCAGCAGCGGCCATATTAATTGTAGCCGGCGCCTTATAACTTGAGTTAACAGCAGGGCTTGTAATAGATACTGCCGGAGCTGCTTTTACAACTGAAGTTGTTGTTCCATCTTTTATTAATACCGCTGATGTGTACGGTTTCAACTCTATACTATTTGAATATTTATTGTTTTTAGCATCAACATAAGTGCCGTTTAAAGAAACAGTTTTATTTACCTGTGTTGAATTGTATACAAATTTGATATAGTAATCGGGATTATCTGCAATTGTTTTTAAGCTTAATTTAGATAAAGGATCTTTATTATACTTTGATTTCCATTCCGGCAGGTCACGGTAAGTTCTTACTTGTGACGAAGTATACACATACGTCGTAGTAAGAATAAGGTTGGTGTTATCCATAGGTCTCGCGTAATAGTTACTATCAAAGCGACCCATTGAAGCTATATCATAATCATCTTTTTTTGTAAATATAACGGAAGCTGCATCATCTTCATATTTGGAAAAGAATATATTATTAGTAATTGTGCTATTTCTTAAAAGACCGCCTAAGCCATCATATTTCATATGGAGTTGCCCGAATTTATTATTAAAACTTGTATTGTTCCTGACAACAATATATCTTGTATTATGCAGGTAAAGACCCCGATTACTATTAGCAATCGTATTGCCTGTAATCTCAACTGCGTTTACATCATCATCCATATAAATTCCATCGGCTGAAGAAGCGGTGGTATTAGCGCCTTCCGGTGCACCAATACCATTTAATACAACATTACCGGTTACTTTTCTTCCTTTAAACGTAACATTAGTTCCATTTGATGCATAAATTCCGGCGCCGTCATCCTTAATAAAGCAAAAAGTATCGATATAATTATTTTTAATCACTGCATTATCTCCCCAAAATGTTATACCGAAAAAACCGGAATTAATAACCTGGTTATATTCGGCAAGACCAGTTGTACCAATTTTAATTCCTGCACCTTGCCCTTGACCGCTTCTTCCCATGCCTGCTATAGAGAATGAGTTTTTAATTAAATTATTTCTTATAACCGCATAGCTTGAGCTTGCGGAAACGCCGTTGTTATTAGAATTTAATACGGTACTGTTTTCCAATTTGAAATAAGCATGATTTGAAGCTTGTACTCCAGTCATGCCGGAATATAAAACATCACAATTTTTAATATTTATATTACTTCCGCTGCTAATGTAAACTCCATTTTCATTAGCTCCTTTCAGAGTTAAATTGTCAAAAACAATATAACTTTTACCTGAGGAATAAACTATGTTATCAATAGTTGATGCTTTTACTGTATAAGAAGAAGGACTATTTGATCCGAAAAACATACTAATCTTTTTTGTAGAAGGATTATAATACCATTCTCCGGTTTGGTCAAGTGTTTTAATACTATTTTGAATGAAATAACCGTATTTATCACGGGGGGCGTACGCTCCTTCATTTGCAGTATAATAAATTGTACTGCCTGAATGAGAGGTAATTTTACATCTCTCAATTACCCAATGACAAGTTCTTAACACCAATTCTGCATCTTTCCAGTTAGGCGAAGAAGTTAACTCTTTATCAGTGATGGAAGTTTTATTTGAATGTGATTCTAAGGTTAGGTATCCTTTATTAGGAGCATTACTATTAGGGTAACGCCCCATTGCTTTTTGAGCATCATTTAAAAGCACTATATTAACCCGCTCGCCAAATGCAGAATTAGCATTACATTCATAAACACCTTTGTAAGTAGAATTAGCTGTCCATCCCGAAAGGGTAACCAAAGAAGTTATAATGGGTCTGTTTCCTGTACCATAAGCACCGATAACAATAGGTGAACTTGCTGTGCCTGATTTATTTACAGTAATTAATCCATAAAAGGTTTCACCCCGTTTAAATAGTACCTGATCTCCCGGCTGAAGATTACTGAAAAAAGAGTTAAGCTTACTTATTGTTTTCCAGGGAGTAGAGGAACTTTTGGCCTGTGTTGAAGATCTCGAATCATCACCGGACGAAGTCGAAAAGTAATAAGTTGCTGCCCGGGCAGAATACAAAAAGCATACTAATACTAAGGTTAAGAATGTTCTCATACAAAACACGTTTGATGGTGAAAAATTAAATCTGTTATTCTATAAATTGATTTATATAGAATAAGAGGATTTGATAGAATAAGAGGATTAGATAGAATAAGAGGTTATTTATTAATTTTCAAAAACCTCCTGTTGATGCTAAAATTTTCACCTGATAAGCTAATTATGTACATACCTGTATTAAGTGAAGAAATATCAATTTCCATAGATCTGCCAGAGATTACTGCAGGATATCTTTTTACGATAACTCCTGATACGTTTTGAATAGTTAAGATAGCCCTCTGATTACTTAGCAAACCATCAAAATTCAAATTAATACTGCTGACAGCGGGGTTTGGAAACAATTTAAAATCAATGTTTTTAAGATCGGCTTTATCTGCAATTGCTTCTTGTGAAGCAGAAGTATCACTGTTATTTATAACAACAGATGATTCATTATTATTTGAAGGTCTATAACTTTTTGATACCACTGTTACTTTGACTCCTGCTGATGTAGTAGTGGCACCGTCATTATCGGTGGCTTTAGCGGTAATTGTGTATGTCCCTGCGGGTACATTACTCCATGAGTAAGAATAAGTTCCCATATATTCGGTATGTAATAAGGTTGAGCCTTTATAAAATTGAACTTTACTTATTGTACCATCAGCATCAGTTGCTTTAGCAATCATATTAATTGTAGCCCCGGAGGTATAACTTGTGTTGGTAACAGGAGTTGTAATACTAACAGTGGGAGCCCTATTGCCAGTTGAACGGGCTACTGATACTTTAACAATAGAAGACGTGGTTGTGGCGCCATCATTATCAGTAGCTTTAGCGGTAAGTGAATAAGTACCGGCCTGCACATTAGTCCAGGAGTAAGAATAGGTGCCATTATATTCAGTGTGTAATAACTTTGTACCGTTATAAAATTCAACTTTACGAATTGTACCATCAGCATCAGTTGCTTTAGCAATCATATTAATTGTAGCAGGTCCTTTATAAGTGGAGTTAACGGCAGGAGTTGTAATACTCACAGTTGGAGCCTTATTTCCGGTTGTAGTTCCTCCGCCGTCTTTAATTAAAACTGCAGATGTATAAGGTTGTAATGTAATACTATTTGAATATTTCAGGCCTTTAGCATCTACATAATTGCCATTTAAAGCAGTAGTTTTGCTTCCCTGGGTTGTATTAAACACTAATTTAATATTACTGTCAGGGTCGTCTCTGATGGTCATGGTCTTTGCGCTTAATTTTCCACTTCCGTCTTTTTGATATGTTGATTTCCATTCAGAAAAATCCCGTCTGTTTTTTTTTGAATAAGAAGTATTATAACCTGTCTCCGTATTAATAAGTTCAGTGTTTTTGAGAGGTCTGGCATAATAATTATTATCAATTTTCCCCATACTTCGGATATCATTATCATCTTTTTTGGTAAGAATAACAGAAGTTGCCTGCGTTGCAATTCGTGAGAAAAATATATTATTTGTAATTGTAGTATTTCTTACTAATCTACCCAATCCATCATATTTTATATGGAGCTGCCCCCAATTATTATTGAATGAAATATTATTAGTGACAATAATATCTCTTATATTATGAAGATAAAGACCACGATTAGCAGCAGCAATTGTATTACCTGAAATCTCAACTCCCATTACATCGTCATCCAGGTAAATTCCGTCAGCATTGGAACTGGTAGTATTAGTTCCTGCAGGCGCTCCTATTCCATTTAATACAATATTTCCCGTTATTTTTCTTCCGGTATATGTAATGTTATTACCATTTGACATATAAATACCTGCACCATCATCTTTTACAAAACTGAAAGTATCAATGTAATTGTTTTTTACTACTGTATAGTTTCCTGACATATCTATGCCTACATAACCTGAATTAATAATATGGTTATATTCCACACGACCGCCATTGCCAATTCTGACCCCTCCACCCTGACCATTACCACCCTGACCCATGCCAGGTATAGTATAGGTGTTTTTTATAATATTGTTTTTTATAATAACATTCTTGTTTGAACCGCCGGAAGCGACACCGTTGTTATTAGCAGTTAAAACATTACAATTTTCTAATCTAAAACTGGTATGATTTGAAACGTTAACTCCATCTATGCCAGAAAATAGAACATCACAGTTTTTTAAGGATATATTACTTCCACTATTAATATCAACCCCGGTTTCATTAGCTCCTTTCATAGTCAAGTTTTCAAAAGCGATATAGCTTCTGCTTGAAGTATAAATTAAGTTGCTGATAGTGCTTGCTTTAATAGTATAAGAAGATGGGGAATTTGAGCCGAAATACATACTAACCTTCTTAGTGGAAGGATTATAATACCACTCACCAAGTTTATCAAGGGTTTTAATGCTGTTTTGAATAAAATATCCATAATCATCGCGCGGAGCATAACGGCCTGAATAATATAAAGTGCTGCCCGAATGCCCTGTAATTGGAAACCGTTCAATAATCCAATGGCAGGTACGTATCGCCAACTCTGCACCTTTCCAATTGCGGGTGGAAGACAATTCTTTATCAGTGATCGAAGTCTTACTGTAATGTGATTCCAGAATCAAATAGCCTTTATTAGGAGCATCAATGTTGGGAAAACGGCCTATACCTTTCTGAACGTCATTCATTAGTAACATATTGATTTTGGCTCCCAACAAAGAGTTAGCATTGCAATCATAAACACCCTTATAAGAAGAATTAGCTGTCCATCCTGAGAGAGTAACTAAAGAGGTTATAATGGGTCTGTTACCTGTACCATATGCCCCAATTACAATAGGGGAACCGGATGTACCGGATTTATTCACAGTAATTCCTCCATAAAAGGTTTCACCGCGTTTAAAGAGTACAGCGTCTCCAGGTTGTAGATTACTAAAAAAAGAGTTAAGTTTTTTTATTGTTTTCCAGGGGGTAGAGGGATTTTTTGCCTGTGTTGAACTCCTGGAGTCATCGCCAGACAGAGTCGAAAAGTAATAAGTCGTTGCCCAGGCTGAATGTAGAAAGCATACTAATAGCAGTGTTAAAGTTAATCTCATCATGCAATTGTTTCTATAGTTTTTGAATAATTGGAGAAATATGGAGAAATTTCCACATATTTCCCAAAACTGGTTTTGAAAGGAACTTATTACCAATTGTCGTGCCAGCAGTGTTAATTATTAATAAAAGTTTTAAAAGTTATTCACACAGGCTGAAATAAATAGCCGGAGGACTTTTTAAAGGAATGATTTAGAAATGTGATAAGGAACTTAAAAAATTGGCAAGGTGTTTGTAAAACGGGAGATTTTAAAAAACCGAGGTAGGGGGAACCAAAGTTGCAAAAGTCAATTCCAAATTTTTTTAAACTTCTTTGGCAATCACAAGTCTATTAAAAATTTCGCTAATATTTAGTTTCAAAAATTTCACTAAAGACTTATTGATAAATCTATTTGTAACCTTAAAATGATATTAATATTTTTACAAGTGATTGTTCAATTAAAAAAATACACTTTTATTTGTACTTATAAATCATACATAATTTGCATCGCCGGATAATAAACTTCGGAATGAAGATATAGCTGCTCAGAGAGGTGTATAAAAATGTATTAACACTCTTACAAATAGTTCCATTTATTAAATAAAATAACATTAAAATGAAAAGTCGGATTAAAATGTATCAAATAATCGTTATTGCTTTTTTTTCTGTCGGTTTAATTAGCTGCAGTAAGGATGATAAAGACGACCAAAGTAAATTACTGCCCGTTATTTCTAATGCTGCTGTAACAGATGTTGCTACAAAAAGACCCATAGTAAGTGCTGAAATAACTTCAATCGGTGCATCGCAAATAACAGAACAGGGTGTATGCTGGGATAGCATGCCTGCTCCTACAATATCAAAAATAAAATTGAAATCTGACAGCATAAAATTAGGAACATTCTCAATAAAGCTGTTTGGACTAAAACCAAACACCAAATATTATGCAAGAGCCTATGCTACTAATAGCACCGGCACTGCCTACAGCAATGAAGTTAGCTTCTTTGTTGATCCTGTTAAAATAGGAGATCTTTTCGGAGGGGGTATTGTTTTTTATCTTAATGCCACCGGGCAACATGGGTTAATTTCTGCACTCCCAGGCAACAATCATGCTAGTGGATGGGGATGTACCGGGGTTAGCGTAGCTGGTACTAAAACAGAAATAGGCACCGGACAGGCAAATACTAAGCTTATTATGGCTGCTTGCTCTTCAGACAACGCTGCTAAATGGTGTGATGATCTCGTTGATAACGGATATAAAGATTGGTTTATGCCATCAAGAGATGAGTTAGCCGAAATGTATAAATACCGGAATTTGATTGGATTTAACGATGCAGCACGTTGGAGTTCTTCCGAAGCTGATGCAAATACTGCATGGGCTCAAGGGTTTGGACCTGCATCCGGCGGTTCTGCAACATTTAATAAGAATACTGTAAACGGGGTACGAGCCATCCGGGCTTTTTAATTTGACAATAAGAAGCAAACTCAAAAGAGTTTAAGATTATCGCATTACTAATCCAGGAGAAAGCCGCTCGTATGTTAATTGATCTTTAGCATTAAAGACAAATGATTTACACAATAACCAAAGCAGTCATTTATATGGCTGCTTTTTCATGTGGGTGACACATGCCGTCGTTCCACCTATGCACATTTCAAACAGCCGTTTCTGCAGCTATCCAAATTGTTTGTTTATAATTATAGAGTCTGCTGCAGCTTTTAATATATACTCCTGATTGGAGTTGAAGTGTCTCTTCAACGGCTTTTAAAAAAATTAAACTTCAAATAAAAAGTAAAACCCAACTGCCAGTGGAGTTGGGTTTTACTTTTAGAACTCTTTCCGTTTATTTCATTTTTCTAATCAGCAGTTTTTACAGCTTTACAAATTGTTTGTTTATAGTTATAGAGCCTGCTGCAGCTTTTATAGTATAGACTCCTGAGCTTAAAGATGAAATGTTCACTTCAACCACTTTATCTGACGTCTTGGCGTGTATAGTTTTAAGAACCGTACCGTTGATAGATAGAACCGATATTATGAAATCTTTATTTTGGGGTAAGCCGTTGCCTGAAACAAACACTGTATTGCCTGCAGGATTAGGAAACACATTTAAGTTCAATGATGTCAGAGCTGTCTTGCTTACCATTTCCTCTTTTGAATTAGCTGCAGCAGCATTATTTACAACATTTGATCCTTTATTATTTAAAGACCTGCGACTTATGCCTTGTGCTGCCACTGATATTGTTACGGGTGCAGACACGGTTACAGCGCCTTTATCATCTGTAGCTTTGGCGGTAAGTGTGTAAGTTCCTGCCGGCACATTACTCCAAGAGTAAGAATAAGTTCCCTGATATTCAGTATGTAATAAATATGTACCGTTATAAAATTCAACTTTACTAATTGTACCATCACTATCACTTGCAGCAGCAACCATATAGATTGTAGCAGGTGCAGCATAAGTTGTACCGTTCTGAGGGCTTGTAATGCTTACTGTTGGAGCTGTATTTTGAACCGTGCCATCTTTAATTAAAACTGCAGACTGGTAAGGTTGTAATATTACGCTGTTTGAAAATCTATTGTTCTTAACATCAACGTAGCTGCCATCCAAACTAACCGTTTTATTTACAAGGCTTGCGTTAAATACAAACCTGATAGAGTCATCGGGATTAGTTACATCAGCATCAGTTTCGTATAACTTTATATTATCAAGATAATAAGTGCTTTGGGCATCAACACTAAATACCAACGCACCAGATGTTTCATTAGCAGAAGGAGTAAAGAGCATTTCATTTTCGCTGCGTGTTGTGCTTACCATGCGATATTGGCTTGAAGTAAGAGCCTTATAATCAGAACTTCTCAAATATGAACCTATGCTCATAACCGCAGTGCCTTTAAGACTATATCTTAAAATATACTTTTTTGCCGCGTCAAGAGCGCCGACATATAAAACAATAGAAGAACTTTTTGCTGAGGGCGCAACCTTTACATAACCGGCATCAAGTACTCCTGAATTTCCCCATGATTTAGTGCAACTATTAGCAAATAACTTCCCGACGTCTGTACTGCTGTTAAAAGCTCCGTAAGCAAATTTATTTGTACTGCTTACACTCTTCACTTTATAGGGAAGGATTTGTTTGGCGCTTCTTTTTGAAGCAGGATCTTTATTATACTCCGCTTTCCATGCTGCCAAATCCCGGTAATCTTTGTCTTCTGAAGAGCTATACAAATGGATAATATTTGAAATCACCGTTCTGTCATCAATAGGTCTTGCATAATAGTTACTGTCTAAGCGGCCTATACTTCCTATATCATCATCTTTAGTATAAA
>JAABUS010003519.1_pt1 | contig 25216 bp, 24 predicted proteins | sample 5560161 | NCBI WGS metagenome assembly JAABUS01 (sample SAMN10711885, study PRJNA513376) | rock metagenome | isolation source: Antarctica rocks | place: Antarctica: Victoria Land, Trio Nunatak nord | collected 2016-01-04
GCTTGTCAAAGAACGCAACGAGTTAGAAATCAAAGTCGAGTGGCAGTTCTCAATCATGCAAGCCAGAGAGAAGTTAAGCCGCCATTACGAGAAAGTACAGTCTAACAACTAATCTTACCGGGTACTAGTCAGTGAGGGATGGCGCAGGTTAGCCAGAAGCTGTGCTTCACGCTCAAAAGCGTGACGTAATTCATCAGATTCACCTAGCGACTCTTTTATAGCGACAGATGAACTTAGACGAATCGCAAAAGCTTCATAGACTGAACCCATACCGCCTTGTCCGAGCTTCCGAACAATGCGGTAACGTCCCTGTAGAATTGTATCTGAGGCTAACAAAGAATTAACTCCTTAATAACTATTCATGCGCGCTGTTGCATTCGCTCCAAACTTCGCCATCTTCGTAGAATTCTTTTTTCCAGATGGGCACGGTGCGCTTCAATTCTTTGATTGCCCATTCGCAGGCTTCAAGTGCCGTGCGGCAATGCGGTGCGCTGGTGGAGTATAAAACTTCCCGATAAATAAATCAGGTAAAGATTGATGCGCTTTGAAGCCTTACGTTTGAAGCGCCGCTGACTCTTTAATGTTGCGGCGGGCGTTTGTCTGCGGGTGGCGGTGGCGCGGCGCGCGGGATGTCGCCGTCGTCCGGGATGATGGGCGCGGTTGTTTGCTGCGAAGTGTTTTGTTGTTGAAGTGTGGGCGGTGCGGCGCGCAAGGTAGGCGCGGTTTTGGGGAGCGGAATTTTGATGGTGGCGACATCGCGTGTGCGGCGTAGGATTGCGCCGCCGCGTCCCGCAACCCATGCGTCCGTGCCGCCGCGATAGGCGACGGAAAAAAGCGGCGCGCTCGTGCCTGTCGCTTGCACTTCCCAAGTCTGGCCGCCGTTTCTAGTACGCAGCACGCGCCCTTGCTCACCGGAGATAAGCGCATCGTCGCGGCTCGCGGCAGAAACGGCGAAGAGGTTTGCCGTGACGCTGCTCTCCTGCGGTTTCCAAGTCCCGCCGCCATCGTCCGTGCGCAAAATCGCGCCCTTCGCGCCGACCGCATAGCCGCGCAAATCATCCGCAAAGGCGACGCTGTACAGCCATTCTTTGACGTTCGATTCAACGTATTTCCAAGTCTCGCCGCCGTCTTCCGTGCGCAAAATAACACCGCGCGAACCGACCGCGACACCATGCTTTTCGTCTGTGAAGCGCACGGCTTCGAGCCACGCGACAGAGTTTGAACGCTGCGAGTGCCACGTCGCGCCGCCGTCTTCCGTATGCAGCACGATGCCGCGCGCGCCGACTGCCCAACCGCGTTTCTCGTTAACAAAGTAAACGCCTAACAGATCGTCCGTGACGCCAGAAGACTGCTGTGCCCACACGATGCCGCCCGTTGAAGAGCGCAAGATAGTGCCCGCTTCGCCGACTGTCCAACCGTTCGCGTCATCAACGAAAGTAATGGCATTGAGACGCGAGTTTGTGCCCGTCGGACGAACTGTCCAACGCTTGCCGCCGGAACTTGTGTAGAGAATTCGCCCGCGCGCACCACATGCCCAGCCGCGCGAATTATCGAGAAAGAAAATATCCGCGAGATCGTCGCGCCCACCTTCGGTTAAGCGTCGCCACTGAAAGCCGCCGTCGTCCGTGCGCAACACAAGCCCGTCAGTGCCCGCCGCCCAGCCAGTGTTTTCATCCGCGAAAAAGATTGCAGCGAGACGCGGATTGGTGCGCACGCTGACGGGTAACCAAGTCGTGCCGCCATCGCCCGTGACCAACACGACGCCCGCATCGCCTGTCGCCCAACCGCGTCGTTCGTTCGCAAAGTAAATCGCGTAGAGGTCTGTGCGCAAAGGATATTTGACGGGCGTCCACACTTCGCCGCCATCGTCCGTGCGCAAAATTGTGCCGCCATAACCGACGGCGACGGCGCGCTTCGGCGTTAAGAATACAATGCCCGTGAGCGGCAGTTGATCCGGGACTTGGCGGCGATGCCAAGTTCGTCCGCCGTCGTTTGTGACAAGCAGCGTGCCGGATGCTCCGACCGTCGCCCCTGTCCTCGCGTTGATGAATGAAACGGAAGCGAGATGCGCGGTAACGTTGGTTCTTTCCTTACGCCACGTCAGCCCGCCGTTTTTTGTGGTGAGCAGCGTTCCATACGTTCCGGCAGCCCATCCGCGCGTCGAATCCTCCGGCGCGAACGTGACGCTGTAAAGATGATCGCTCACGCCCGTTGGCCTTTGCACCCAACGCCCGCCGCCGTCGTTTGTCATTAAAACGACTCCGCGCGCGCCGACGGCGACAGCATGTGTTTTATCTTTGACGAACAGACCGTAGAGCGTGACGCCGACGGGCGATGTTTGCGTTTCCCACTCGAAGCCGCCGTCGTTTGTGTGCAGGATCGCGCCGTCGTCGCCAATCGCCCAGCCGTGCAGTTTATCCGCGCTAAAGCGAACGCTGTACAAAGCGTTGCCCTGCGGCAAAGGGTTTTGCCAGAGCCATCCGCGCGCGGGCGTTTGCGCATGAATTTGAATGACGAAGGCGATGCAGAAGATAAAAAAAGCTGCGATTGCAGACAAGCGTGCGGCGCGCCGATGATGCGCGAATATATGACGCGATGCGCGCCCGTTAGCGAAGCTTGAAACGAGACCAAACACTTGATTGTTCTGAATACGCGAAACGTGAAAACGTCTCGTGCGGGAAGCGCCCGCCACTTGTCGGGAAGAAAAGAGATTATAGAACTGAAACTTGCGTGAAGGCTAATCGCGCGGAAGCGACATCTATGAGGGAAAATTATTGTGCTTAACTTTCAAATCTCTGTTACGCCGATAGCATCAATCGCTTCACGCAGTACGCTTTCGTCAACATGTCCGAGCGCGGCGATGCGTCTGGCGGCAGCGTCAACCGCTTCCTGCACAACATGCCCGGCGTGTCCCTTCGTCCACGTCCATGAAATTTTGTGCTCGCCCGAGATTTTATCCAGCTTCTGCCACCATTCTAGATTCGCTTTGCGACGGAAACGCCCTGCCATCGTTTCGACGACGTAACGCGAGTCGGTCAACAGACGCACGCGGCACGGCTCGCGCAAAGCTTCGAGGCCGAGTGTCGCGGCGGCGATCTCTGCCTGTTGATTTGTCGCAGAGCCTAGATAGCAACCGACCGCGCGCCAGATTCCTTGATAACCAAGGACTGCCACCGCCGCCGCGCGCGTTTCTTTCTGCCCGTTGCCGAGGCTTGAACCGTCGCTAAAGATCGTCACTTCTTTCAAGTAAAGAAATTCCTCGCAAACGTCACGCTTGATGTGCGACGGATTCCGCGCGCGCACGCCTGCGTCCGGCGCGTCCATCCTTACCAACAGCATCTTTGTCGCTGTCCGCTTGACGACCCGCGTCGTCGGCTTCGCTAACGTTCGCTCGTTCGATATGAACGATGTGATCGACGGCTTCTTCAAACGTGTCGTCGTGCGAGATGACAAAGAGTTGATCGAAGTGGCGCACTTGGCCGATTTGCTGCGCGAGGCGTTCGCGGCGTTCGGCGTCCATATTGACCGTCGGTTCATCGAAGAAAGCGAGGCGAATATCGGAAAGCTGCTTGAGAAGCGCGAGGCGCACGCTCAACGCGGCGGCCATTTGTTCGCCGCCCGAAAGATTTTGAAAAGAACGCTCGTAGCCTTCTTCTTCGAGGACTATTTCGTAATCACGCGTCCAGCGCAGGGCACGACCGGCCTCACCAGTGATTTCTCGGAACAATTGATTGGCTTCAATCGAGACGTTGTAAAGATAACTTTCCGTGACGAGTGGCCCGGCCTGCTTGAGCACGTCGCGAATAAAGTCCGTCGCTTCGTTCAATTTTTCAAGACGCTCTTTCGCATGAAATTCCCCGTGCATCTCTTCACGCACTTTAGTCAGACGCGCGATTTCATTTTGAAGAGATGCTTCGCGCTTTTCCGCCGCGTCGAGTTGCGCGCGTGCGGCGGCGCTTCGTTCGCGCGTAGTGGCAAGGGCAACGCGCTCTGCGGCGTGCTGTTCTTGATTATAAGCGGCGGCGGTCTGCGTGTATTCAATGCTAGCGCGCGCTGATTCGTCATTCGCACGTGTGGCTTCCTGCGCGGCTTTTTCAACTTCAGCTTCGCGCGCGGGAAGTGTCGCAACGAGCGCTTGGCTTGAAACGTATTCGCGGTGCGCGTCAATGGTTTGATCGCGCTTCGCACGCGCTTCTTCCCAACGCGCGTCGAGTTGATCGTAGAGCTTTAATTTTGCTGTGAGGTCTTGCGCTTGTTCGTCGAGGGCGCGTGAAGCGTCGCGTGCGCCCGTAGTTTCTCGCCTCAATTCGGCTTCGCGTTCGGCTTCGGTGCGGAGTGCGGCGGCGCGTCCGCGTGGATCGTTCAAGCGGCGCAAATGTTTTTCTGTTTCCGTGATGTCGCTCTCTAATGCAGAAAGCGCTTCGGCGGCGGCGGCAATCTCCGCGCGTTCATCGCGCCGCTTGATGCCTTCGGCTTCGATCTCTTTCAAGCGTTCTTTGAGCGGCTGAAGTTCCGCGTATTTGAGCGCCGCTTCGCGCACGTCTTTTAGTTCCGCGTCAATGCTGAAGAGTTGAAGCCGCAGTTCTTTCAAACGCGCAGTTCCGGCGGAAGGAAGTTGCGCGAGTTCTTCATCAACGCGTGCGAGTGTCGCTTCGCGTGCGAGGAGGAGTTCGCGCCCGCTTGCCATCTCTGCGCGTGTACGATCTATGCGTGCGACACGCTTTTCGGCTTCGCGCGCATCGTTCACAGCAGCGACGACACGCGCGTGTTGCGTCTCAAGCGCGCCCATCTCAGCAATGTTCGCCGTCAAGTGATCTGTGAAATAACTTTCGAGCGTCTGGCCTTCGCCGATGTTAAGGCAGCGTTCGGAAAGAATCGGGCACAGGCCGCCTTTGACTTCGGCGCGCATTCTTTCGTCGCGCGTAATTTCGGCGCGTAGGTGCGCGGCTCTTTCGGTCAACTCGCGCAGGCGCTTATCTAACTCCGGCGCTTCAGCCGCCCGCGCCGAAAATGTTTCGAGTTCGACAATTTCCTTTTCTAAATTGGCAATCAGCTCGCGCAGGCGTCCGGCTTCGCGCGATAAATCCTTGCGCTGTTCCTGCAAGTGTTTGAGACTCGTCGCCGCTTCGCTCGTGCGGCTGAGAGTCGTTTCAACGTGAAGCCTGTCACTTTCAAGTTGCTCTGTACGCCGCTGCGCGCCCTCGCCGCTTTGCGCTTCCTTAACGCGCTTGTGCGTTGCTGCGTGCTGCGTGCGTAGTGCTTCGAGTTCGGCGTCGAGTTTTGTGAGCCGCGCGCGCGCGCTTAAAGCCTGTGCGCGCAAATCACGAAGGCGTTCGCGTTCGCGCTCTAGTCCTTCCTGCTCGTTGATTTCCGTTTCGAGCGCCGCAGCAGATGCGCGTGCATCAATGGCGCGCGCAAGGGCTTCGTCAAGGCGGCGCACATCCGCAGCCGCTGTTGCCTGTAACTGCGCGATGCGTGCGGCCTCGTTTCGCAAAAGCTCGCGCGCGCCGCGTTCTGTTTCCAGTTGATGAAGTATTTCAAGCGCGGCGAGATGCGAGTTGTGATCGGCTTCAACGGCGCGTGCATGTTCTGCCGCGCGCCCTGCCGCATCGCGCTCCGTAGTGACATCGCGCAGACGACGCGTCGCCGCCTCGCGTGTTACTTCTAAGCGATCACGCAACGCACGCGTTTCGTTCAAGCGCTGCTCGGCTGCGTCCATGTCGTGTACGAGCGCGGCGCGTTGTTCGGTTTCCTGCTGCAATTGATCGAGCGTTTCGCGGAGTTTGACCGTCAGTGCTGCAGCCTCTTCGTGTTCTTCAACGAGTTCGTCGTAACGCGCAAGCTGACTTTCCGCGCCGCTGATACGCCCGCGCACTTCCGCTGTCCGCTCGCGTATGAGATTGACGGTATCGCGCAAACGTTCGGCTCCCTCGCGATATTCTTCGACTTTCAACAGACGATCAAAAGAGGCTTTGCGTTCGGTGGCGGAGCGTAAGAAATCAGCCGTGAACGTGCCTTGTGGAACACCTATGGCGGAGCGAAACAGCGCGCGCAGATCCGTGCCCGGCTCTATTCCTAAGTGCTGGCGAAGCGTCGCGGCAACGTCCGTTTTCTTTTCCGCGATACGCATGTTGAGGCCATGATCGAAGACGTAGTAACCATTGCCTGTGTCTCTATAAACAGTGTACTGCCGCTCGTCCAGATCGCTTTCAAAGGTAACGCGCACGAAGCCCTTCTTCGCGCCGCGCCGCAGAAAATCATCCTTACTGTATTCGAGCGTATCGAAGAGTGCCCATGCGATTGCTTCGAGAATCGTCGTTTTCCCTGCGCCGTTCTCGCCCGTAATCGCAGTCGTCCCGCGCTCGAACGTGCGCTCGAAGTGCGCGTGGCATTTAATGTTTTCGAGTTCAACCCGTGTGACGTGCATTTCTGATTCTATGTGCAGAAAATAATTATGCGTTGGTATCGCTTACTTTGTTTTGAGAACTACAAATTCCGTTGCAGTAGCCATCGTATAGTAATTGGATTCGTGAACGTCAACTACACGCGCTTGCACCTCGCTGCCTATACTTAAAGCCTCAAGTGTAGTTGGCTGAAGATTATTTTCATTTCGAGTGAAGAACCGCGTACCACTGGTTATTGCTAATCTGTATTCAGAATGCGGAACAACATCCGCGATGTTCTGGATGTAAACATCGTGAGTAATTCTAAAGTTGAATGTTCCATATTCAGAATCAACTTTAAGAGTCCTTAAGACCAGACCTTTTATTTCCGTACTACTCCTGAATTTTGAATCAATTAGATTACGCACTGCCGGTGAGAGGATCAAAGCAACAAGCAGCCCAGCGAATAATGTAATCTTTAGAGTTCGATTCATCGTTTGAGTTTAAGCGATTATCCGTTCAGTCCAGCCGATCCTGCTCGATGGGTTCGGTATCCGGGATTTTGCTCAACGCCCGCATGAATTTTTGTTTATCGCCGCGCGCGGCGCGTTGCTTCAAATATTCGACGGTCATCCATGCGGCGGCCTTTTCAGCCATCGCCGAAGAGATAAATTGCTCCAGCGTGACGCCCTCCTTTTCCGCGAGTTCGCGCACTTGCTTGAGCAATGAATCAGGGACGGACAAGTTTTCTATGGCGCTCATTCTATTTCTCCCAATCGCTGTAAAAAGTCGCGCGGCGTGATTGCGGACATTCCAAATTCTTCGATGCTGATAAAATCTTTGGTATTAAAAGTAACGATATAGTCGCAGCTACTCTCGACTGCCAATTCTAGAATGAAATCGTCTTTAGGATCAGGCAGCGCCGGACGCCACAGGTAGAAAATCTCCCGCAGGTTAGCCGCAGCGCATAGATAGTCAAGAATGTCGTCAATTTCCGCGTGCGTCAAAATCAATCCGGCATCAGGCCGCTTCAACACATCTTCGTATTCGAGCAATAAAGGCACAGACAGGTTGAGTTGCCAGCGAACATCGCCAATCAGCGACAGCAACCGATAAGACGCGCCGCGCCGGGAACGCAAAGCTGCGAACAGAACATTAGTATCAAGCACAACTTGAAACAACGCTTCTACCCGCTAACTTTCAAGACGGCAAGAAAAGCTTCCTGTGGAATTTCGACGCGCCCGACTTTCTTCATGCGCTTTTTGCCTTCTTTCTGTTTCTCAAGCAGCTTGCGTTTGCGCGAGATGTCGCCGCCGTAGCATTTGGCGATGACGTTTTTGCCCATCGCTTTGACGGTCTCGCGTGCGACCACTTTGTTGCCGATAGCCGCTTGAATCGGCACTTCAAAAAGCTGGCGCGGAATTAGTTCTTTCATCTTTTCGGTGAGCAGGCGGCCTTTTGTTTGCGAAGTGCTGCGATGAAGAATCAGCGAGAGCGCGTCAACGGGTTCGCCCGCGACGAGTACGTCCAATTTGACGAGATCGGATTCCCACATTCCAACGAAATGATAGTCGAGCGATGCGTAGCCGCGCGAAACAGATTTCAAACGATCATAAAAATCAAGCACGATTTCGTTGAGCGGCAATTCGTATGTGAGCATCACGCGATTGGCCGCGATGTATTCAAACTTTTTCTGCACGCCGCGTTTTTCTTCTAAGAGTGGGAGAATGCCGCCAAGATAATCATCTGAAGTAAGAATGGTGGCAAGAATGACAGGCTCTTCGATCTTCTCGATACGCACAGGATCAGGCATCTTCGCGGGCGAATCTATTTCTAACACTTCGCCGTCCGTCGTCGTCACCACGTAACGCACGCCGGGCGCGGTGATGATTAGTTCAAGGTTAAACTCGCGCTCTAATCTTTCTTGCACGATCTCCATGTGAAGGAGTCCGAGAAAGCCGCAGCGAAAACCGAAGCCGAGCGCAGTGGAAGATTCCGGCTCGTAAAAGAACGACGCATCATTAAGGCGCAGCTTGTCGAGCGCGTCGCGCAGTTCCTCATACTGATTCGTGTCTATCGGATAAAGCCCTGCGAAAACCATCGGCTTGATTTCCTGAAAGCCGGGAAAAGGCTCCGTCGTCGGGCGCGCCGCTTCAGTAATAGTGTCACCGATCTGCACGTCAGCGACTTCTTTGATAGACGCCGTGAGAAAGCCGACTTCGCCAACTCCTAAACTCTTAATAGGCGTCGGCGTCGGGCGATTGACGCCCAAGTTTTCCACCATATAATCGCGTCCCGTATTAAAGAAACGAATCTTCATGCCGGGTCTGACTTCGCCGTCAATCACGCGGAAAAGCACGATCACGCCTCTGTAAGAGTCATACCACGAATCGAAGATCAAGGCTTTGAGCGGCGCGTCCGCGTTGCCTTTTGGCGGCGGCACGTCGCGCACAATCGCTTCCAGAACTTCTGGGACGCCGACGCCTGTTTTCGCAGAGGTGAGCACGGCGTTGTGCGTGTCAAGGCCGATGAGTTGTTCGATCTGTTCGAGTGCTTTGTCGGGTTCCGCGCCGGGCAGATCAATTTTGTTGATGACGGGAATCAGTTCGAGATTGTTCTCAATCGCCAAGTAAGTGTTGGCGAGCGTCTGCGCTTCGACGCCCTGCGAGGCGTCAACGATGAGCAACGCGCCTTCGCAGGCAGAAAGCGAGCGCGAAACTTCATAAGAGAAATCAACGTGGCCGGGCGTGTCAATCAAGTTCAAAACGTACTGCTCGCCGTTTTGCGCCGTGTAGTCTAGGCGAACGGCGTGGGATTTGATCGTGATGCCGCGCTCGCGTTCCAAGTCCATGTTGTCTAAAACTTGCGCCGACATTTCGCGCGTCGTCAGTGCGCCGGTTAGTTCGAGCAGGCGATCCGCGAGCGTGGACTTGCCGTGATCTATGTGCGCGATAATCGAAAAATTGCGTATGCGCTGCGTGTTCATGCTTTAGATAACTTGATTAGATAAATTGGTCTGGTCGTAAAGTTTTCTGCAAAAAATAACGAGCGTGGCCGGGCGGAAAATCCTTCAATTCGCCGAAGATTGTGTAGCCGTGCTTTTCATAAAAAGGGCGCGCCTGAAAACTGAAAGTGTCGAGAAAAACCTGCGCGCAGCCTCTACGAATGGCTTCCTCTTCCGCCGCCATGAGTAGCTTTCGCCCGTAGCCCGCGCGCCGAACGCTTTCATCAATCCACAGCAGATCAATGTAGAGCCAGCCCCAGTAAGTGCCGCCGACAACGCCGCCGAGAATCACGCCGTCCAAGTCTCTGACGAAGATGTTCAGCTTCCTGAAATCGTCTCTGCCCGTCTGCGCTAAGTTATATTTGCCGAGACCTTCACCGATCCGGCGCACATCTTCATCCTGCGCGTGCTCTTCAAACGTTATGCTGTGCTCTGCCATGATGCGCGAACCGGAAACGCACTCGCGCGAAACTGTAAAGCTGACGAGCGCTCAGAATTCCCGTGCTGCTAACATAACAAAACGGGCGCGAAACCGCACGCACGCCCGCTTTCACCAGCAATCTTGCGAAGAGAGGCTTTTAGGCTACCGCTAACTCCGCTGGCATTTGATCCCATGTGCGGCCTTCAAGCGCTCTGCCCGCGCGCTTCTTATTCGTGCCGCCCCACTGTTTGAAAAAGAAAGCGACGTTCGCCGATACACATTGGTCGCGGATATCCGTCACCCACGATTCAGACATCGCGCGCGAGCCGGGACCTGATTCGCCGCCGACAATTGCCCAATCAATTCCCGCTAAATCGAGATTAGGTAACGGCCCTAGCAAGGGTTCGAGTGACAGGAATTTAACGTGCGCTCCGGTTTGGCGTAGATGATTGATGCGGAAAGTATAATCCTGATTTTCGACGCTCACGCCCATCCAGATATTTGGCTGCCATTCTAATTTAGAATTAAGCGTCAGTAATCTGTCAGAGCGTTTGGTGAGTATTTGAAAGCGATGCCAATGAGCGCGTCGCATCACGTCAAAGACGCGCGAAATGAAATCCACAGGAACATTTTTATGGAATAGATCGCTCATCGAGTTAACAAAAATTACTTGCGGCTTTTTCCAACGCAGCGGCAATTCTAGTGCCTGTTCTTGGAGCGTGAGGGCAAATCCGTTTGTATAATTGCGCTGACCCATTGCCTGCAAACGCAACGCAAGCCGCTCGGCATAACAATGCTTACAGCCGGGACTGATTTTTGTGCAGCCCGTAACCGGATTCCAACTAGATGATGCCCACTCGATTCGAGTTTTACCTGCCACTATTAAATTACCTGTTTGTGTTAAAATTGAGTAAACTAAAATAAGAGAGATTATGGCGCAAACAAAAAACGGAGCGATAAAATGTGCGGCTAAGAAAGCCGGAATAACGATTGATGAATATTTGCAGCGAACCGAAGCGGGCTTGAAAAAATGCACAAATTGTAAGCAATGGAAGCCTAGCAACTATTTCGCTAAAGACCGTTCGCGTTTTGACAGCTTGAAAAGTAAATGCAGAGATTGCGCCTACAATTCTAAAACAAACAATATTGGAATTCGTGAACGCCGCCTGATGTCTCAACAGGGCTTGCGTTGGTGTCGCAAATGCCAACAATGGCTTAGCTTGGGATTGGTATCTAAGAATGGATTGTGTAGACCTCATGAAGCTGAAGATGCCAGAATTAGATACGCGACCAACGATACGTACCGACGCGCAAGGCGGCAACACACTTACAGCCGCAAGCGAAAATGCGAGCCAATCATGCCCGAAGTTCAAACGCAAGTTCTGATAGAGTTTGATGGAAAATGCGCTTACTGCAACTCGTCGGCTACGACTTTCGACCACATCACACCAATCACTAAAGGCGGCAACTCTGAACTTCAAAACATTGTTCTTGCTTGTACGACTTGTAATCCATCGAAGAAGAACAAAGATGTTTTCGCTTGGATTGAAGCCAAAAATGTAACCGTCTCGGCAAAGTTGGAGCAACGCCTTAAACAGTTGCGACCAAGTTGATTCTATCCATTCGATAGATGTATTTGAGGCCATCACTTTGTACCCCGTGATCGATATTTATCAAAGATATGTTCTATGATGTCTCCAGCCACCAACTTCTGCGAAGCGAAGAAGAGATAATAGACTATGCCGCCCTGCGAATTACGCATAGGTACAGGTTTAGGAACAAACTTGAAACCCGCTATCTTCTGCAATCGAACTCGGAATCCTTCAGCAATGGTTTCGTTGTCCTCCTTCTCCGGCAATCCAAATAAATTGCGATTTGTCGCATATGCAACGTTACGCCAAGAATCATCACCCCAGAAAGCATTCATTCGAGCGACGGCAGTTTCATCTACGCGGTCAGGATTTTTCCAAAGCGTATTCCGATTCATGTCCATAATAGGGAAGTTTAAGAACATATCAAGACTTTTCATTTTCCCGGCAGTTTCTATGACTTCCCAATTGAGATGTAATCCATAGGGATCGAGCAGACACAATCCCCGTCTATACTGCTCATATTTTACCTTCGGAAAAACGTCTTTCAGCAAAACCTGATTGCAATCGCCTAAGTAAATATGCACATCCTCCCGCTCACCTACAATCCGTCTCAGTGTGTCCACCTTCTTTCCATCGAGATCAATAAGGTGGAACTCACGAAAATGAGGCTGCACATTAAGCGCATTGAGCGGGCTACCAAAAACAGGTTCTTGGCTAGATTTAGAAATATGTATTCCTGCGCCAGCAAAGGCATCAATGTAGACATGAAACAGTTCTGGCTTCTTTTGAGCTGAAAGTATTTTCGAGTATTCGGTAGCGTACCGTTCGATTATGTCAAGTTTAATCTCAGACCAATCGCCAATTTCATCAAGCTTTAGTTTTGTGCTGCGCTTCATATTGCCTCTTTCTGGTGAGATTCCAGAGGATTACTACTTTTTATCTGTTCATCGGCATAAAGATTAGCCAGCTACATTGTGCACAGCGTCGCGGGCGAGCATGGCTGCACCGATGGGGACGCCGTCGGTGCTGAGTTGGGAGATGACGATTTGTGTGGCCTCGAAGCAGGGTTGGAAGCTGCGGCGTCCGGCTTCGCGGATGATCGCGTCGAGGATCAAATCGCCCGCTTCCATCACGCCGCCGCCCAAGACGATGCGTTCGATGTTGAGTAGGTTGATGACGTTGGCGATGGCCGCGCCGATGTAGCGGCCTGTGCGTTCGATCATCATTAAGGCAAAGTCGTCGCCGTTTTTGGCTTCGCGGGCGATGTCTGCGGCGGTGAACTCGCGGTTGAGTGCGAGACGCGAGAGCGATGACGTGCCGTCGCGGTGAAGGCGTTCGTGCGTGCGGCGGACGATGTTGGGCGCAGAGGCGACAGTCTCCAGACAACCTGTGTTGCCGCAGACGCATTCAATGCCGTCCGTGTTAATGGTGATGTGGCCGAACTCGCCTGCGAAGCCGGACGCGCCGTGCCAGATTTTGCCGTCGAGAATGATCGCGCCGCCGATGCCTGCGCCGATGGTGACGTAGAACATGTCTTTGCTGCCACGCCCCGCGCCGACCTGAAACTCGCCGTAAGCTCCGGCATTGGCATCGTTCTCCAGTAAGATATGATTGATGCCAGTTGCCCCTATCAATTCCGCATGAAGGTCTCCGCGCACGATGGATGGAAGATCGGATGAGACGAAGACGCGCTCCGTATTTGGATCAACGAGGCCGGGCACGCCGACGCCGATGGCAGCGATGTTCTGCGCCGCTTCATCGCGCAATTCCGCGATGGCGCGTATGATTTGCGGCGCAATAGCATCGCGGTCAATAGCGGCTTCGCGGCGGCTGATGACCTGACCGTCTGTGTTTACAAGTGCGGCGCGCATGTTTGAAACGGAAATGCCGACGCCGATGTAGTTGTTTGCAGATGAAGTGTAGTTGGTCGTCATGTCGTCAGAATCTCCCAGCGAGACGTGTTTAGAAAAGTGCGTTTGAGGCGGGTAGCAATGCGTATTGTAGTAAAGCGTTTGCGGGGCTGTCAAACATGCCTCTCTGCGTGTAGAATAAGCGCCCGTTTGAACGGCGTTCGCAAATGAAAGTGTTTCCCGGCGAACAAAGCGCGGGCATCGTTTGTGTAAACGCCTGAACGAACTGCGCCGTTAAAGAAAGCAGACGGTAAAGGAAAAAGTAGTGTTGCTTGCGCCGCCTTCTTTTATATGGAGAGTCATCCGCTTTACGATCTGATCGGGCAGTATGGCCTGTACGCAGTTTTCTTCCTCGCAATGATTGAGGGGGATATTACGCTTTTGTTGGCGGGCGTTCTGGCGCACAGCGGTTTTTTCGATAAATACTTTTTCGACGGTTACAGCTTTTTGAAGGTCTTGGTCGCAGGCACGCTCGGCGGCGTAGTGGGCGACAATATCGCGTATGCGACGGGACGCGGCTTTGGTAAAAGCGTGCGCGACTTTCGCTTTTACTGTGTGGCAAAACCACGCCTCGAACGTTTGACAGAAAACTTTGGCGGGCTGTCGATCTTTCTTTCAAAATATATTTACGGATTGCGCACCGCAACGTGCGTCTTCTACGGCGTAGGGCACATGCCTTACGCGCGCTTTCTGCCCATCTCGTTTGCGAGCTGTTTCGTGTGGGCGGCGATCCTGAGCGGAGCGGGCTATTTTTTCAGCGGAGCAATCACGAATCTGATTGGCGACTTTCACCAAATAGGCATCGCGCTGCTGGTCATCGTCGTTGTCGGCATCATCTGCTTTTATCTTGCCGAACGATTCTGGCTGTCGAAGAAAGTTGAAGAAGCGAACCCTGAACGCATACAGGAAATCGAACACGCGGCGCAGGAAAAGTTGCACGAAATTCAGGGGCGTATTAACTTGCCGAGTTTGCCGCGCCGCAAAGAAAAGCCGCCGATTGTCAAACAGGAAGGCGAAAAGAGCGTTGCTGAAAAGAGTGTCGTCAATGAGGATTAAGAAACAGTGTTCAGTAGCTAAGGCATTAGCTGTGTGCGGCAAATTCTAAACTGAAAACTGAAAACCCAAAACTGAAAACTGTATTTCGTTCAATACGTTGTTGAAAGGATATTTATTCCCCAAGTGATTATCGAATCATCCGCGCCGACACGCGTTGATCTGGCTGGCGGCACAATTGATATCTGGCCGCTTTATCTGTTTCACCCCAATGCGATGACCGTTAACTTTGCGATCTCTCTGCGCGCCAATTGCCGTATTGAGACGCGCGATGACGGGCGCATCGTGCTTGAATCGCGCGACCGCAAAACGGCTTTCGAGACAAAGCTTGAGGCGATAGAAGATTTGGCGCGCGAAGAGAGGCTTGAACTGCTCGCCAAGCTTGTGCATTTTTTCAAACCGGCGACAGGATTTCATCTCATCGCAGATAGTCAGGCTCCGGCGGGCGCCGGCCTCGCAGGTTCATCCGCGCTCTGCATTGCGACCATCGGCGCGCTCAATCGGCTCGTCGGCAATCGCTATGACGAAAGTGAGTTTTTCGACATCGCCGCCAACGTCGAAACAACTGTCATCAAAGTTCCGGCAGGCTTTCAGGATTACTACGCAGCATTTTATGGTGGCACGAGCGCCGTGCATTTTCGCGCCGACGGCATTGAGCGCGAAGCTTTGACCGTGGATGAAGCGACGCTCGAACAGCGTATTAGTATTTGTTACACGGGCGAGCCGCGCTTGAGCGGCATCAACAATTGGGAAGTCATGAAAAAGCACATTGACGGCGACGCGGAAATTTTTGAAATCTTCGACCGTATACGTGATTCGGCGGTGAACATGCGTGCAGGGCTTCTCGCAAATGATTGGCGGGCGGTGTCTGAAACGATGCGCTCTGCTTATCCGAATCGCAAACGGCTCGCACCGAATTGGACGACGCCGGGCATGGATAAATTAGTTGAAAAAGCTTTAGCAAACGGTGCGGAAGCGGCGAAGGTATGCGGCGCGGGCGGCGGCGGGTGCATCGCTTTTTTATGCGAAGAAGGGCGCCGGGCCGATGTCGAACGAGCGCTTGCGGCGGAAGCGGATGTGGAAGTTTTAGACTGGATGATTGCACACGAAGGTCTCGTGGTGCGCGAGAGTTAAGGATCGCTAATGAAGAGCATGAGCGATAGAAGCTTGCAAGCGCGCGTTGTGAATGAATTTCACCGTGCGCTTTTTGCAGGAGCGATTAAGAGGCGTCCGTTGATGATTCGCGTAGCCGTTTTGTTGTAAGCTACGCGGCACATGTTGAAACGCATTATCGGGTTTGTGTGGCGCGCTGCGCCGAAACGTTTGCGGCGCGGCAGCGTGTGGCTCATTGAACCGCGCTTTACCGTGACCGCCGCCGCCGTTGTCTTAGACGAAGAGAGGCGCGTGCTGCTTCTCAACCACGTATTTCGTAAAGGCAGCGGGTGGGGCATTCCGGGTGGCTTTCTCGAAAAAGGAGAACAGCCGGAAGATGCCGTGCGGCGTGAATTGCTGGAAGAAGCGGGCTTGGAAATCAAGCGCGCAGAAATCGTCGCAGTGCGCACGCTCCGGCGGCCACGCCAAGTAGAAATGCTGTTTCTTTGTCACGCGAAAAATAATAGCCGCGCTGAAGCACAGAGTCTTGAGATAAGAAGCGCAGAGTGGTTTGCGCTCGATCATTTACCGCCAAAGTTAGGGCGCGATCAACGCCGTCTGATCGAACAGGCGCTTGGTAAAAAAAGTGAAACGAACGACGGCGCGCCGCAGACGCTTCAGTAGTGGTATGCTATGCGGCAACGATTGTTAATTCACTCTATAATTCGTAGGAGATGATTGTCATGTCATTGATTCCATCGCAGGAAGAAGTGATGAAGATGCTGCAACGCACGGGCGCATACCGCGAAGGACATTTCGTTTATCCATCGGGCAAACACACGCCGCACTATTTTCAAATGCCGCTCGCCTTTCGCTATTACGACACGGCGCGCGTGCTCGCCGTCGCGCTCTCGCGTATGTTTCGCGTTGATAAAGCGACTTCAAGCCAATTGCCGAAAGTTTCGATCATATCCCCAAGTTCCGGCGGCATCCCTGTCGCCTTCGGTGTGCGCGAAGCTTTAAGCGCAGAGCAAATTTACTGGGCGGAGAAAGAAGAAGGCAAACGCATGTTTCGCCAGTACGTCAATCAAGGCGAAATCAATCCGTGCATCATCGTTGACGACATCATCCGAAGCGGTAGGGCGATTGAAGAAACCGTCGAACTCTTGAAAGAACTCGGCGCGCCCATCATCGGCTTTGGCACCATCGTCCGCTTCAAGTCTGCGCCGGATTCGATTGCGGGTATTCCAATCAAGGCGCTTGTAGATTTTGAATCGAAAGCTTACGAAAACGGCGAACAATGTGCGGAGTGCAAAAAGGAAGCGCCCATCGAGAAGGTGAGATTCTAATCAAAGTAGGAAGGCGGTAAGCGTGGCAGAAGCCATTCGTTAAATTGCTTGCCGCAAATCTGTCCAACAATTGCATTGATCCAATAATAACCATTGTGCTCGGAATGTGCTTGGTTAAACTTTGTGCTTGACCTTGTACCTAGGTACAGGGTGTATAGTGAATCATGATGAGTTCGACGGAACAACTAACAAGAGGCAAGTTGGCTAAACGAGGCGCAGTCAATCTTGAGACCATCCGCTATTATGAGCGGCAAGGACTCCTACCGAAGCCGCCGCGTTCGCCGTCCGGCTATCGTTTGTTTCCGTCAGAGAGTGTGCGCCGCGTCCGGTTCATCAAGCGAGCGCAGGGATTAGGGTTTTCGCTCAAGGAAATCAAGGAACTTCTCGCCCTTAAAGTCAGTCCCAGTGGTACTGCTTCCGACGTGAAGGAGCGGACGGAAACGAAAATCGCCGACATCGAGCAAAAGATACAGACGCTTCGCGCGATGAAAAAAGCTCTGGCGCGTCTCGTCGCCACTTGCAGCGGCAAGGGTTCGGCGAGCGAGTGCCCGATACTCGAAAGTTTTAGTCTGGAAAGGGAGATAACATTATGAGTGCCAAACGTAAGATCGAAGTTTTCAGTGCCGGCTGTCCGGCGTGCGAAGAAGCCGTGCAGATGGTCAACGCGATTGCCTGTCCGTCGTGCGATGTTCAAGTCTTGGATATGCGCCAACCGGATGTCGCCGCGAGAGCCAAAGAGTACGGCGTCCGCAGCGTCCCCGCCGTCGCCGTTAACGGCAAGCTGTTGGATTGTTGCGCGAATCGCGGCGTTGATGAAGGCACGCTTAAAGCGAGCGGCGTCGGCGTGCCGTTGTCCTGAACACTTGGACAGCCAACGATTTTATTTGACTCTGTACGCGGGTACAGGGTTTATAATTTAGATCATGCGCGCCACAGCAACACATAGCAGCCGAACATTTCACCGCTTAATCGCCCTTGCACTCGTGCTCTGGCTCGGCGGTATGGGTTGTCTCGTCGGTTGCGAGATGAATGTCTCAGCCGCGACTGTCAGCGAAGCGCAAGCATCCGCTTCAAAGACTTCATGCCCGGCATTCTCCGGCGCGGATTGCTGCCACCATGCGAAAAACGACGGCGCGCAAGCAAGCGCGCGAACCGCTCCACAGTCGGATGGCGCAATGTCATGTTGCCCGCTCGCCGGGCGCGCGGCTCTCGCCGTCAACAAGTCGCATGTTAATTTACCGGCTTTATCGCTCACGGCGAGCAAGGCAGCACTACCATTACCGAAGACAAAGACCTATGCTGCGCAAACTGCCGGTCAGATGATTGTGCGAGATCGAGGCAGTACATATCTTCTGTGCTGTGTTTTTCTGATTTAGAAACGGGTGAAATATCGTTCATCATCCGGGCTAGTGACTCGTTCGTTAGCTCAAGTTGTAAACTTTCTGAATTAGGAGACTTAGAAAATGAAACGAATCAAAATTATTGCTCTGACGCTCTCGCTCGGCGTCGCTGGCGTTGTTTACGCCGCGCAGAGTAGCGCACAATCTACGCCGACAGACAATGCGCAGGCAGCTTGCTGCTCAATGGAAGATTGTTGCGCTGGCGGCTCATGCAAGATGAACGGCGAATGCTGCGATTGTTGTCAGGGCGGCGCGTGTCAGATGGGTGGCGCGTGCTGTTCGGCACATAAAAAGCAAAGCTAAAGGAGCATCAGGCTAGAATCAGTGAGCCGCCGCAAGGGACAACCTTGCGGCGGCTCTTTTCACTTTACTTCCGCTCTGCTTCCTTACTTTCGTTAGATTTCGTGGCGATTGGTGAGAGCTTTGTCCATCGTTACTTCATCTACATATTCGAGGTCTGAGCCGACGGGCATTCCCATCGCAATGCGTGTGACGCGCACGCCCAAAGGTTTCAACAAGCGGCTGATATAATTGGCCGTCGCTTCGCCTTCTGTGTTCGGGTTGGTTGCGAGAATTACTTCGCGCACTTCGATGCCGTCGTTGTTTTCCGGCTTCAAACGCGGCAGCAGATTGGCTAGATGTATATCGTCGGGGCCGAGTCCGCGAATCGGCGAAAGGCTTCCGTGCAGCACGTGGTAAAGACCTTTGTAGCTACGCGTTTTCTCCACCGCGACTAAATTGAACGGCTCTTCGATAACGCAGATCATCGAGCGATCACGCGACGGCGACGAGCAATAACGGCACGGGTCTACGTCCGTCAAATTGTTGCAAACGGAGCACTGCGTAATGCGTAGCTTCACTTCCTGCATCGCCGCAACAAAGCGTTCGACATCCGTATCGGACATACGCAAGATATGAAACGCCATTCGCTGCGCAGACTTTTGCCCGACTCCCGGCAAGCGTTTGAACTCATCAATTAATTTGGTAACAGGTTCGGCGTAGTCAAGCATGTGAGTGTCTGAATCTATGCGAATTTGGTAGATAATGAGATAAGACTCAAAACGAATTTTATCTCACCGCTTCATTGAACGGCGGGCATGTTCGCCTGCCGTTCAATGAATGAAGGTAGCCGTTAGGCAGGATTTTTTCTTGCCGTCTCCCGCTCCCAATTGCGATGTTCGGCAATGGCTTTGATAAAGCTCTGTGCCGCGTCGCCTGCGTTGCCCTTATTCAAAATCACTGCTTTGTCGTCTTTGGCTTTGCCAGCGAAAGTTTCGCCGATAAAGTCAACGCCTTCACCGACGGCGGCAATCGCTTTGCAGTGTTTGAAAGCCTCGTTGACGAAATGAATCGCGTCCATTTCTTGTTTCAGCGCGGCAATGCTTTTCACGCCGCCCGGAACGAAAACCGCGTCGTAAACAACGGACGTGGCAACCAGAAAACTTTCATCGACGGCGATTTCCTTGCCGTCGGAAGATTTGATTTTACCGAGTTTCGGAGCGATAACTTTCGTCTTCGCGCCCGCTTTTTCGAGCGCGCTTTTCATCGCCGAAAGCGATTTGGCGTCCACGCCGTCCGCCGCAAGAAAGGCGATTTTCCGTGTCTTTATCGTATCTTTGACGGTGTTCGTCATGCTCAACGCGGCGGATTTATCGATCACAGATTTAACCTTTGTCGGCTGAACCGATTGCGGGTCGGTATCCGCGCCGAACGAATGATTGATTGGTTCTTCCGGTTTCGCAGGAACTTTCAAACCTAAATTATCGGCGACTTTCGTCGCCAGCGTCATGTCAACCTGCGTCAGAATGCCGAGCATTCTTTGGCGAATTTCGATGATGTCAACCTTGCCGAGTTCAAAGCTGAAGGCATCAACGATGTGATTCTTTTCGGCGTTTGATTGGCTGTTGAAAAACAACGTCGCCTGACTGAAGTGGTCGCGGAAACTTTCGCTTCGGGCACGAACTTTCTTCGCGTCAATGCGTTCTTCGTGCGTGTGAAAACCGCCGTCCTTCATCATCGCTTGAAACGGACAACCGCCGCCCATCGAGTTCGGTTCATATGAAATGCGCCCCGTGTTTATCGTCTGGCGCATCTGCGCGTCGCGTTGATTGTTATGCACGGGCGCAACGGAGCGGTTAATCGGAATCTCGTGGAAGTTCGGACTGCCAAGTCGCGACAACTGCGTATCCGTATACGAAAACAAACGCCCTTGCAGAAGCGGGTCGTTCGTGAAATCAATGCCCGAAACGAGATGTCCGGGATGAAACGCCACCTGTTCGGTTTCGGCGAAGAAGTTGTCGGGATTGCGATTCAAAGTCATCTTGCCAATGCGTTGCACGGGAACAAGTTCTTCGGGAATAATTTTCGTCGGGTCGAGCAAATCGAACGCAAATTTATGTTCGTCTTCTTCCGGCACGATTTGGACGCCGAATTCCCATTCGGGAAACGCGCCGTCGTCAATCGCTTCCCACAAATCGCGGCGGTGAAAATCCGGGTCTTTGCCGGAGATGCGTGTCGCTTCGTCCCACGCGACGGAGTGAACGCCGAGAAGCGGCTTCCAATGGAATTTAACGAAACACGATTTGCCTGCTTCGTTGATGAAACGAAAGCTGTGAATGCCGAAGCCTTCCATCATTCTAAACGAACGCGGAATCGCTCTATCGGACATCAACCACGTAATCATATGCATTGATTCGGGCATCAAGCTGATGAAATCCCAAAAGGTGTCGTGCGCCGAAGCTGCCTGCGGAATTTCGTTGTGCGGTTCGGGTTTGACGGCGTGAATGAGGTCGGGAAATTTTATCGCGTCCTGAATAAAAAAGACGGGTATGTTATTGCCGACTAAATCATAGTTGCCCTCGTCCGTATAAAACTTGACGGAGAAGCCGCGCACATCCCGCGCCAAATCCGACGAGCCGCGTGAACCGGCGACGGTCGAGAAACGCACAAAGACGGGCGTTTTGCGGCTCGGGTCGCACAAGAATTTGGCTTTCGTGTGTTTCGCCATTGATTTATAAACTTGAAAATAGCCGTGTGCCGCTGCGCCACGCGCGTGAACGATGCGTTCGGGAATCCGTTCGTGATCGAAGTGCGTGATTTTTTCGCGCAGAATAAAATCTTCGAGAAGCGTTGCGCCGCGCGTCCCCGCCTTCAAAGAATTCTGGTTGTCGTTGATGCGTAAGCCTTGATTTGTCGTCAGGAATTGGTCTGTGCCATCTTCACGATTCGCTTCCAAGTCCTGCATTTTCTTGCCGGTGTTTTTGTCGTTGGTTTGAGTTTTTTTCGACGCCATGAATCTCTCCAAGTTGTTAAGGTCAGATGCCTCCCGCCAAAGGCAGTGGCTTGATGAATGTTTGCTGAATTAGTGGCTTTGGGAAAAGAAATTTAGCCACGAATGATCACGAAACGGACGCGCAAAAAGCCAAGCAAGATGACACTCTCGATTCGCCTTAGATGTTAGACGCTGGTTTTTTCTTTACTAACATCCAGCATCTAGTATCCAGCATCTTTTTAGAGTAGTCCTCCGAGTCCGGGCGGCAGCATTCCGCCGATCTTGCCTTGCATCGCTTCGTCTACTTTGCGGTTGGCTTCGTTGATGGCGGCGAGAATCATGTCTTGCAGCATTTCAACGTCGCCTTCCTTGACGGCTTCCGGGTCGATCTTGATTGATTCTAAATCTTTGTTGCCCTTCATCTGGACGGAGACGACGCCGCCGCCCGAAGATGCTTCGATGTGAAGTTCTTCCATCTCCTTCTGCATCTTGTCCTGCATGGCCTGCGCCTGCTTCATCATTTGTTGAATGTTCATCCCGCCGGGAAATTTCATCGCTCTATAACCTCTCTTCGCGTGTTCTTTGGAAGTGTTGTAGAATTCGTTTTCCGTGTCACCATCCTATCCGTCATCCGCCATGAATGCAACGCTTGAAGAAGCATGAAACGCTACGTTATTAAACGGCCTGAAGCGGCGGCGCTCGCCGAAAAGTTTGGGCGCTACAAGGCCGAACTTAACGACGAACAGTTCGCCGTCGCAACCAGTGCAAAGGGCGCGGCGCTTGTCGTCGCGGGCGCTGGATCAGGCAAAACGCGCGCGATCACTTACCGCGTCGCGTATCTCATCGAACAGGGCGTCGCGCCGTCGCGCATCATGCTTGCGACGTTCACAAACCGTGCGGCGCGCGAGATGCTGCGGCGTGTTGAAACGCTAGCGGGCGGAGCAGACGTGCGCCGCGTCTGGGGCGGCACATTTCATCGCATCGCTAATCTCATCTTGCGCCGCCACGCCGCGAGCATCGGTTTCGAGTCGAACTACACGATCTTGGATTCCGAAGACGCGCGCGATTTTTTGTCCGTCTGTATTGACGAAGCGGGCATTGACACGAAGGCGCGCCGTTTTCCGAAGCCGGAAGTTTTGCAGGACATCATCAGCTTTGCCAACAACACGGATCAAGCGATCAATGATGTCATCCCGCGCCGTTATCCGCACTTTGAACCTTTGACGCAAGCTGTGATGCGCGTTGATGCGATCTACATAGAACGCAAACAGGAGCGCAACGTGATGGACTACGACGATCTGTTGCTCCATTGGAAACGCCTTCTCATCGAGAAAAAAGAGATTGGCGATTTATACGCGGAACAGTTCGAGCACGTGCTGGTTGATGAATATCAGGACACGAACAAATTGCAATCCGAGATCATTGACTTGCTCGCCGTGAAGCATCGCAATGTGATGGTCGTCGGCGACGACGCGCAGAGCATTTTCGCTTGGCGCGGCGCGGAGTTTACAAACATCTACGAATTTCCCGAACGTTACCCGGAAGCGCGCACTTTTCGTCTTGAAACAAATTATCGTTCGACGCCGGAGATACTCGCGCTCGCCAATGTTTCCATCGCTTGTAATCGCAAACAGTTTCCCAAAACCTTGCGTGCCGCGCGCCCGTCAACAGGCGTGCAACCGGCGCTCGTGCCCGCGCGCGACGCGGATCAGCAAGCGGCTTTCATCGCTGCGCGCATACTCGAATTGCGCGATGAAGGCACGCCGCTCGAAGAAATCGCTGTGCTGTATCGCTCGCATTACCATTCGCTCGAACTGCAACTCGAACTCACGCGGCGCGGCATTCCGTATCGCGTCAGAAGCGGCGTGCGTTTCTTCGAGCAAGCGCATGTCAAAGACGTAATTTCTTATCTTCGCATCATCACAAACCCGCGCGACGAACTCGCTTGGAAACGCGTGCTGCGTTTTGTGCCGCAGATCGGCGCGGCGACGGCGAATAGAATTTGGGAACGTCTGGCTTATGCGGTTGATCCGCTCGCGCTTGTTCGCCGCGCGGACTTTGACTCTGCGCCCCGTCGCGGCAATGGCTGGACACAATTTCTCAACTTACTCGAAAGCCTCGTCAATGACGAAACGCGCAATCAGCCAGCCAAACAAATCGACACGATTCTCGCGCGCGGTTATGAAGCGCACTTGGCCGCGACTTATGAAAACGCCGAAGCGCGGCTTGAAGATTTGCGGCAGCTTGCGCGTTACAGCGCGCGTTACAATTCGACGGAAGAATTCTTGTCCGAACTCGCGCTGCTCTCAACCGAACGCTACACTGCGCCGCAACCAATCACGGGCGAAGATGTCGTGATGGGCGGCGATGAAGACGAACTCTTAACGCTCACGTCCGTGCATCAAGCGAAAGGTTTAGAATGGCGCGCGGTCTTCATCCTCTGGGCGGCGGACGGCAAATTCCCAAGCCCGCGCAGCTTGCGTGACGCAGAAGGTGAAGAAGAAGAACGTCGCCTGTGGTACGTCGCGTTGACGCGCGCAAAGGATGAGCTTTACATCACGTATCCCTTGATGGTCACGGATTACAATCGCCAGACCGTCGTGCAAAAGCCTTCGCGCTTCGTCACGGAAGTGCCGCCCGAACTCTACGACATCTGGACGCTCGAAGAAGAAAGCGTGCTGACCTTAACGGCTGTGCCGGAAACGGAGCCACAAGGGTATATAAATTGAAGCTATGCGCTACAACCTTTTGACATTGACAATCCAGTATGACGAATGGTAATACCTATTTATGAGCGTTGCAAAGGTTACAATTTCTATCGAATCCAGTCTGCTCAGAAGAGTTGACCATCTCGTGAAGGCGCGTGTTTTTTCTAACCGGAGTCAAGCCATCCAAGCTGCCGTTGAAGAGAAAGTGTCTCGTCTGGATAGCAATCGTTTGGCGCAGGAGTGTGCCAAACTCGACAAGGTGCATGAGCAAGCGTTGGCTGACGAAGGACTAGCTTCTGAGGTGGCTGAATGGCTCGAATACTAAGGGGTGATATTCTCTGGGCGAACCTTGATCCGACACTGGGGCACGAACAATCCGGTTTGCGCCCCGTTTTAGTCTTGAGCCAAAATGTTTTCAATGATCGTTCAGGCACAGTGATCGCCGTTGCCCTGACCAGTCAGCAGCCGAGCGCAGGATTTCCATTGACACTTGAACTTTCCGACCCAAGCTTGCCGAAGAAGTCATGGGCGAAAATCAGTCAAATCCGCACTTTGTCTATTCAGCGCTTGGGAAAGAAGTTAGGCAAAGCTACGCCGGAGGAATTATTAGACATCATTGAAGGGCTGAACGAAATCATCGGGGCATAACAACTCATTTCACCTGACCGCCCGATAGCATTCATCGCAAAATGCTTCTTTAGAGTTCGGGCATTCAGAGTTGTGTAATTCTCTTGATGGTCACGGATTACAATCGCCAGACAGTCGTGCAAAAGCCTTCGCCGCATAACAAGACTATGAACAAAGAACAGTATCGCCTTTTTCTTATCCTTAGCTGGGTGCTTGGTGGTTTCATGGCCGCGACCCTTTTTCTCACACTCAAGACTTTACCTTTAGAGTTACAGGGTTACTTAGAAGCTGTTTGAAAATTGACTGCCAGCCAGTTCAGTTAGGTATGTTTAAGTTATGCCTAACAAAAACTACCCTTCTGATCTGACTGACAGCCAATGGGAGCATATCAAAGAGTTGCTACCCA
>JAABUS010003520.1_pt1 | contig 25214 bp, 28 predicted proteins | sample 5560161 | NCBI WGS metagenome assembly JAABUS01 (sample SAMN10711885, study PRJNA513376) | rock metagenome | isolation source: Antarctica rocks | place: Antarctica: Victoria Land, Trio Nunatak nord | collected 2016-01-04
TCCCTCGCGCCCCCAGCTTCCACCTACCGCTTCCCCCCTCTCTTCCCCCTCCTCCCCTCCTCCCCTTCCCCCTCCCTCTTCGTCCCCCCCACCTTCCCCTCCTCGCCCCCCCTCTCCATAACCACCCCCTCATAAGCCTCCTCCCTCCTCCTCCTCTCCCCCGCCTCCCTCCTCACCTCCCTAACCTTCATCTCCAGCTCCCTCAACACCCCCTCACACCGCCCATCCCACTCCTCCAGCACCCTAACCATCATCGGCACGCTTCCAGGCTTAAGATCCCTCAGCGGCGACAGCGAGGAGATGTCGATCCTCCCCTCGCGGCCGCCCTGGCGGCCGGGACTTAGTTTCCCGGTGAGGAGGGAGGCGTAGATGGCGGCGATGAGGAGGTCTTCGAGAGCGCGGGTCGTGGGCAGGGAGAGGGCAGTGAGGAGGGAGGGGTAGGTGAGGGTGCCGGCTGTGGGGGCGAGGGTGAGTAGCGAGAGTAACCTCAGCTTATGCGCTTGAGCGTCGTTCAGCTCGGGGAGTCCGGGCGTCGCTGGCTCTCAAGTCAGGATCTTCTCCGATATCAGGTTTGTAGTAGTGGAATGGAGGCGGGGAGAGGGGGCAATACATTCATAGTCCTTCCAGGTGCCCCAGCAGAAGATCTCGAGGAGAGTATAGTAGCGCGCGGGTTCCGCAGGGGCGCTGCGCAGGGATTGGATGTTGGGCGTTTGCAGCAGCTCGGCGAAGACGTAGGTGTTTGCGGCGGAGGTGGCTTGCGTGATGAGGTCGATGGCGGCCCGTGGGGAGGTGGCAGATTTGGAGAGGAGGATGTAGGGCTCGAGGGCGTTGAGGGCTTTCTGCTGGGTGGGATCCATGGTGGGAAATCTGGGGCGGTGGTCGGGCGTGGTTCTTGCGGTCAAGGGTGAGCTTATGTGAATGGTAACATACGGAGCCGTTTCTGGAGTGAATTCTGCCGAAACGGTGGGTTTGAAAATTGTTGTCCTTTAGAGTAGGCGCAGGAGTGTTGAGTATATGTAAGGCTTATCGATACCTCAATATTCTAAATGTGGTTCACCCCCGACAACTTTGAAAATTGATTTTTTTTTTTTACCCAGAATTGCAAATACACCAATTCCTCAACATCAACGCTTTCAAATTATCAAAAAATCTAGTAAATTATCAGACTATATTATGTCTATCATTGTTATCAATTTGAAGCATTGTCAACACGAGCATGTATGTCTATTGCTATGAAAGTGTTTGATCAAGCGCATTTGGTGGAGCTTGATAGGGCTTGATAAAAAGCGCCCAAGATGTGTCGAGGCGAAGATTCAAAATCGCAATTATACATATAACTTTGTTCCAACTGGACGTATTGTATATAAAATCTCGTGTAAGCGTTCGTAGATATAGTGTTCAATTTTGTGATCAATTGTATGTAAAAAAGTAGCGTAAACGTTGAGAAATTGGTGTATTTGCAATTCCGGGTCAGAAAAAAAAATCGATTTTCAAAAGTTGTCGGGGGTGAACCACATTTGGAATATTGAGGTAACAGTTGACAGGGGTTACGAATGGAACTTTGATTAGTACCGCCTGAGGATTCTAACTACATGTAGTTCCTGAACAGAGATTGGAATGATTGAGTGATTGAAGTATTGATGGCTTCAAGGCCGTCGTAGAAGTGGGGTATAGCCGCCTTGCCTTTCTAGTCCAGCAACAATGTTTCCCTTCCGAACCAGCATCAGAGTGCCTTTCCCGCTTGTTCCTCTCATTCCCATGCACAAACGCCAGAGCCTGGCCCTCCCTCCGACCGACAGTTATTGCTTCTGCAATAGATCGAGACAAGGAATCTCCCTACTCTCCATCCAGCCGTGATCATCCCATTGACCTTCAGCCTTTTGTTCTTGGACAAACTTCAGAGCCTGCTGGTCGAGCTGTGCCCAATCACCCATGCCGGCATCGCCAGTAATGGCCTTCTCCCCGTATAGATGCTGAAGAGCAACCCTGGTCCAGGCCGCGCAGCTGAATGTCTGGTAATTGTCACCGTCCTCAGGCTGATACAAAGGCACAGAGTGCAGGATCTCGGTAATGTCATCGAGCGGTCGGATGACCTTAGCAACGGAGACTAGCGCCAAGAGCCGGGGCTCATTAGATAGTGAATTCAAGGTGAATTTCTCATGCCGCCATCGCTGAGAAGGTTGGCCTTGGGTGCTTCGACGTGAGTTCGTCACGTGATACATAACAACGTCTGCTGAGCGATCTTTTGAGCTCATGATAAGCGCATAATGATAGCTGTTGGGTAGGTTTGGGCGGGCATAGAGAGCAACATGGAGCCGTGGCTTGTTTCGGACCATGTCTGGGGGCCTGGATTTCGTAGGCGTCAGGACTTATTGAAGCGCATGCTGAAGGCTCTCGTACTTTACCCACCGAGATCCGAAGCCACTTTATACTTTGTTTGCAGCTGTGGGGTCCAACGCTGCGGCTGTGCTGGCGCTGGTCTCGATCTGAAGCTTGGTTGCTGCCTACTTTACTTAGCTCTGCTGCTAGTCAGCACTGAACCGCTCAAACAGATGCAGCCTATCACCTCATAGTCAAGTATACTCATGTAGATATCTTTTGTATTGTTGATGTTCTCTTGACATGTGAAGGAAAACTCTTGACGAACAGGCCGGACGCTCCTGCTGTGGCCCGTTATCTCGTTTCCGACACGCGCACGTGCCCAAGCGGCATCGAATTGATAGGCTCTTCCTTCTTTGTTGGTCCCAACAATGATATGTGGATTTGAGATATTGTATGTTCCATTGGTTTTGATAAGCTCCATTGAAGATTCAAGGAACGAATTGTACGGCACTGGAATTCCCTATACGCTGGAGATATCCGACCAGCCGGATTCGCCAGACCCGAAGTGATATGCATGTCGTGCTCTCCAGGGGTGCGGCCGAGTGCTGAGATACTCCCTGGGTCGTATATCATGCGGTTTCCCAAGGCCGGGGTACTAATGCACATGGGGTATGAAATCGGTCCAGTTGACGGTGTCAAATGCGCCAATAGGCAGGGACCGTTGGCTTAGGAAAATTTCAATAACAATGTAAGTGCGTCCAAGACTGTATATCAAAGAAATAGGAGTCATTATAATGACCTCCCATACTGGAATGAACAATTTCTCCCGTTCGCCTTTTTCTAGACTGCTCATCGTAGCGACTCTCGCCTTTCCAGGAGCAAGCTTTGCGTACCAGCGTTCCCAACGACGTAGTCGCACGCCATCTTGATACGTCTCACAGGCCCAGAAAATCAAGGCACAGCCTGAAATGGTAATGCAACTTGCGCGCCAGAGAGTGCGTTCAATGTTCGTTGGAAAGTCGAAGTTCCAGCCAAAGAAGTGGATAGTACAGTACATCACATTGACCACGAATAGGATGATCGCGTCTGGTCCAGCCCCAATGACTGGGAATCGATCGTTGGTGAAACGAGGCAATGGTCGCTCACGAGGACCTCGCCTGAAACGCAGGTGAGGTTGAACTTCCGTAAGCCAAGACGGCGACTGATCGTCAATGAAGTCAAGAGGCGTCAGGCGCCACTGCTTGCGAGCATCATCGCCAGCGCGAATGAGGATCTCTTCCATGCTTGCACGGAGATTGATGATGGTAGGGCTCTCTACGTCAAGAGGTTTGTTAGCCCATTGAATATACATCGCCAGATTGCAAAGCACAAAGCTCAGAGTAGTAAGCTCGAGAGTGGTGACCGGCAAATGCTGTTTGGCACGGCCAATAACCTGGATTATAAACCAGCCGGTCTGAAAGCAAGTTAAAGTCTTTTGAAATCCGTCGGCCTTGCTCTTGTCCCACACTTCTTTCTCGGTAATGCTGGGATACGGAGTATAACCTTCTTTGATCAGATAAAGCAGCTGTTTGGCGTTGATGGGAAAAGAAGAGCCCGTAGGAAGCTCAATGTGGAAACCTCCCATATTCGCATAGAATCCGTGACGATGGGTCCAATTAGGAAATCCAGCCTTCTTAAATCTTTGTACCGATCGTCTAGCCTCCACTTTCTGACCTGTGGCGAATCCTAAGACAAATTCGGGCGCCATGATCGCTTGGAGCATCCATCGCAATTTACGACGAAATTGATGTCGGTATTTTTCCGTCCTCGACGGAAGGTTCAAGTGTAAGACAGTCCATGTACATACGAAGACCGTGAACAGGCAACTCCTGCTTCTTGTCAGCAACAGCAAGGTCGTCGGAGGTTTGGCATTACCATAAAATGTCGAAAGTCCCTCGACCATGGTTAGTCAACTTCCGAACAGGGTATTTTCGAGATCTTTCGACGTACCTCGACCATTAGGTTGAGAGACCCAACCCTCGTGGCCAGTTCCAGCCGTTGCATTGTCGCTAGCCTGACATAATAGAGATACAGTAAGCACAAGGACCGCTGTCTGTGCCATGCTCCAAGTAAGACATCATAATCCGGCCGTCAGTGGGGGAACCTTTCAGACGGCAAAGATGGGATCATCGTTGGCTCAATAGCTGAGTCTTAGTGGCTGGGTGGGATGCCTGCGGTCGCAAGACAAGCCGGCTGAAAGGTCTGTTGAACGCCCGAGAGTGAGCCGTGAATCTTCAACGATGAAATGATTGCGACGGATGAGTTGTTTCCGTGATCGCAGCAAGGTTGATCACCACCCCCACAGCCTTCTTCTCTGGCCGCCGACGGGAGGCCCCAGGTTAGTCCTTAGCGCCGAAGATCGCCCCGGCCACCATCCGGGAGTGACCGTCTCAAGCGAACAACCTCAGCAGGTTTCTGAGAGGCTGTGAGTTGCTCATTGATGAGTTTGACGCCGTGCTGTTGGATCCACTCCGTCAAGACTTATATATATCGTGGACCCGTACACCTCCCCTCCCACCATTTTTTCAAACTCTGTCAAAATCCATTACCGATTCCATAGTCGTCGCAGCTGATCTCAATCGCCAGAGTTGCATTCATGGATCCATTATCAACGAGACACGATCGGCTAGCATATGAGCCAGCCTTGGCTGATGATAGCGACAACACGCAAGACTATCTGATATTCATGATTGGAGGCAACCCAGGCCTGATATCCTACTACGAGCCTTTCTTGTCTGCTTTGCATGCTTTGCTGTCAGCTTCCACCCTCTCCGACTCCGCGCAATTTTACATCTATGGCAGCTCTTTGCCCGGTTTCGAAAACGCCACGCTTGTAAACGGCGAAGAGGCTTCTGAGCCTGTCGGACTTCAACAGACCGTTAAGAACACAGAGGATTTCATATACGAGCAGATACGTTTGCACCGGAAAGCGACACCGTCCACGGATGCTCCGCCCAAGGTCATTTTAATGGGTCATTCCGTGGGCGGCTACATACTTCTGGAGATCATTCAGCGTCATAAAGGACGAGTAGAAACAGGAGCCGAGGATTTTGATCTTATCGGAGGAATCCTACTTTTCCCAACAATCGTGAATATTGCCAAATCTCCGTTAGGCATCTTCGCAAGCGTAAGTTGGCCTCTTGATTCATCTGGTTACAGCGGACTCATGTGCGCAGCAAGTCTTGAAAATCCCCTACATCGCGCAGATTGTCGGTGCCATCGCTCGGTTCTGGGCAAACGCATTGCCGGAATCAGTACTTTATCACATTATCAAAATCGTCATGAGGTTTCCCGAGCACGCAGCGACAACAACCGTCCGTCTTCTGAGGAGCCCCATGGGCGTGAGGCAAGTTTTGTGAGTCTAATTTCGAAGTCCAGATCGATTGACAATGAGAGTCTTATGAGGCATCAACAGGTACCTCGCCAAAGATGAAATGGAAATGATCACTAGAGATCGATGGACTGAAGAGGTTTGGGATGCAGCTTCCAGCACCGGCACCAATCGTCAGGACACCGCAAACTTCAATCTGATCTTCTATTGGGGACATGGCGTAGGTATTTGAGTGCACCGAGTAACAGAGGCCTTGCTCATAGTTTACCAGGACAGATGGGTTGCGAATCGTACCCGAGACGACTTGATCGCTGCCAGGGGACATCGCGTGCCCAAGGGCTCGGCAAGTCTCTCTGATGACTGGAAGCCGACAATGTTCGTTGACGAGGACAAGATACCTCATGGTTTTTGCATCCGTGAGTTATCAGACGGGAGGATTTGGTGTCTTCTCATCGCATACTGACCGCTTTTTAGAGCATAGCCAGACCATGGCGGAGAATGTCAGTCAATGGGTGAAACAGATCATCCGAGTGCACAAGGAGGAAAGCTCCCAAACTTTTGTATGGCGTTGAGAGCTCGAGTCATCATCAGCCAGTGAAGCCTCCGCAACCTTGAGTGGCTCCGAGGCAAGACCACACGCCTCAACCGTCCAGCAGTCACTATGGCCTTCGAGTCTCAACGATTGCCAAGGGTAACGGCAAGAATGCCCTGGAAAGAGTCATTCATCCTTGTTTGACGGAATGTAGATTCCGCTATGGTGACGAGGCATTTGTAAGCACCAAAGTTGGGGATATCACCATGACCAATCAGAGAGTGCAACGACCGCCATGCGCGAGCGCGAAGATACTCTAACGACCCTGGATCTCACTATGATGGGAAGCCGTCAGGAAGCATGGCGGCACAAACCAGAACCACGTCGACACCGACTGAACGTCTCCACCTCCTGCTAGTGGGCTCTATGTGTGACGCAAAGAACCCAGTAAAATTACGATTATATGGACTATATCAGGGAGACCTATGAGGCTCTGGAGGTATCCGAGGCTACTGTGGGATTGCAGTCAAGCAGTGGGCCGCCGCCCCGGTAGTTGTCCATCCACATATTCTGGCTTGTATGGCTTCCAAGGAGGATGCAGTGACCAGCGCTTGGGGCAGAACTCGAGCAACTGCACCCTCAAAAGACGACCACCAGAAAGTCCTTTGGCCGCTGGCTTTAGTATAGGGTCATATCACTCAATTAAAGGCGCAGAGCAGGAATTATCTCAACGGTGCCTTTGATGCGTGCAAGTACTTCATGGTGCAACTTCGAGGGTCGCCAGTGCCATGATTGTGGAACTGAAAGAATCTCAACCACGTTCTCGGATGCACGTCCGCTTATCCACGGGCCATTGCGATATCGGAGGATATCAAGGGTCTAGAGCCTCGAAAGATGCTTCTCAGACGCACAACTGTTCACAGCCTCGGGAGTAAAAGCATTTTGCTTGTGCAGCACATGTAAAGGTACTTTACTTGATCGTTTTGATGGTTTGATCTTGGCTCCTATCGCTGTGTCAACATGGGCTCATGCGGTAGCAGACTAGCAGTTCCCGGGGTAGATCATCACCCCTCGCTAACATCCTGGAACTAGCCACTTTAATTCGCCCTACCTGCAGTAAAGGTAGATCTTGGTTTTCTTGGTGCTGTGTGTGACTCAAGCGCTTTAGAGTCGCAATGGTCTGCTATCAGAAATCCGACGACCTAAGTCGCACCTCTCTCTGCTTTCTGCTCCCTGTTCTCTCTTATCTTACTATCCTGTACCGCACTTTCCAACATCTCCTCTTTTCTTGGCAGGTCCACCACGATTGGCATCAGCACCAATTGATCCCTTCGCCCTCCTTTTTCTACTTGAAGCTCCCTTGAGTTGGCTCAGGAAGCTTGACCTGGTGCATTGCCAGGTCTACGTTGCCACACGAAATCCCATTGTATTTCCTTGCCGAGCGTACTGGCACCCAAACCGATATGAATCGAATCCTTCCAAAAGCCAAACCATTAATCACAATAATCCTCAATGATCAGCAGGAATCCATTGCTCCAGCATACACCTCTCTCGACGAGGTCAGCGGACAGGTTTCCATCACTGCTCCGACCCACACTCAATTTGACCAGATCTGTGAGCAGCTGATATATTTTGAGAGCCCATACACTGATCAATGCTAATCTAACTCCAGATATTACGTTGGAAGGCACGACCAGAACGTATGTTGAGAAGATTGCCACTACATCGCCCACCAGTGGCAGAACAGAAGCCTTCCATAGCTTCTTACGATTGGTGCAACCTATGGACGATGCAGCTCTTCCAGAGCCTCGGATCCTCGATACCGGACGACCCTACAGTTTTCCATTTACGTTCAATATACCCGAAAATCTACTGCCACAGTCTTGTACACACCCGAAAGCGAACGATGCGGTACAAGAAGCCCACCTTAACCTTCCACCCAGCTTGGGAGACCCAATGGTGGCGACGGAAGGCAGGAAGGCATTGCTTGATGATATGGCACCCGACATGGGTGTTATCACGTACGCGGTCCGTGTACGAATCACAAAAGGGAGGAACAGTAATGGAAAACATGTAATCGTTTCGGAAGAATCGAGGAAGCTACGGGTGGTTCCAGCTGTGCCTGAATGGGCACCCCTCCACGTCCTGGAAGGCCAACATGACGACTACAGGCTGCGAAAGGAGAAAGACATCAAGAAGGGAATGTTTAAAGGCCGTCTTGGCCGCTTGTCTATGGTGTCCGCCCAACCCAAGAGCCTGCGTCTGCCGTCAGTAAGATGTGGTGGTTCCAGATCGACCACCACGATGGCGACTGTCAACCTCCGATTTGATCCCACGAGCGAAACCTCCGGCTCTCCACGTCTCAATCAGCTAAACACCAAAATCAAAGTCTCAACCTTCTTTGCCAGTACTCCCATACGAGACATTCCTACCAAAGCGAGCGAGTATTTCTACAGTAGCATCAAAGGGCTCACTAGCGAGACGGTGAATCTGTCGTCTCGCTGTCTGGCCTCGGTTGAATGGGAGCATCATGAGAGTAAATCTGATCCCATTCAGCGAGAATCTGCCTTCTCCTCGCTTTCGGGCCCTGGTACCATCGTACCTCAGCCGTCAGAGGCGTACTTTGGGAAGTCGTTCTACACCGCAACGATAGTAGTTCCCATCACGCTTCCCAAAGGCTCGAAATTGTTTGTTCCGACTTTCCATTCTTGTCTTGTATCCCGCATCTACAGTCTTCATCTTTACCTATCCATCAACGCACCTGGACTCCAGCCAACCTTGCATCTCAAGCTGCCCATTCAGGTCTCTGCCGAAGGCTCGGATGCCCAGCCGACGATCTCCGACGAAGAAGCAGCTGCCATTGCGGCGCGTGACGCAAATACGTTCTTTGCACCACGCAGTGTGGCACCTCCAGCTCCGGAATATACTGAGCACGATGGTGCAGTGCAAAGTATGCAAACCCCTGGTCCAGAGTACTCGCCCATCACAGGAAATACCCATCGTCGATCGTTAGCTAGGGCCGTGGATCGAGGCTATGACAGTGACAACCCTCCTGGTTACTCGTCTCTGAGTAGGCGAGCGCAGTCGATGGCTATTTGAAGTGCAGGGTTGTCGAACACTGTGGTTGATGTAACACGGCTTTCTTTCCCGGCGAAGACGAAACACGATTCGTCATTACGATTAAACGGCCTGTGAACGGGACTCATGATAGTAATGGTGTTAATGTGAGACAGAGAAACTAACACTCTTCTGAGTGCTAGGGCAGGGTTTTCCATCCACGGCATGTATGAGTTCGGGTCTCCGAGCATAATTCTTGAGCTTCAAAGGTACATCTTTCGGCGGAGTGGCTAAGGATGGCCTCTCGGCTTGTATCTATCTCAGCGATGAGATTTTGAGTCCAGCCTACTTGCGGTGGATTCACGGCTACTTAGATTACTGGATGAACCTGCATTGTCATCATGGAGTGCTTGAAGCGCTGCATTGTATGCTGTGAACCACACCGCTGATATTCCAGACGGTACCCCTTCACTCCAGGATGAAAACACAGCAGGACTCCTCACCCGGCGAAGCGGAACTCGAACCTCATACACCAATGCTACGCGCGGATCCTGTGTATGTCTCTCTCTACCCCCCTAGAACTTTTAGTGGCACCAAGTCTTGACTACTTTTCTTTACCAAAGCAAGCAAAGTTTCTCAGCTCGTTCTCGTTCGATGCCGGTGCACGTTTGCGGTAGAACGCGTCCGTTATCATCCACCATTCCAGCCACAAAAAGGGCAGTCCACTACCTCGCACCATGATTCTCCAAGTCAAGGTTCCATCTAATTAGCTGTGTCTTCGTTTTCGACTGCTTCCACCAATGCCACCCACAGAGAATCGCAGCCTGTCAGGCCATATGTTATCCCTTTACATGCCCGGCTACGCTCACAGACCTGTCATAATGCAGGATATCATTTCGTGCAGACGGCGCTTCAGAATGGCCAACACGTCACAGCACCTGGCCGAGGGCTCAGAGAGCACATTTTTTTGCGGATCCAGAGAATCTGTTGCCCGAACTTGGCAGGGTCTGGTTCGATATCCTCTCCTTACAGTACAACCCCAGCGCCAACGGGTATCGACCATCCCGCGGAGAGCGCCACCGAAAAATTATTCATCGAAGATGTCGAGACATAGCTTCTTTCAATCGCCATCTGCACCGTTAAAGCGACGGTGAACGCAGCGCCAATTCCCACAATTTCAATGCATTCGCTTCAGATGACCAAGTTTACTAGATTTTAATTCTTTGGTGGCAAAGAAGTCTTAATGAAATGTTCGGGTTTAGGAAGGTGAGGTATTCCGCGCCTCAATAAACATCGAAGTTAACGACAACCCAAATGGTCTCGGGGAGGGTTGGCGCCTACAGTGAAGAAGTGTGCCCCACTCTAAGAGAACACGTTTCCGCAACGCATTTTTCCGGTACGTCAAGAGCCTACCATGATGCAGGAATGTCTGCCGAGAAAGCATATGTGTGTAATTCGATCGATTGGGCTTTTGGGAAGGCTGAAACGGCAGACCTGCAGTTTCGACGTAGCACTACAGACTCACCGTCAATTCGTTTCATTTCTACAGCGTGGCTGGATTCCAAAGAAGCACATCTCATGAGAACACTGTCAAGAAAATGCTAATTCCTGTTTCTACCATATCCCTAGTCTACCCAAGAGCCTGGAAAAAATGTTTGGTGCAGGACCATTATTTTCCTTACTTGTCTGGAGCATACTTGTATCGTCCAGCAGCAGCTACGTGAACTGGATCTACCCCGCTTCCGCAAACACCGGTCTGACCTTCAACTACATCGACACCGTCTTCTTCACCTGGAAAACCAGCATCGCGGACCCTTGGATGAACCTGTGGTGTGCGCCAAGCCAAGCAAGCCTGCAATCTACGCTACAGGGTAAGGTCTTTGTCTCTGTCGGGCATCCTTCCCAGCAGCAGTGAACCTAAGAGGTGAAACCCCTCCAGAAGAAAGGGCCGAAGTGCTGAAATCCGAGGAATCAAACAACGTACCACGCCCAAGTGTCTAGAAACGGCACCAACCCGCAATCGTTTCCCTACAGCGAGTATGCAAAAACAGGCATCTGCCACATGCAAGTCGAGAACTTTGCAGGAGATGATTATGCCAACACTCCACGCTTCAGTATCACATCGAATGATGCTGTCCAGCCGCAAACATAGGGTCTCAAAGAATTGGCATCACTCGACAAAGGCTCAAGCAGTACTGCGCCAACGTCATTGGCGACTACGGCCTCCTCGATAATTGCAACAACAGCACTCACGGTATCATCGTCACCTGTATCATCGTCACCTTCATCATCGTCACCATCTTCAACCTCACCTTCATCACCATCTTCAACCTCACCTTCATCACCATCTTCAACCTCACCTTCATCACCACCTGCCCCCTCATCCCCCCCACCGCCCGGTTTCCCCCTCAGCCCAGCCGCCAAAGCCGGCATCAGCATCGGGAGCATTCTTCTGCGCCCTCGCCCTTATCACTATCCTATCCCTCGCTCGTATAGCACGGTCACGGAGGACCCAAGGCAAGAACCCAGAACCCAACGCCTCGGCGCCGCGTTCGGAGCATATGTATGAGGAAAGACCTGAGATGGGTGATGGAGCGTGGCACGAAGTCCATGGCGCAGCACGGCCGCGTGAATTGCAGGGAGTGCCGCAGGCGGAGCTGGATGCTGGCTTGGGGCGGTAGTGTCTGGCATCTGGGAAGAGCTCTGCGGTTCTTTTTTTTTCTTTTTTATGGCGGGCTGGGGACGTGATCTTCACGAGCGAGTGGGAGGTTGTGGTTGTCGAACGGGTCGATGAACCCGTGGAGACCCATCGCCAAAGCGTCAATCCGTTGAAGCGTGTGAGGTGCGGCTTGGATGACAGCAGGCTGAGTTTTGGCAGCCGCATCAGGCCATTTCACTTCCTCTTGAAACGTGGGTAGCGAGATTATCAGACCAGCTACGGTAGCTGTCGAACCGAGCGGTTTTGCGCTTGTTTCAACTCTATTTCGAGATCCTCTTAATCTTCCACTATATATCATTGGACTGCTGCAGCTGGTCGTAATCATGTTTCTGTGTTTCTTACAACACGCAAATTCCTCCGTGTTGGAAGAGCGATTGGAAACTATTGGGAGGGTTTGCAGGATGCACAGATCCTTGCGATCTCCATGGTTCATCTCCACACATCCCGTTGTCACTGGAGGTATATCTATCTCCCAATCAAAGAAGAACGCCCTCCTGTGTCCTCATACTTGCTGATGGCTCTGCTCCTCAATCCCTTCCTCCTCCCTTCGTGATCGCTCTCACAGCGATATCTCATCCTCACGCGTCTGTAACTCCGAGGATGATTCCTATCCACTCATCATCGGAAGCCCGATTCCAGCGATACACTCCTCCTTTCGTGTACTGTCTCCGTCCGTTTAGGATCTGTCTGCAGCAAACTCCTCGGATCGTGAAGGCAGGTCGGGTCAAAGAGATAGGGTTTGAGCAAGTGACACATTATTTGGAGTCGGGACCGAGGTAGAGCAGGAGGATTGGAATCCGTGATGGCTGGAGGCTGAGTGCTGGGTTTTGGATTCAACAATGGGGGTTTACGTACCGCGCAGCCTAGGTGTTAGTAGGGACCGTTTGAGATTCGGAATGGAGAGTGGGAGTGCTGTGGAGGGAGCAGTGGGGGGGAGAGGAAGATAGGAGATGGGGGAAGAAAGGTGCAGCAAGGGGGAAACGAGGAGGAGAGAGCAGTGAGGGAGCATAGGAGAGGGAGACAGAGCATAGGAGAGGGAGATAGAGCATAGGAAAGCCTGGTGAGAGTATGGACAGAATGTGTACTGGCACGGGGGGAAAGTGGCTCCTCCTTTACTGGTTAGCAGGTCACATGGAACTTTGCAATCGGAGAATTCTAGACATGTACATACGTCATATACACCCCAAACTTGTTGCTTGCTGTTCATGTGGAGAAGCTGGTGCGGTCGTCAACTATGAATCGATTCAGTTTCTTTATCATCAGAGGACAGTCTAGTCGTGGTGGAGGTGGAGGTGGGTGGAAGCTGTGAGTTAGAAACAACGCAACTGGTAGATGAACCTTGCTTGATTTGCTGCTTGTGCATTCGGCGATAGTGGAGTACAGTCGGCACAATGAAGGGGCGATAATTCATGGTGTCAATTAGGAAACATCTTTGAATGTATTCGTGAAGTATGCTATGTCTGCCAAATCAGTAGCGTGGCCTTTATACATGGCCCACGTCTTTTTCGTTTATGACCCAGAACACCAGAGAAATGCCTATTACCCCGCCGAACCGAGTTGATTAGCGAAGAACGCCATGCGAAGCCGCGGTGACTTAATTAACTAGTCTGCCTTGATTGCGCTGGGACGAGAAAGTCAGCCATTCATACAAACAAGACCTCGCCTCAAGAAGAGGGGAAAGAGGGTAGGGGATAGGGGCTTACCCATATATCCGCCTCACAAACGCATACGCCGTCAGAAACCCAACCGTGCCCGTCAACAACCCATACACCGAGCACGCCAGCAGGCTGTAGCTGAAGAACAGCATCCCGGATACGAAGCCTGATATATGCAATTTAGTAAAATAGAACCAGACGCAGTAGAGGAAGACCCAAAAGGAACTGCCGCCGCCGATGAAGACGGACTGCCACCACCAGTTGTAGTTCTCGGCGCATAGCTGGATATATGTCGCGACGATGGTAACTTCAATCACCGTAATTATGTTGACGAGGCTGACGACGGTGAGGAAGCCAAAGACGTAGTAATACCCACTCTTGTCCTGCCATAAGCTGCGGAAGACGAAGAGGAGCTCGATGAAGATGACGGCAAAGGGGACGAGGCCCGCGAGGAGCACGCTGTAGATGCTTTTGGTATACCAGGCTTGCTCGGGGATCTGGCGGGCGAGGCTGCTGGTTTTGGTTGGATGTTCGTAGGCGGGGCTGTTGTGAAAGCCGTACCAGCTCCCGATGTAGACGAGCGGGAGCTGAATGAAGAGCCAGAGGAAGAGGAGGGCGAGGAGGGTGCTGAAGGGAAGGGCGGTACTGGATGCTTGGGCCCAGACGAAGAGATTGAGGATGAAGGTGGTGGTGAAGAGGAGGCCGGGGAAGAGGAGAGCGGTCTGTAGACTCGTCAGTATGAGGCTTCAAGGGATTGTAGAGGTGGCTAACCATCATTGTGTTTCTCCGCCAGTTCACGCCTCCGAATGTTTTGTACACCCTTGCGGAAAAGTATCCGGAGAAAACACCCGCGAAAATGAAAAGACCCATGCCGACACTGACGAAGCCACCTCGGAAACTTGGGTTCAGAATGCCGACACAGCTGAGAAGTAGTAACGCGGTGGACATGAAGACCAGCTGCATCCCAGATCCAATCAAGGGGGCCAGGAAGCCAGCGTAGGGTGGTGGGCGGAAAACATCGCCATGAAGAAGCTTCCAGCCTGTAACGTCCTCTATGGACTCCTCGTCGGAAGAAATGTCTAGATCTTCTGCATCGCCCGTCTGCTCTAGGAGACTACCCTTCTCCATGGATTTCGGCGACTTCATGGCCGCCCTTGACTTTTTCTTCTTCAGTCTAACCTTGCCTTCTTCCTCTTTTAGGTGGCCCTTCCCATCTACGAATATTGTCCGATGCACGATCATAACCACCACAGCGCTCAGAAGCCCACAAATTATCAACGAGTTGGCAATTGCCAGCCAGTGAATGCTTGTCCCTTCCTCTTGATTGTTGAAGTACATCTCCCATCTCTTAGACCATTCGACCCTTTCTTCTTCTCGCCAGTAGACGGAGTAAGAATACGGTATCGTAAGCATGGATCCATCATCAATGTCGTCCTCCTCTGGCAGATATGACGAATGAGGATATTTGCCGGCCAGCATTGTGGAATTTGCTGCAATGTAGATTTCCAACCCATCCATATCTCCATGAACATCTTGAGGGCAACCTTCGCTGTTCCTGTGTCCTGCTTCGATGCTCTTTGGGTATACCTCGAACCCTACCATGACCTTTTCGCCACGCTCCCCAGCTCGACCTGGGGCCTTGCGCCAACGAATCACAAAAGTGTGATGGTTGTTAAGGAAGTATCTTGGCTTTCCAGTCACAGGCGAAAAGTCCTTATAGCCAATCTTGAATCCCGCGGCGTAGTATTTATGCGTCTTGTCGACCGTGACGAAGCTTGTCGCACCTGGCAAATTATCAACGATCCACTCTGCCACATAGCCATCCTCAATGAGCTGCCGTGCTCGCTTGACACCCTTCCTGTCTGTCTTGTGTGTTCCTAGATACTTGCAATCCTGGTCCTGACCCATGGCAAGATCGTAGTCTGACGTCACGATCCTATCCCCCCGAAGAACCTCTCCCAGGTTGAGAGAGACGCTCTTGCCGCTGACATATCCGGCGTGCTTCTTTCCAGTCGGTGGGAAAACGAATGGTAGATCATAGTATGCGTATTGCAGTTGAGTATTGTCCGAGTAAAGCTTGTTGACATAGAGGGGTATTGCTTGATCGTCGAGATAGCTCCTGATTGACCATCCTACCAGGCCTGCGTTAGCACAACTTCAATGGTTACCCAGCTATCAGAGAGGAACAGATAGCTCACCTGGAATGTAAAAGGCCTGAACACAGCTTATCGCAATGGCTACAGTCAGACACCGGACGAAGGGGATCCGGAAGTCGGCATGCATGGCCACGGATGGAGAAGCAAAGCTATTTGGTCGCACAGTGCTTGGCCGTAGGCCGAATGATAAGAGAACGAGAAGACTAGAAGTCAAGCTGCAATCTGAAAGTCCCTGGAAACAATTCGGGTGGAATTGGAGTGGATCTGCTGAATAGATAGACGGCCTGACCTGGAAGGGGGCCTTTCCACGACGGTATTAGTGACGGATTGCAACGGTCACAGTGGTTCCATGGTAACGAGTGTAAGCGGCACGAAGTACCAGCAGAGATGGGTAAAATGGGATGCTTCGAAGACCTATCTCACATATCGCACGTCGTAGAAGTACGAATGGGAATGGCTTTGGGGGAGGCAATCGGAACCAACTGCAGGCGCTAGACAGGGGTCGGGCACTCCTGTCCTGCAGAAATAAGGTAGTCCCTTGGGGCCTTGCACGTGATCGTGACGCCTCGATGATACCTTACATGTACCTTAGGGGCCTCTCCGCCGAGGTTAGATTCTTACGATAGTACGGAGCTCTACACCAAAAGTCCTGGTCATGCCAAGACCTGATCCATAGGGGACGTTCAGGGGCTATAGGGGGCAAGATGCCCCAGAATCCGCAATTGAGTCGCCTGGGCGACAACCTCTAGATGAATCTTCAGGCAGCCTCCAGTTAAAGACACTGGTGGCGCTACTAGCGTCGGCCAGGACTTTTGGTGTCGAGCTCCATAATACATGTCATAAAGATTCCAATTGCTTTCCTTCATTGGGTATGTCGTATATGTCTTGACTCATCGTCTGATCTTACTCTATGGCGGAATACCTTAGCATCTATCAAGTGCAACGTTTGCAGTATATTCCAGCTCAATAACCCTGAGTTTCCTACTCGTTCTGCCCTTCGAACTTTTGATCTTATCCTCGACTGCGCGTTCGTCTTCTCCACAATTCTCTCGGCTCTCAGCGAGACCGAGAGTACTCATCGGGAACGAAATCCGGAATCGAAGATCTTACAGCCTTCTCCCTGCAAACCATGCTCAGCCGCAGGGACCTATATCTGCCACGATGTCTCAGAAAGCTATAGTTATTATGCACAACAAAGCTTCGACGTCAAGACTACAGGAATTAGTTGCTAATAGAAATCAATAACCGTGTCAGTCATCCAGATCACGAGAGGCTCTCGCAGTATTATCGGAGATGCCGTTTACAGAAATTAAGTATCTTACGTTCTCTAGAGCAGAGTCGAACCAAGAAAGTCTAATAAAATCCTTCTTTAGAGATTGCCCGCTGAATGCTATCACTTTTACGACAGACCTATGACCTTCCTCCCCGGCCAAAAGAGCCAAAAGTTTCTTGCGAGATCTCAGATTAAATAATGCCCAAAAGTGTCATTCAAGACGATAGTTATGTCACAGTCTGTTGTTTCGTCTACCAATATCAACGCACGACGCCATAGATTGAACGGGGTTAGTGAAAGACGTCAGTCTCAAGATTCTAGAAACAGTTCGGCAACCTGCGCTAGCAACTACAGCAGTCAATCTCCACCAAGATTATCGAGAAGCCGCTTGGTTGGAATGTTAACAGCAACTTCGCCTCTCTCGATAGTTCGATATTGAAGACATATTACGGGGTAACGGACGTCCTCCCTCAATCTTCGCACTCAGAATTGGGCGATCATGCTCTGTTTATCAAGTTGGTGGCGTTAACTTTTCGACGCGCTCTACTCAGCCGTAAAGACCATGGTCTCCTCTTTGTCCTAGCTTCGACTTCCAAAATCATTAGAAGAGCTCGCCATCGACTACTTGGTCTTCTGTTGTGAACCTAGCGGAATTGGACTTGCCGCGAAGCCGGAAGAGCAGACCAGCAGGGCATCATTGATCTCTCACCCTTTCAAACCAACAATACTGCTACCTCCACAGAGGCTTCGCACTTTTTCACCCTTCTCAAACGTCTGAGGGCTTTCCTTAGGAGACACAACTTTACCCGAGCGGGCGACAAGTGGAGCGGCTTGAAAATCTTTGTCCGCAGGTGTGAAGACATATTGGTCGCAGGCGATGCCTTCGTTAGCAGTACTCGTACCTAGAGTACGAGATCAGCGCCAGCTCCGGCAGGATTGCAGGGTATCGCTTTGGACTCAAGGCAGCGTCGCTTTCGTTAGTAAGCTCGACAGGGAAGCCTTGAAGCGCTACGAGTCTACAGCAATGAAAGGCGTTGAGGACAACCACGGTAGCAAGGTCAAGACTAAGGAGCTTTACCATGATATGGACCTTAATGGTATGTATCGAACCCATAAGGACAAGGACGTGCGTAGGAGGTGTACGGACGAGAACGTGAAACAGGCGATCTCCAGTACTGAGAAGAAGAAAGAATTTAGGTATATCTACTAACCTGATGCCAGGCGTCTGCTGTATCTCCTGTCACCGTTTGTCGACTCCGGGCGACCAAATGGGTCACTTGCGCTTAAGGGCATACTTTGGGAACCAAAAGTATTAGCAAGACCCGATGCGACAGTCGTCAAGTACTACTTTTCGGATACGCCCTGCCGCAAAAACGTCAGGCGAATAGCCACCAGTCTTTAATCGTCTATTTAAATCGTGATGCATCTTCCATAGCTTACAATATCAAGTCCTCTCTTTATTTCCTCCAGTTGTCATCCATAAATACATCGAACTGAATATCACGATGTTGGCTATACAGCTCGTACTCATCGCTCTGCTCGCCTTGACTCCCCCGTCCACCACTGCGTCTGTTCCAAGCCCGGTCAGGCTATTGGCATCAACGTCAAATGCCGACGCAGCCACGCTCCCAGCGAACTCACCAAACGCATTAGTCGATCCCCAAAAGTACCCGGACTGGGCGGGCGCAATGGATCCGGACCATTGCCGCGCTGCGTGGACCAAATTCAGATTTCCCGCGACATCTTTCCCACCGCTGCACGTATTGACATTCTGGTCGCGACAATGGATCGAAAAACCGCGGGGACCAGCAATCGAACTGCCGTTAGGAGACAGACACGGTATCTAGATCTGGGCCCCAACCGGTATCCAACTGCTGTCCGAATAAGAGGCTCCGCGCTGATTTTCTCTCTGCGCTGGGGTATAGGAACATGCGCGCTTCTGCTTCGCATGGGGAAAGATTTCGGCGACGACGTCTTGCCTTTGCCCTCTGGAGGGTTTTTGCCAACATGGTGGTATCCGCCAAGGGCGACGTTCACGTGGCGCGATGTCGAGGTGGCGGCCTTCTCCCTACTTCAGGATGTATCACAACACGGAGTGCCTGGGTGGACGAAGCCATCTTGGGCCATCGTGCTGTACGTGCCACAGACGAGCGTCATGAGTCGGGAATGGACCGCGGGGATGAGGAGTCCGTGGGACCTTTTGGGGGAAGCTTCAATTGTGGGCAATTTGACCCATAAGACCGTATAGCTCCATAGGTTCAACGGTTATGGAGAATAGTTCCTCAAGTTGGAACAGTAAGGAGACCACGCCTGGATATTGACAAGAATCGGGAGGGCGTTCGGATCAATAGTCTTGCGGCCCCCATTATCAACCCGTCAGGAGTGGAGCACACCGGCGCCTACGATCACACTGAAAGATGGTCGGACCACTCGTCTGGTACAATCTTCGTAAGCGCCATCCTCTCATCTTTAGTGATAGTCTTCATATACGACATGTAATAACGAGGACAGGTATCGATGGATTGTCCTGAGTTCTCAATTGCACCTCGACACCATACCTAACTCAGCATCCTGATCCAAGTCTGCACCTCCCGAGAAGAGCTCGTCGGTGCACTCGACGGTCTCAGAAACGCCATCCCATAGACTCTCGATTTTCAGTCAGCACCCAGCCTTCCGTCCCCGACACGAGTCGGCTCTGCTTTCCCCTTAACAATCTCAGGAACATAAATCGCAAATATAAACCTCTCGCCCGGATACGCCCCCGTAAATTCTCTCAGGCCCGTAATCGCATCATGCCACAACTTCCACGTCAACACCGACTTCTGATCCGGTTCCTCCTTCGTGGGGTCGACCACCAGGGCTACCGTTCCCGCGCGCCAGACATGCTCGGAGCTGGACAGCGGGGTCTGAGAATCATGCTCAAAGACCGCTGCAGTGGCGGATCGCAAAGCTAGAGCGACGAGACTCTCGTCCCGTTTTTTTTGGGTCCCGTATTTGCCGAATACGAGCGTGACTCTGGAGCTGTCAACTTTATACAAGAACGGGTCGGGCGGAGGGTATGGAGGAAGGGTTCTTGTGTTCTTCGTTTAGCTCTTGCTCGTTCATACATGGGAAATCGCACTGACGTAGGGAGGTGGAAGATCGAAGCATTCAACGGTAGACTCAAAGAATTGGAGGATGATGGAAGAACAAGGGGTGGTGCAGCAAGAATACCTACACAAAACCACAGCAGAGCCGTAACGCTGCACGTAAAGCGATTGGCCATTCTTGTTGAATTTTTACTCAAGCACGGGGTGGCGAGTTCTTCACCTTTATTGCCGATTCTGCACATTTTGCATAGCCGCTGTTGCGTCCTCGAGCGCCGATGGAGGCGACCTTCCGCTACAGGCGCAGAAGTTTGTAGGTAGAGAGATATTTCGCTTTTTTAGGTTTTGCAACATCGACGATTTCTATTCCCATGCTCCGACTGTGCCCGCAGGATCAGATGCAGAGGATAACAAGTCATATGCCCACGTCCGATTCACCTGGATCGCTCTGCTTTTGGCGCATCTCTGTGAGTCCCCCGGTGACAAATTCGAATCTTCGTAGCTCCCAAACAAACCTTCGTCAGGGCGTTTCTCAAGTCTCTGACCCATACCCACGAGCCTCATTTTCCCTAGCTGAGCGAAGTCCGGCTCCTGAATCTGGTAGATAATGCGAGTCCCATCCCAAGATCCTTGAGGAGGCCATGGAAAGCCAGGTATCAGGGGCATCGTATGCGTAGGCAAGAATATGTGTACTCTGTCTTCGCAAAGTTTGTGCAACGATAAATAAGCCAGCCTATGATAATGATATCTCCTTAATTAGAACATGTACAATAATATGCGGTCTGATGATACACACGGCCACACCAGACTGAGAATTGGCGATCCCGTCCGATCTCGCATACACAAACAGTCTAGGGATCAGTTAGTAGTTGGGTGGGTGACCACCAGCGAATCCTGATTGCTGTGTGTCAATTATTTTGATTTTTCTACTTTTTTGCTTCTGGAGCAGCACTTCGACTGCCAAGATCCACGAGTGGTTTTTTCGGAGTTTGCTTTTGGCGTTGATCGAAGTTCATTTGGATCATCCTCATCTCTCTACAGCGGTTTTGGGTGTGTGCCAGGAAATGAGTGAGCCCTACTGGCGCACCAGATAGGTACTCCAGGTGATCAGCCTATCAGATGAAGCATTCTCCCCTACAACTAATTCAACTTTCACGAGCATGCCATAGGCATTAAAGAAAGTGGCCCGAGTGGGTAGATTTGTGCCACGCGAAATAGATCCATAGTTGATGCAGCCGTTGATCGAACCCCGAAATCGCATCACATTAGCTGACTCTAGAGAGATAGCAGAGAGATGGACGGTAGAATGATCATCTTGAGTTCGGCGACCAAATCCCTTTTTCCAGGGGTCATATTAGATGCGGCGATATGAGCAGCCATTACTGCCGTTGAAGAATCTTGTGACTGAACGCATTCGGCTATACAGCTTGAAATTAATTCTTCTAATGCAAAACCGCCGTCAGGTGAAGATAGAATTTTGCAATGACAAGATACCTGCTGTAGGCAATACAATCATTGTTTAGCCTGAGTTGGGCGACCGAATCGCTATGCTTAGAAGTTGTAGTAGATGCTATAATACGAACAATTACAACTAGCTTTGAAGGATCGTGGAATCGATCTTGTGCAATTTACAGAGCTTTCAATGAATATTTCTAGTCTGAAAATACCAGAGCCTGCAATGAATATACCTAGTCTAAAAACACCGCTAATTTAAGGAAACATGTTGCAAGGTTGAGGTACCTAGTGTAGGGAATACAAGAAACACCAGGTTCCCTGCGATGGTAAGAAGACAGCAGCCAAACTCACCGGGCTGTGCAACCTTTTGCCTTATCTGCACTTATGTTCGATCAGTAGTAATCAGCACTGAATTCCAGCGTATCCGAGGCTGAGTTCAGCTGCCAATGATACTCCACTTGAGGTGGGCTCTCTCTAAAAGCTTTGTCCTCGATGTATGCATCCAGAATCTTCGAGCCATTATTAACCTGCATCGTTGCAAGATCCAGCAGGTGCGAACCAATTAATTTGCCCCGCATCACAGCGCGGGCAAATCGTCGGCTTCGAAACTCGTCGATTATCTGGCTTGGGGGCACTGGTTCTAGGTCGCGTTCGAGTTCTGCGCTCACCCAGCTCGGTATCACTAAGGGCCCGTTTCCGGGGACGCCATGAGACTCCCAGATCTCACCTTCCTCAAGGTCTAACTCTTCTGAATTTCCTCTCCGATAGACAGCTATGACCTTCTCGATCTTTGGTTTCCGGCCGTATCTTGGCGCTTTTGGAGAGTGGCGGTCGGAATGCGCCTTTTCATACTCTATCACTAGCTTTTCTATTCTGACTTGCAAGTCCTCGATGTTCCAAGATGATTCAAGATCTCCGGGGTTCAGCATGGTTATGCGGCGAAGATGATGGATATAGAGATAATCCAACGTCGAGAGTCCGCCGTTCAATCCTTTACACCATCCGGGAAAAGTCACCAACTCCCTTGTTGCTTGCTCGATGGCCAGAAAATTTTGCGACAATCTGTCCAAGACCGCACCCCGGTCGCGGCTATGTCTTGCAACGTACATCAAGAAGAGGGCGCAATTTTCCGTTTTGGTAGATCCATAAAGAGAGAATTGGGAGAGTTGCGAGCGGCACATTGGGCAACTAGACATTAAACTGTCAGTGTCTCTTGCCTGAGAAGTGAAGAAGGTAAGCAAGCAGCGTGCGCCGAACAGATGACCACAGGGTAGTTTGAGAGCTACTTCACCCTCTCGACCGACCATGTACTCCTGAAGGCAGATACTGCAGGTCCTATCATTTTTATTGACAGGAAGATCTGAGCAAGATACCCTTGGAAGGCCGTTGATGAAAGCTGATGGGGTCATGAAAGCCTTAGGTATGCGATCGAGATTGCTGTGTTGAGCGGCCATAGCAACAATATAGCTTTGGTACGACGTTAAAAAGTTGTTTGACGGAGTTTTGACGGAAGGTTTGGTGTCCGTACTATTATGTGATACGGTCTTCTGCGTGCTCCGTGCCTGCTCGAAGACGTTCAACGATGCACGAGTAAGGTGGTATATACGGTTCACAGCCTTGATACGTGATGTCTTGCTGTTCATCAAAGACGAACAAGCAGACAAGGGCTTTGTAGCAGACAAAGAGGCGGACAATGACATTGTCAAGGGATATTTCCGATGCGCGAAACACCACCATACCACCGTATTCAAAACAGCAGCTGTGGTTTCGACCAACGTGAACGAATATGATTTGTCCCAGTAGCCGGGATGTAGACGTTGTACGCTCCTTCCGTGACAGAGAAGGTGATCATGCTGCCCCAGGAAACCTTGTTTGGTGACGACACACTATGCCACGTCGTGACACCGTTGAAGACCTGACTCTAGACATATTTCAGCGTGGCCTTATTCCTAGACTTAATCTTGACTCAGCAGACCACGTGGTTGCAGACCAAGGATACCGTACCATCTCGAATACAGCGCATATCTTTTCCAGTGGTTGGTCCTTTATCTTGTTACGTCACACTATCTATCAGAAGTGTCGCTGTTCCACAACACAAGTCAGCTGATCACGCATATCTCAGAATATAAATTCAGCATTCCGAACCTGCTCCGCGCATCATGAACGATTCAGACATCCAAGCGTTCGACCTCAAGATAGGAAAAACAATACGAGAACTGGTCCTCGAGATCCTCCGACACGAACGAAAAGCTTCAGAGAGAGCGTTCCTCGAGATGGACAATCCAAGCACGAAGTTTCCAAAACCAGACCCCAGCCGGAAATCTTCGGCTGCAGCCTCATCCAAGAAGGTAGGCAAAGCCGCTGGCACTCATGGCACGCGACTGACTCGCCAACAGAAGTTGGACCTCGTTACTGCACCAGGAATAACCCAAACACCTGAACAGCGCGTCAAAGCCGTCAAAGATCTGGGAGAGGGCTCGAAGGCGGCACAAAAAGCCATGGAGAGTCTGCAAAAGCAAGGTCTTGTAGATCGTTCAAAGGAGAAGGAGAGTCCGCAAAAGCGAGGACTTATACATCGTCCAAAGGCGAATGAAATTGTCAGCCCCAAACACAAAGACATAAAGACCTCCAAACATGAAGACACAGAGACCTCCGAGTCAGAGTCAGAATCAGAGACCTCCGAATTCGAATCCGAACCCGAACCAAGAGCTCCCAAGACCCGAGGAATTGCACGACGATCCACGCGGCTCATAGATAAGCCTGTCAAGAAATCGAAGGTTCTTCTCGACATATACGATCTAGGCGAACCGGAAGACGAAGCGTGGGACATGCCGGTCTACAAGAACCCTCCCCGTTATCACCGGAATTGATCTGGTTCGGAACCAGGGGGCACAGAGTCTGGAAAATAGAGCGCTGACGCTGGCGCAGCGAGGTCGTTATTTTCTTCGGTCAGCTTGGCTCCTGGGTTTTCAGCGTATGCGTCAGGAAGAGTGTTGCTAGGCTTACACCCATGAACGACATGCATTGCCTCGCGTTCTCAGTCTGTGAATGGTCAGTGCCTTCGAATCAAGAGATTCCTGTATGACTGCAATCTTACGTGATAACAGGGAGTTTAAAAGGGAACGGCAAGCCTCTACTGTGTCGTACCAGTTGCCAGCAAGTTTAGGTCAACGTGTTCATCTTTGAGGACTACGCAGGATAATAGGAATGTCGGACACTCAAAGTACAGTGCATAATCATAATACAGAGACACACTTAGCCGTTCGAGGTCATACAAGCCGGAGCATCCATGTTGCTCATCGCACCTCACTAGTTCTCTGAAGTACCACCCCTCCCAGCTCTTCGTCTCTCAACCCACTCCCCCAGCCCCCTCCAAACCTCCTCCTTCTCATGCGGTCTCATGCCCGCTGCTAGCCCACTCGTAGTCGTCGTCACAAAGACTCTCGCCCCTTCCCACCGCTCCTCCCCTTCAGACACAACCCCCATCCTCTCCCCCTCCTCCTGCCAGCCATATCTAAACTCTTCCTTCCTCATCTTCCTCGCATGCCTCACCCCCCAAATACTCTCCCAAATACTCTTCCCCACAATC
>JAABUS010003521.1_pt1 | contig 25210 bp, 25 predicted proteins | sample 5560161 | NCBI WGS metagenome assembly JAABUS01 (sample SAMN10711885, study PRJNA513376) | rock metagenome | isolation source: Antarctica rocks | place: Antarctica: Victoria Land, Trio Nunatak nord | collected 2016-01-04
TGCAGAAGGACTTCGGTGAGGACCGTGTCATCGACACGCCGCTGGCTGAGTCCGGCATTCTCGGTACGGCGGTCGGGCTGGCCATGCGGGGCTACCGCCCGGTATGCGAAATCCAGTTCGACGGCTTCGTCTATCCGGCGTACGACCAGATCGTCAGCCAGGTGGCGAAGATGCACTTCCGCAGCCGCGGCCTCGTGAGGATGCCGGTCGTCATTCGGATCCCGTTCGGTGGCGGCATCGGCGCGGTCGAACACCACAGCGAAAGTCCGGAGGCGTACTTCGCTCACACCGCCGGTCTCAAAGTGGTCGCCTGCTCCAACCCCGTCGACGCCTACTGGATGATCCAGCAGGCGATCACCTCCGACGACCCCATCGTCTTCCTCGAGCCGAAGCGCCGCTACTGGGAGAAGGCCGAGCTCGATGACTCCGTCGCACCCGAGGGTCTCTTCACCTCGCGGGTGGTGCGCCAGGGCACCGACGTCACCGTGCTCGCCTACGGCCCGATGGTGAAGACGTGCCTCGAGGCCGCCGCCGCCGCCGCGGGGGAGGGCAAGAGCGTCGAGGTGATCGACCTGCGGACGATCTCGCCGCTCGACATGGTCCCGGTGCATGCCTCGGTCCGCAAGACGGGTCGCGCCGTCGTGGTGCACGAGGCACCCCTGACACTCGGCCTCGGCTCCGAGATCGCCGCCCGGATCACCGAGGAGTCGTTCTACTCGCTCGAGTCGCCGGTGCTGCGCGTGGGCGGCTTCGACACGCCGTACCCGCCGAGCCGAATCGAGGAGGAGTACCTCCCCGACCTCGACCGCGTGCTCGACGCCGTCGACCGCTCCCTCGCCTACTGAACCCTGCCACCGGAAGAGCTGCTGCATGTCTGACCCGAAGTTGTTCAAGCTCCCCGACGTCGGGGAGGGTCTCACCGAGGCCGAGATCGTCACCTGGAATGTCGCCGTCGGTGACACGGTGAAGGTCAACGAGGTCATCGTCGAGATCGAGACCGCCAAGTCGCTCGTCGAGCTGCCGTGCCCGTACGCCGGCACTGTGGTCGAGCTGTATGCCGCTGAGGGAGACACGGTCAACGTCGGCATGCCCATCATCGCGGTCGATACCGGCGAGGGTGGGCAGGCAGCGCCCCAGACGCCAGAGGTCGGCAACGTCGCCGAAGACCTGGTGCCGACACCGAAGGACGACGAGCCCGTGGAGCCGGGTCTCATCGGCGGTCCCGCCCCGGGCGGACGTACGTCGGTACTCGTCGGCTATGGCCCTCGCACGACCGAGGCCAAGCGCCGGCCCCGGAAAAGCGGGTCCACCCCGGTGGAACAGTCGCCCGCCGCCGCGCAGATCGGTGTGCAGCACGCCTTCACCCCCCACAGCACCCCGGCGCCTGAGGTTGACATTGAAGCCGCAGAGCCCGCCGACATACCCGACCATGCGCTCGCCCACGCCGGCACCAACGATGCGGCCAGCACCAGCGGTGTTCGGGCTCTGGCCAAGCCGCCTGTCCGCAAGCTGGCCAAGGACCTCGGAGTCGATCTCGCCGCGGTCACCCCGACCGGTCCCCACAAAACGATCAGTCGCGACGACGTGCAGTCGTTCGCGGGCGGGGGACCGGAAACCGTCGCCCAGCCGACTACCGCGGCCTCGGCTGCTCGCCGGCAGACGACGCGCGAGCGAGAGACCCGGATGCCGGTGAAGGGGGTGCGCAAGATGACGGCACAGGCGATGGTGTCGTCGGCGTTCACCGCTCCCCACGTCACCGAGTGGATCACCATCGACGCCACCCGGACGATGAAGATGGTCGCGCGGCTGCGGGCTCACCGCGAGTTCCGCGACGTCAAGGTGTCCCCACTGTTAGTCGTGGCGCGCGCCGTCTGCGTGGCTGCCCGGCGTACCCCTGAGGTCAACGCATCGTGGGACGAAGCCACGCAGGAGATCGTCCTGAAGAGCTATGTCAACCTCGGCATCGCGGCTGCGACACCGCGCGGTCTGATGGTGCCCAACATCAAGGACGCTGACACCCTCAACGCCGTCGAGCTGGCCCAGTCCCTGGGTGGGCTGACCAGGACGGCCCGCGACGGCAAGACCCAGCCTGCGGACATGAGCGGCGGCACGTTCACGATCACCAACGTCGGCATCTTCGGCGTCGACGCCGGAACGCCGATCCTCAACCCTGGCGAGTCGGGCATCCTCTGCATGGGCGCCATTCGCAAGCAACCCTGGATGATGGGCAAGAAGATCAAGCCGCGCTGGATCACCACCCTTGCGTTGTCGTTCGATCACCGTGTGGTCGACGGTGAGCAGGGCTCGAAGTTCCTTGCCGACGTCGCAGCGATCGTGGAGGACCCGGGTAACGCTCTGCTCTTCTGATCCGCGTTCTGCTGACCCGCGCTCTTGTGACCCCGCGCTCTTGTGATCCGCTCAGTGTCTCGCTTAGCCCGCCGACGGGTCAGCGGTGAGTGGCTTGTGCGGCGGCGATCTGTGCTCGCTGCCTCGAGGTGCTCCATTGGGCGGCAGGCGCCTGCGCTGAGACGACCGCGGCGGCGCGCCTGGCGGCCTGGTCTGCCTGGTCGGATAGCCCGGCGTGGTGGCTCTCGACGGCGATCACCACGAGCACCTCGTACACCCGACGGGGCACCGACGCGCGCTCGGCCAGCTCGAGTGCATGCCGGGCGTAACGGATCGCGTCGAGCGGACGGTCCATCGCACCGAGAGTCTCGGCGACGCCGATGGTCGCCACCATGTCGCTGTTGAGGTCGACGACGTGCTCGTCGTTGTTGAGCAGCCGTAGGTTGTAGCGCAACGCCTCGACCGGGCGGCCCGCCTCCAGCAGCGCGAACGCGAGATTCTGCAGGCACTGCCGCTGGTGCTCGAGCGTCAGGCCGCTCATCGCCCGCAGCGCCTCCCGGAGATGCTGCTCGGCCGCGTCGAGATCGCCTGCCATCCCGTCGAGGATGCCGTGCAGCGACAACACCCAGGCGTTGGCCCGGGCCTGGGCCACCGGATCATCGGGTAGCTGCGGGAGGTACGCCGCCGCCCTCTCCAGATGCGCCCGAGCGGTCTCGGCGTCGCCGACATTGCCGTACGCGAATCCCAGCTGTCGCTCGCACCAGACCTGGGTGAGTGGGTCGACGTACCGTTCGGCGGCGGCGAGCAAGGCGGCGACGGCCTGGTCGCGGGTGTCCGACAGCCGCCCGTGCTCAAGCAGTACCCAGGTGTCCTGCACCAAGAAGCGGCAGATCTCGTACTCCTGCGGCGTCGCCGACGCGCGCTGCCGCACGTAGTCAGCCAGGTTTCCCACTTCTTCTCGAAACCAGGCGAACGTCTCACGCTTCGACCGTGGCCACTTCCGGAGCCAGGTCAAGGTGGCGAGCTCGCCGTGTTCCTTGCCGAAGATCGCCGCCACCTCGCAAACCTTGGCGGCCATGGTGGCACCCAGGCGGACCACGTCAACGTCCGCCGATGCCTCGACCGGCAGCTCTCGCGCGAACAGCAGGGTCAGGTTGTGGAAGCTGACTCGGCGGTGCGACCGGGACTGCAACAGCTGCACGTCGATCAACCGCTCGACCGCGGCCTCGACCTCAGCAGCCGGCAGGTCCAGCACCATGACCACTGTCTCGACAGCGAAGTCGTGGCCGGGCAGCCGAGCCAGCCGGGCCAGCACCTCACAGGCCAGCCGGTCGACCGGAGCGCCGGAGGTGGCGAGCGCCTGATGGCTCACGCTCAGGCACGCGCGTACCCCGAGCACGCCGTAGCTGAGGAACGACAGCCGGGTGTGCTCCTCCGTAAGCCGGACCACCAGGTCAGCTGGCGTCCAGTCCGGACGGGCCGCGAGCCTGGCCGCGGCCACCCGCAGCGCGAGAGGTGAGTCGCCACACAGATCGGCCAGTCGAGACCAGCCAGCCGGGTCGTCGACGTCCGAGCCTGACGTCAACAACAATGCCACCGATTCGTCTCGGCGTAGCGTGTCCAACTCGATGCGGCCTGACACGTCGAGCTCGTGCAACGATGCCCGCGAGGTGACGATCACCGCGTTCCCTCGGCCCGACGGGATCAGCTCTTCGACATGGGTGGCGTCCAGAGCGTCGTCGAGCACGAACAAGATCGATGTGTCCGCGGTCAAGGTGCGCATCAGACGAGTCCGTGCGTCAGCAGATCGCGGCAGGTCGTGCTCGGGCACGCCGAGCGCCCATAAGATCTCGAGCTGCGCCCGCTCCGTGGTGAGGTGGTCCTCGCGGGGACCTGCCAATGAGATGAAGACCTGCCCGTCGGCGTAGGACGAAGCGTGCTGATGCGCGACGTGGATGGCAAAGGTGGTCTTGCCGAACCCACCGGCGCCAGACACGACGATGACGGGTGGCCCGTGGATCGCGGTTTCGCTGAGGAACTTTCGGATACGCCGAGCCTCGTCGTCGCGGCCAACGTACTGGAAGATGTCGCGAGGGAGCTCTGCGGGAGTGCGTTGCACCTGCGCGCGCCCGGCCGCTTCAGTCGCGCCGAGCGGTACGGCCGTCGGGTGCAGACCGCGAAACGCCTGCTGAAGCTGGTCGGATGCCTCGGGCGAAAGGTCGAGTGCGGTGGCGATCAACTCGAGTGAGCCGACTCGTGGCCGTTTGACGACACCCCGCTCCAGGTCTCGGATACTGCGGACGGCGAGCCCGGTCCGGTGCGCCAGCTGTTCTTGGGTGAGGCCGGCGGCGATGCGCAGGTCACGAAGCCATCTTGCCGCCCACCCGGGTGATGCGGAGCTGGTGCGCATGCCCGTCACCCTAATCAAGCCGGCGCGGAGTCGGCGGTGTCCCACGCGACGTGCCAGGTCGGATGCCGGGCGTTCCCTGCTGGAACAGGTGAAGACGGCCTGGCCCCCCGTCCACCAGGCCGTCCCACGATGCGGCGATGCACCCCCCGAGAGACATGGCCGCACCGGTTTCCCTCAGCGAGCCGTGCCGGGCCCGCGGGGACCATTCGAGCGCAGAAGCGTGGCTGGTGAACAGGCAGAACACCCGGCAGTTTCTTCGAGCGATGGTGTGGCGGTCAGCGGCCGCGGTTGTCCTCGATGCGCTTGGCCTTGCCCAGGGAGCGCTCGAGTGCGTGCGGCTCCGTTACCTCGACGTCCACGGTGACGCCGACGTGGTCCTTCACGAACCTCGCCAGCGTCCGTGCTAGTTCTGAGCGGGCGCCGGCGCCCATCCCGGCGTCATGGGCCTCCACTCGGACGATCAGCTCATCCATTCGGCCTGGCCGCGTCAGCACGCACAGGTAGTGCGGCGTCAGCCCTGCGACCTTGAGCAGCTGCTCCTCGATCTGGGTCGGGAACACGTTGACGCCGCGCACGATCATCATGTCGTCGGTGCGGCCGGTGACCTTTTCCATCCGCCGGTACGACGGCCGCGCCGTACCCGGCAGCAGCCGCGTCAGGTCACGGGTGCGGTAGCGGATCACCGGCATCGCCTGCTTGGTCAACGACGTGAAGACGAGCTCACCCTCCTCACCGTCGGGCAGCACCTCGCCGGAGACCGGGTCGACGATCTCCGGGTAGAAGTGGTCCTCCCAGACGTGCAGCCCGTCCTTCGTCTCGACGCACTCCTGCGCAACGCCTGGCCCCATCACCTCGCTGAGTCCGTAGATGTCCACGGCGTGCATCGCACACCGTCCCTCGATCTCGCGACGCATCTCGTCCGTCCACGGCTCGGCTCCGAAGATGCCGATCTCGAGCGACGACGTCGCCGGGTCGACGCCCTGGCGCTCCATCTCGTCGGCGATCGCGAGGAAGTACGACGGCGTCACCATGATGATGCGTGGCTGAAAGTCGCCGATGAGCTGCACCTGCCGCTCCGTCATGCCCCCACTGACCGGCACGACCGTGCAACCGAGCCGCTCGGCTCCGTAGTGCGCGCCGAGACCACCGGTGAAAAGGCCGTAGCCGTAGGCGACGTGGAGCAGGTCGCCTCGCCGTCCGCCGGCAGCGCGGATCGACCGCGCCATCACGTCCGACCACACGTCCAGATCGGCGGCGGTGTAGCCGACCACGGTCGGCCGGCCCGTCGTACCGCTCGACGCGTGCACCCGCGACACCTCTTCACGTGGCACCGCGAACATGCCGAACGGGTAGTTGTCGCGCAGGTCTGCCTTGCTGGTCAGCGGAAAACGGGCTAGGTCTTCGAGCGATCGCAGGTCGTCGGGGTGTACGCCGGCGGAGTTGAACGCGGCACGGTAGTGAGGCACGTGAGTGTAGACGCGGTACAGGGTGGTGCGCAGCCGGGAGAGCTGGAGGGTGCGGAGCTCGTCGACCGAGAGCCGCTCGGCGTCGTCCCAGAGCCCTCGCGGCGTGGACAGGTCAGCCATCACCGTCTCCTTGCACATGAGGTACGTCGACGAGCGCGCCACCGATGGTGCGGCTGCGTCCGCGGAACTCTGCCACGACGACGGCGTCGCGGGTAACGCGGACGTCGTAGATCCCGTTGCGTCCGAAGCGGTGCCGTTCGGTGGCGTCGGCGACCAGGCGGTCGCCGAGCTGCGCCGGCGCGGCGAAGACGATGTCGCAGGCCTGAGCCACCGATCGCTCGTTGTGTGAGTTGCACGCGAACGCGAACGCGGAGTCGGCGAGGGCGAAGATGAAGCCGCCGTGGGCTGTCCCGTGACCGTTCGTCATGTCCTCGCGGACGGTCATCGACAATCTGGCGGTGCCGCTGGCCACTGTGTCGAGCGTCATCCCGAGCTGTTGGGAGGCGACGTCGTCGGCCCACATCACTGCCGCGCACCGACGGGCCAGCTCGTCCGGCGTCCAGACGTCGGCGGCAGTCACAGCGGCTTCTCCAGCATCACGGTGGTGTGGCCGTCGGTCTGGGTGAGGTGCCCGATCTCGCGGTAGCCGCGGCGTGCATGGAACGCGATCGACTCGACGTTAGGCGGGTCGGAGTTCACCTCGCAGACCATTCTCCCGTGCGTCGTGGCGTGCTGCTCCATCTCGTCGTACACGGCGCTGGCGATGCCACGCCGGCGGAACGGCGTCGAGACAGCGATCCGGTCGAGGTAGATGAAGTCGTCGAAACGTTCGGTATGCCAGGCGTAGTTGACCGAGTCGTACGCCGCGCCGGGGCCGTAGGCGACCGCGAACGCTGCCACGGTCGTGTCGACCTCGCAGACCACAGTGTGCTCGGCAGCGGCTCGGTGCCGGGAGAGCCTCGCGGCGTCGAGCGGACTGAGGGCCCAGACCGAAGCCTCGTTGAGGGCCAGCACAGCCGCGACGTCCTGGTCGGCCATCGGGCGGATCAGCATGATGACGACTCTCTCACGACCTACCTGCGCCGGCGGGGGGAGGCGAGGAGACCGGCGAGCGTCGGCGGGCACGAGGGTTGCTGCGGATGACGGGGTAGGGTCGCAGGCGTCGTTCGAGTGTCACAGACCGCCGTAGTGAGGACCCTCCGTGAGCCAGGCCACCGACTTCTTCGCCACCCACCGCACGATGCTCGAGGAGGCTGTCGCGGCGACCCGGAGCCGCGGCTACTACTCGGCGTTCCCGGAGTCACCGAGTCCGAAGGTGTACGGCGAGACCGCCGCCGGGGTCGGTGCGGCGGCGTTCGAAGGCTGGCTCGGCACGGAGTTCCCGCTGTCGACACCTGGCTGCGCAGGCACGGTGGCGACTGAGAAGTCGCCGTACGGAAAGGCCCTCGACGTCCGCTACCCACGGGTGGCACCGGACGGCGTACCGGCCCTGGTGGAGGCGGCCGGAGCCGGTCTGCGGGTGTGGCGCGACGCCGGCGTCGAGGCGCGCGTCGGCGTAGGCCTGGAGATCCTGCAACGTCTGCACGCAAGGGTTTTCGAGCTCGCCAACGCCGTCCAGCACACGTCGGGGCAGGCGTTCGTGATGGCCTTCCAAGCCGGCGGCGCGCACGCGCTCGACCGGGCTCTCGAGTCGATCGCCTATGCGTACGCCGAGATGACTCGCGTCCCCGAGACGGCGGTCTGGGAGAAGCCCGGACGAGACGCCCCCATCCGGATGGAGAAGACGTTCACGGTCACGCCGCGCGGTTTGGCCCTCGTCGTCGGGTGCAACACGTTCCCGACCTGGAACTCGTGGCCGGGTCTGTTCGCCTCGCTCGTCACCGGCAACCCTGTCATCGTCAAGCCGCACCCGGGCGCGGTGCTGCCGCTGGCCATCACGGTGCAGGCAGGTCAAGAGGTGTTGGCAGAGGCCGGGTTCGACCCCAACCTGATGACGCTGGCCGCCGAGGACCCGGCAGATGGGCTCGCGGCGGTGCTCGCTGTCCGACCCGAGGTCAAGCTCATCGACTTCACCGGCGGTAACGCCTTCGGCGAATGGCTCGAGGACAACGCGCGGCAGGCAACCGTGTTCACCGAGAAGGCTGGGGTCAACGCCGTCGTGATCGACTCCGCGGCGTCGTTCAAAGGAATGTGCTTCAACCTGGCCTTCTCGCTCGCGCTCTACACCGGTCAGATGTGCACCGCGCCGCAGAACCTTTACCTGCCGTCGGATGGCATCGAGACCGACGGCGGCCACACCTCGGTCGACGACGTCGTCGCCGGACTGGAGGCGGCCTTCGGCAAGCTGCTCGGAGACGATGCCCGGGCCGTCGAACTTCTCGGCGGGGTGGTCAACACCGGGGTACTGGAACGTCTCGAAAAGGTCGGGTCGGTCGGGACAGTGGCGATAGCCTCGCGCGAGGTGCGACACCCCACCTACGACGACGCGGTCGTGCGTACGCCGACGGTGGTGCTGCTCGATGTGACCGACTCGTCGACGTACGAGCGCGAGTGCTTCGGCCCGGTGGCGTACCTGATCACGACCGGGTCGACGGCCGAGTCCATCGAGACGTTCCGGCGTACGGCGAACGAGCACGGCGCGATGACGGCGTCGGTGTACTCGACGAGCGACGAGACGATCGCGGCCATGCGCTCGGCGGCGCTCGACGCTGGTGTCGCGTTGAGCGAGAACCTTACCGGCCAGGTCTTCGTGAACCAGTCGGCGGCGTTCTCGGACTTCCACGGCACCGGCGCCAACCCGGCGGCCAACGCGACCTTCACCGACGGCGCCTACGTGGCCAGCCGGTTCCGCTTCATCCAGTCCCGCCGCCACCTTCCCTGACCGAGTTGTCAGGGTGTTCCGGACACTCTTGCGCTCACGTCACCCTGACAAGTCGGTCAGATGGTGACGGGGAGGTGGGCGAGGATGCACGCGGCAAGGTCGGTATCGCCGCTGAGCCGGACGGGTAACGTGCTCGGGTCACGGCGGCCGGCGCCGAGGATCGTGAAGCTCTCCGTGTCCAGCGTGACCCGCACGGACGGTTGCTCCGGTGCCGACTCCATGGCGACGCCGCGGCGGTTGCCGTCGACCTCGACCGCGTAGAGACCTGAGACGGGGCCGGTGACGTCGACCACCACCGTGGTGGCGCTCCGCGCCGCGCAGCGCTTGGCGACGACGTATGGCAGCACCGACGCGAAGGTGGTCTGCGTGTGCTCGGCGCCTGGAGTGTCGAGGCTGCCGGGCTTGCCGACCGCGCGCCGGATGTCCTGCTCGTGGATCCAGAGGTCGAGGGCACGCCGGCTCATCAGCGTGTCCCAGTCCCACTCCACACCGCCTGGGGTGATCGGCGGCTTGACCGCGGGGTTGTCGAGCGGCTCGGCGTCGAGCTGAGTGGTACGCCGACGGATCGCGTCGTCGTACTCGGCCACGACGTCGTCGCGGCTGCGCCCGCGCCGTGCGGCGACTCCGCGTTCGGTGTAGACGCCGGCGCCGTTCTTGATGTGCGCGGCCTGCTTGTCGATCGTCACCCGAAGCGGCTCGTCCCCGGCGAGCTCGCTCTCGATCGCGGCGGCATGCGCCACCAGATCGCCGACGCTCCACGTCGGACAGTCAGTGGGCAGCGACCACGCACTGTCATCGAGCTCGTGGGCCAGCGTGGAGAAGTCCGCGGCGGCGGACTTCCACACCCTCGCATGGTCGGGCAGCGCGTTCATGGTTGCGAGCCTATGACTTCCCCGGTGCGCGCACGATCACTGCAGTGCACTCGCTCATCTGCCCACGCCGGACCCGGCGGCCCGACCGACGCCTCGGCCGTCACCGGGTGCGCAACGGCACATCGTCGCGATGCGGTCGTCGAGGCAGGCCGCTGTTAACATGGGGATCAGCCAAGGCGTCGTACCTCACGATCCAGTCAGGTTCGGCGCCTTCTCTTGTGCCTGTCGAATGGCGCGCGTCACGCGCGGCCGCCGGAACGGGCATGCCCGCCCGTTCCTGCAGGAAGAGACTTCGACGTGCCCGTCGACCCCGTCCCCTCGTTCGCCCAGCTCGGTATCGCCGCACCTCTCGTGCGCGTGCTCGACCGAGCCAAGATCACCACACCGACTCCGGTGCAAGCCGCCGTCATCCCTGACGCCGCTGCTGGCCGCGACGTGCTGGGCCGCGCCGCCACCGGCTCGGGCAAGACTCTCGCCTTCGGGCTCCCCGTCCTTGGCAGGCTTGTCGGCGGCCGCCGCAAGCCGAAGTCTCCCCGCGGCCTCATCGTCGTACCGACGCGCGAGCTCGCCACCCAGGTGCGGGCATCGCTCGACCCGCTCGCGGACGCGCTCGGCCTCCGTCTCGTCACCGTGTACGGCGGCTCGCCGTACGACCGGCAGATCAAACGGCTCCGTCACGGGGCCGACCTCGTCGTCGCCACCCCCGGCCGGTTGCAGGACCTGGTCGCTCGCGGCGCATGCCGCCTCGACCACGTCGAGATCGCCGTGCTCGACGAGGCCGACCACCTGTGCGACCTCGGCTTCTTCCCGGCTGTGAGCGAGATCGTCTCGATGACCAAGCCCGGTGGACAACGAATGCTGCTGTCGGCCACCCTCGACGGCGACGTCGACCGGCTCGTGAAGATGCATCTCCACGGGCCAGTCACTCACATCTGCAACGATGACGCCGACCAGCCCGACCTCGACCACCACGTGCTGGTCATTGATGCCCACAACAAGATCGAAGCGGCGACTTCGCTGCTGCGCGCCAACCCCCGCTCGATCGTCTTCACCCGCACCCGGCTGGGGGCGACCAGGCTGGCCCTCGATCTCGCCGAGCGCGGCGTCTCGACGGTCGACCTGCACGGCAACCTGAGCCAGGGTGCGCGCGAGCGTAACCTGCGGAAGTTCCGAAGCGGTCAGGCCGACGTCGTCGTGGCCACCGACGTCGCCGCCCGCGGCATCCACGTCGACGGAATCTCGGTCGTCGTGCACTACGACGCGCCGACCGAGCACAAGTCCTACGTGCATCGCAGCGGACGCACAGCACGCGCCGGCAGCTCCGGCGCGGTCGTGACCATGACAACCAGGCGACAGCTCGGTGCGGTCGCCGGCCTGCACAAGGCCGCAGGAGTCGCGGCCCGACACCATGACGCGCGCACCGCCCCTGACCCGATGACGGCGGCGGCACTCGCGTTGACCGGAGAGACTGCCGACCGACGCCCTGCCGCACCGGCCCCGCCCAGTCGTCCCTCTCGCGCAGCCCGGCCACGCGGCAGCGGGCGCCCCTCAAGCGAATCCCGCAGCAACCGGCCCCGCACTCCACACTCCGGTACTGCCCGCTCCGGTACTGCCCGCTCCGGAAGCGCCAACCCCAGCATTGCCGAGAGCACCCAGCCGTCGTCCGGAGGCTCACGCAGCGGAGCCACCGGACCCGACGAGCGACGCCGTCAGCCTGCCGACCGGCGCGCGGACGTACGCCGCCTCGAGGCCACGCTTGACCCGGTGCCGGCGCAGGTGTCGCGGCCCCCGGAGCGGTCCGCCGACGTCCGAACAGCTCCCCATCGTCCAGCTGGCACGCGTGGAAGCGGCAAGGCGCGCCCGAAGACCAAGGCCAGGTGGACCAGCGCCCAGCGACGAGCGGGCTCGAAGCGCTGAAGGCACAGGCGGGGTCTCCTGAGGGCAGTTCGTGTCTGAGTCGGGTTGCGCCGGGTTCGGGGTCTACCGTGAAGACACTGAATGTCAGACGAGAGGAGCCCACCCATGGGTATCGGACTTGGAGTCGTGCTCATCGTGATCGGCGCGGTGCTCATCTGGGCGCTCGACGTCGACATCAGCTTCATCGAGGACAACACCCTCGGCTGGATCCTGCTCATCGCGGGCGTGCTGGCCATTGCGCTGTCGCTCATCATCAACGCGCAGCGCAGCCGGAACAAGACGACCCACGTCGAGGAGCGTCGCTACGACGCCTGACGCTCCGCGCCACCTGCAGCCGGTCAGCCGGCCGACTGTCGGCGCAGCTGCGCGTTGTCTGCTTCCAGCGCAAGCACCAGGGCGATCCCGGCGAGGTTGAGGCCGTCGCCGAGCAAGCTCTGGATCCGCTGCAGCACGGCCAGGTCGTCATGGCTGTAACGGCGGGTCCCGCCTTCGGTGCGCTCGGGTGTGACCAGTCCGCGCTTCTCGTACAAGCGCAGTGTCTGGACGCCGGCGCCAGTCATCTCGGCGGCCACCGAGATCGCGAACACACCCCGGCTGGGCTCGACCGGTGAAGGGTGCATCGGTTCCCTCCTGGGGCTTGCTCGCATCGCTGCTCAGTGCTATAACAAAACCTATACCAGCTGAGTGAGATCTCAGGCGCATTGGACAACCTAGTTTCCAGATCTGATGTGGAGGTGATTGCCGTGTTGATGCGCACTGATCCGTTCCGAGAGCTCGACCGGTTGACCCAGCAGATGCTCGGTACGCCGGCGCGGCCGTCGATGATGCCCATGGACGCCTGGCGAGATGGCGACAGCTTCGTCGTGGAGTTCGACCTCCCCGGTGTTGACCCCGGCAGCGTCGACATCGATGTCGAGCGAAACGTGCTCACCGTGAAGGCGGAGCGGTCGCCCCGCTCCGGCGACGAGGAGATGATCGCCTCCGAGCGCCCCCGCGGGCTCTTCAGTCGCCAGCTGATCCTCGGGGACACCCTTGACACCGACAAGGTAGATGCTCGTTACGACGAGGGCGTGCTCACGCTGCGGATCCCCGTGGCGGAGAAGGCCAAGCCGCGGAAGGTACAGATCCAGCACCACGGTCAAGACGCACACTCGCAGCGCGTCATCAACGCCTGACCGCGCAGTCTCCACACGGACCCAGGCGGTCCGGCTGCCCCTCCGAACCGATCTCGGGTATGTCTGCTTGCTCGATCGGTTCGGAGGGGCATCTGACAAACTAAGGCGATGCGCGTCTCCGCCAAGTCCGACTACGCCTTGCGTGCACTGATCGAGATCGCCTCCCGCACCGAGGCGATCCCGGTGTCCGCAGAGGAGCTGGGTCGGTTGCAAGACATCCCGCACGGGTTCCTCCAGGCGATCCTGGCCGACCTCCGTCGCTCGGGCATCGTGATGAGCGTCCGGGGCCAAAGCGGTGGCTGGCGGCTCGCCCGGAAAAGCAGCGAGGTGAGCGTCGCCGACATCATCCGCGCGGTCGACGGCCCGCTCGTCAGCGTCTACGGCCTCCGGCCGGAGTCCGTCACCTACAACGACTCAGCCCGCGTGCTCCAGCTCGTCTGGATCGCCGCCCGTGCCAACCTGCGCGAGGTCTTCGAGCACATCACCGTGGAGATGCTGTCGAGCGGGACGCTGCCGCCGGACATCATCAAGCTCACCAAGCACGACGAGGCCTGGCGTCCCCACTGAGGCTGGCGTCGCCGGACTTTTCGTGCCCCCGCCGGCGTACGCCGGGTAGGACGCCGAGCGCGACCGCCCCCGATAGTCCGAGCAAAGCCAGCAGCAGCCCGACGAGCTGACCCGGCGGCCGGAAGCCGACCTCGACGTCGCCGGCGTCGGTGCCGGCAGGGATCGTCACCTCGAGCAACCCGGCGTCGCTTCGGGAGATGGCGAGCTGGCGGCCGTCGATCTCGGCGGTGTAGCCGGGCCAGCCGAGCCGCGCGAAGACCAGCGTCGAGCTCTCGGAGACGGCGCCGATGCCGATCGTCTCGTGGTCGCTGCCGTCGCTGTTGGCGGAGGTGATGTCGAGCCCGGCCGACGCCCAGCTGAGGCGGCTGTTTGGCCACGAGTACGACTGGTCCGGGTGCAGGACGACGGCTTGCTTGGTCTGCCGCCCGATGCTCCACCCGGGCGCCGGCTCGACTTTGTCGAAGATGCCCTGCTGCACGACCAGCGTCTCGAGCTTCATCAGCTCGGCGAGGCTGGGCCGGCCGTCTGCGGTGGGCTTGTAGAGCTTGTCGTACGCCGCGGGGCAGGTGCCGCCCTTGTAGTCCATGCACAGTGCGCGCGTGAAGGCCTTGAGCCCCACCCCGGAGTACGTGTTGACCGAGTCGACGCCGACGGCGTGGTACATGCTGCCGCCGAGCAGGCTGGCCCATCCTTTCGGACCCTCCTTGGCGACCCGGCTTCGCACCTGGCCGAGGTCGGCGAGCTGGAGGGTCGTGCCCGTGTAGTCGGAGAACCTCGTCTCCATTTTCGACACGTCCGAGGGGAAGCCCCAGCGGCCGGCGCTAGCGTTCTCGGGGAAGAGGGTCAGCTGGAAGCCGAGCACCAGCAAGGTGCCGGCTTGGACGACGGCAACGAGCGGCACCACACTCACCCGCGTGCGGAGCAACGCCCAGACGAGCGCGACGACGAGCAGACCAACGAGAACGGTCGCCGCCGCGTGGGTGTTGAGACGCTGCGGTGTCTGCGACCATGCGAGGTAGCCGCCGGTGACGACCACCGCCCCGCTGCAGATGGTTCGTGTCGCCACCTTGCCCCGGTGGAACCCGGCCGACGCGACCACGGCAACCACGACTGCGATCGGCAGCTGCAGGTACTCGACCAGCCGCACCGGCCAGCGGAACAACCACAACGACGAAGGGCCGACGACCAGCAAGAAGTAGCCGAGCGACACGACGGCGGCCCCGGCCAGCTCGGCCAGCCGTCCACGCAACGACGACCAACGCAGCCAGGGCAGCAACGGCAGCAGGAACCAGGCGAAGTACGTCGTCGGCACCCGCATCGGGTCGAGGAACGTCTTGATCGCTGGCAGGAATGACGGGCTGCTCAGGTTGAGCAGGTCGCCGAGGTTGGCGCTCATGAAGTCGTTGTTGCGGATGCCGGCGAGGGCGCCGCGGTTCGCCAGGGGGGCGGTCTCCAGCAATGGGATGAACACGAGCGGGATCACGGCCGCGACGCAGAGCCCTGTGAGTGCGAGGCGTCGGACGGCGGCCCAGTCGCGTCCGGCGGCTGACTCGACGAGCACTGCCAGCCCGACGATGACGACGCCCAGCACGCCGTACGGGTTGCCTTGGGTGATGGCGAGTGCGCCGACGGCGAAGGCCCAAACGGGGTTGAGCGCCCCCCGTGCCGTACGGCGCAATGCCCACCAGACGAACGGCATGTAGGTGAAGGCGATCAGGCCGGAGGCCCAGCTCGCGGAGTCCCAGTAGAGCGTGAAGCCGGCGAACGGCATGGCGACGGCGAGCAGGGACGCGGCCCATCGCGCTGCGCCGTACTCACGACACAGCACGTAGAGGCCGAGAGCGAGCAGCGACAGGAACTCCGCCTTGACGAGCGTGGCCGCGAGGTCAAGGTCCGGTAGGACCGAGACGAACAGCCAGTTCGCTGCGTTGATCGGGTTGTAGACCCCGAAGAGGGCCTCTGCTGCGTAGTTGCCGCCGTGCCAGGAGTTCGGGTCCATTACAGGAGGCCAGCTACCACCGCGCAGCAGGTCGCCCAGATGAGCCCAAGTCGGGATGAACTGCGAGGCGCTGTCGCCACGCCGGTAGAAGCTGCGGGCCCCTACGATCGCGGGCAGGAGTGCGTAGAGAAACGTCAGCATGGTCACGCCGACGGGCCACATCCAGCGTGGCAGCCGGGGGTCCGGCGGAGCAGCCGGCTCGGGGAGCGCGGGGCTGCTGATCCGCCCAAGCTCTGGCTCCGTGCTCATCCGGTTCTTTGCGTGCTGGGCTCGGACGAGGCACCAGCGGCCGGACCGTCGTTGCGGTGCCGGCTGCCTGAGGTGAGCGTGAACTGTGCGACCAGGAACGTGATCGGGATGGCAACAGCGGCGGCCGGGATGGCGGCGACTCGTTCGTCCATGCCCGCGTGCTGGACCAGCACGTAAAGCCCGACTGTGGTGATGACGAAGTTGGCAGCGTTGGACAGCGGGAAGAGGAAGAAGGTGCGCCAGCTCGGCTGAATCCGAAAGGTGAAGTAGCAGTTGAGGAAGTAGGACCCGACGATGGCCAAGACGAATGCGCAGACGTGCGCGACGAGGTACGGCAGCGTGGTCTGGAGCAGCAGGTAGAGGGCATAGTAGACGCCGGTGTTGATGACTCCGACGACCCCGAACCTGACGATCCTGCCCAGGATCACGAGCGACGCCCCGGCGGCCTCGGCTCGGCCTGGGCAAACTCGTCGTGCTCCGGTCCCAGCGCGACAGTCACCGGGATCTCGCCGGGGTTGCTGCTCTCCTTGAGCAGGAAGTGCGGTCGACGTTTGGTCTCGTAGTAGATGCGGCCGAGGTACTCGCCGATCACCCCCAAGATGATCAGCTGGACGCCTCCGAAGCCCAAGATGGCGACGATGAGTGTGGGGTAGCCGGCCACCGGGTTGCCGTTGACGAGATAGGTGACGATCACCCAGGCGGCGTACGTGAACGCCAACACCGTGACCGCCGTACCGAGGTGGATCGCCATCCGCAATGGTCGGGCGTTGAACGAGACGATGCCGTCGATGCCGTAGTTGACGAGGTCTCCGAACCGCCACTTCGACTCCCCGGCCCCGCGCTCGACGTTGTCGTAGTCGACGACGGCGGTGGAGAAGCCGATCCATGCGAACAGCCCTTTGGAGAAGCGGTTGTACTCGCCGAGCGACAGCAGCGACCGGACGGCGCGGCGGCTGAGGATGCGGAAGTCGCCGACACCGTCCTCAAGATCGACGTCCACGAGGCGGTTGAAGAAGCGGTAGTAGAGCCGCGACACCGTGGAGCGGACAGGTCTGTCGCCCTTGCGGGTGCGCCGCGCAACGACCTGGTCGTAACCCTCCTCAAGCATCGGCAACATCTTGGCGAGCAGGGCAGGGGGGTGCTGCAGGTCGGCGTCGAGGATCGCGATGGCGGACCCCTGGGCCTGGCTGAGCCCGGCCAGCATCGCGGACTCCTTGCCGAAGTTGCGGCTCAGCGCGAAGTACCGGAAGCGCGGGTCGGCCTCATGGATGGCACGCATCCGCTCGACCGTGGAGTCGCTGCTCCCGTCGTCGACGAGCAGGACCTCGAAGGCGTCGGTCAGCGCCTCGAGCTCGGTGGTGAGCACCTTGTGGAGCTGGTCGATGACCTGCTCCTCGTTGTAGCAGGGAACCACGACGGACAGCTCGAGCGGTGGCATGTCCGACACACGTCCTCCCCGACTGGTCGACGGGCCCGCGGTTGCCCTGGTGATGCCCAGCTGTTGGCTTGGCGGCCGGGTGAAATCCCGGCATGAGTCTAGTCGACCGGCAGGGTGGCGAGGGTGTCTGACGCGGCCTTGGGAGAGCCGCCGCGCAGGGGCGGGCGTCGCCTCAGAACGCCGGGTGCGGCGCCCGACTACGCTGTCTCGGCATGGAACCCACCGGTCCTCGCGCCGGCGCCGCCCGCGCTGACGCAGCGGCTGTCACCGAGCTGGCTCGGCTCCGCGACAGCATTGACAACCTCGACGCCGCGTTGGTGCACGTGCTGGCGGAGCGATTCAAGTGCACGCAGCAGGTTGGCTTGCTCAAAGCCAAGAACGCCATGCCGCCGGCCGACCCGGAGCGTGAGGCCCGTCAGATCGAACGGCTCCGCCAGCTCGCGGCCGAGGCGAAGCTCGACCCGGAGTTCGCCGAGAAGTTTCTGACCTTCGTCATCGCCGAGGTGCTGCGTCACCACGAGGCGATTGCCAGCGCCTGACGCGGGGGACGTGCCACCTCTAGACCTGTCCGGCGCGATACGTCTCGAGCTGCTTGCGGGCGGACGCCTGCGCGCGCGCGTGCAGGAATGACGTACGCCCGAGCAACTTGCCCGGGAGTCCGAGGGCCTGGCCGGCCCAGCGCGGCCAGTCGAACACGTCGACGTGACGCGAGATGCGTCTGTCGGTGAAGGCGAACGTTGCATCGATGACGTTGTGCACGGGATGCCCGTTGAACGTGTAGTAGGCCTCCCAGTGAGCGGCGCCGGTCTGGTCATCGGCCCGGATGTCGCGGTACTCGGCTCGCAGGTCGGTCGCCCGTCCGAGCAGCATCCGCCACATGTCGCGAACCTCGTCGGCCGTGAGCTGACCGAAAGCCGGGTCCTCGAAGGCGGCATCGTCGGTGTAGCTGCCGGCCATCGTCTCCGCGTCGTAGGCGTTGAAGGCCGTATAGAAGCGGTCGATCAGCTCAGCGTTGGGGTGCACGACGTCAGGAGCCTTTCCCGTCGTTGTCACCCTTCTCCGCGCCAGCGTCGTCACCGTCCGAGGTGTCGCTCGAAGAGGACTGGTCTTTTGCGGTCTGGTCAGACGGCGAGTCTCCGCTCGGTCTTTCGCTCGTGGTTTCGTCATCGTCCGACACGTCGTCGGAGTCAGACTTCTTTGGCTCGGTGTCGTCTGGCTCATCGGACTGGTCGCCTGGCGAGCCCGACTGCTCATCCTCGGAGCCGCTGGTTTCAGCCTCGACCTCGAGCTGGCTGCGCCGGCAGCCTGGCAGCTCAACCGGAATCGCGTCGGCGAGCACACTGTGCACCACCTGCCCGAACGGCACGTCGGCCGCGGAGTCGAAGGGGAAGTCGTCCTCGGAGGTCCAGGCTTTCCGCATCCGTTCGTAAGCGGCCTCGCGCATCGCGTTCTCGTCCTCGACAAAGAGGTCGACGGACATCTTGACGTGGATCCGGTCTGCCATCAGCTGCCTCCAAGTCGTTCCCCCGCGGCGCGGGTGGTCGTCTCGCAGGCTACGCCCTCGGCGGCTGACGCGGCCGTTGGCAGCCTCGGGCAAGATGGCGGCTATGAGCTTTGACGTGAACCGTGTCCGCGAGTCCTTCCCGGCGCTCAAGCAAGGTGTGGCCCACTTCGACGGACCAGGTGGCTCGCAGGTGCCCAGCGAGGTCGCCCGCGCCGTCGCCGACACGATGACGTCCGGCATCTCGAACCGCGGCAACGTCACACTCGCTGAGCAGCGTGCCGAGGACGTCGTGGTCGGTGGACGGGCGGCGGTCGCCGACCTGCTCGGTTGCGAGCCTGCAGGTGTCGTGTTCGGCCGGTCGATGACCCAGTTGACGTACGACATCGCACGGGCACTGGCCAAGCAGTGGCGCGAGGGCGACGAGGTCGTCGTGACCCGCCTCGACCATGACGCCAACATCCGGCCGTGGGTGCAGGCCGCAACCGCCGTCGGAGCCACGGTGCGCTGGGCCGACTTCGACCGTGAGACGGCGGAGCTGCCCGTCACCGCGGTCAGCCGACTGCTCAGCGCCCAGACCAAGGTCGTCGCCGTCACCGGCGCGTCGAACCTTCTCGGCACCCGGCCTGACGTCCCGGCCATCGTCGAGGCGGCCCACGCCGCGGGGGCGTTGGTGTTCGTCGACGGGGTCCACCTCACACCGCACGCGGCGGTCGACGTCGGCGACCTGGGCGCCGACTTCTTCGCGTGCTCGCCGTACAAGTTCTTCGGACCGCACCATGGTGTCGCCGTGGCGCCACCGTCGGTCTGGGAGCAGGTCGAGCCCGACAAGCTGTTGCCGTCGAGCAACGCAGTGCCCGAGCGGTTCGAGCTCGGCACGTTGCCGTACGAGCTGATCGCGGGCACCGCGGCGGCAGTCGACTTCATCGCCGACTTTGTGCCGGCGGCCGGGTCGCGGCGCGAACGGGTGGTGGCGTCGATGAGGGCGCTCGAAGCGCACGAGGACCGGCTCTTCCAGCGATTACTCACGGGCCTCGCCGCGCTGCCCGGCGTCACCCTGCACGGGCGAGCGCAACGGCGTACGCCGACGGCGCTCTTCTCCGTCGACGGCCACCGCCCGCACGAGGTCTATCAGCACCTGGCTTCGAGGTCGGTCAACGCGCCGGCGAGCAGCTTCTACGCGATCGAGGCGGCGCGGTGGGTCGGCCTCGGAGACGAGGGTGCCGTGCGGGCCGGGCTGGCGCCGTACACCAACGACGACGACGTCGACCGGTTGGTGGCGGGGGTCGCGGAGATCTGCAAGTGAGCCGCCGGGTGCTGGTGACCGGTGCGTCGCGCGGGATCGGTCGAGCCATCGCGTGGGCATTCGCGGAACGGGGTGACAGGTTGGCGGTGCACTATGGGCAGTCGCGCGACCTAGCTCGCGACGTCGTCGGCGCGTTGCCGGGGAGCGGACACGTCGTCGTGCAGGCCGACATGGCAGATGCCGAGGCGGTGAAAGCTGCCGTCGACGAAGCCGCCGATCACCTTGGTGGGCTGGACGTGCTCGTCAACAACGCCGGTGTCTTTCACGCGCATCCGCCGATGCAGACGTCGTACGCCGACTGGCAGGCCGCCTGGTCGCAGACGCTGGCGACCAACCTCGTCGGTGCTGCGAATGCGACGTTCTGCGCAGTGCCCCATCTTGTCGCCGCTGGGGGCGGCGCGGTCGTCAACGTGTCGAGCCGCGGCGCCTTCCGCGGCGAGCCGAACTGTCCGGCGTACGGCGCCTCGAAGGCAGGGATGAACGCGTTCGGCCAGTCGATGGCGCTGGCGCTCGCGCCGCACGGCATCTGCGTCGCAACCGTCGCGCCGGGGTTCGTGCAGACCGAGATGGCGCGCGAGGTCCTGGACGGGCCAGGCGGCGACGCGGTGCGGAACCAGTCGCCACTCGGCCGGGTCGCGTTGCCGGAGGAGGTGGCCGCGGCGGTGCTCTGGCTGGCATCGCCGGAGGCGCGCTTCTCCACCGGCACGATCATCGACGTGAACGGCGCGTCCTACCTGCGCAGCTAGCGCAGACCTGTGTGCGAAGGGATGGCAATGACGTTGGAGAGCTCAGGGGAGCGTTACGTAATGAGCGAGGAACGTCTGTGCGGAAGCGGTGTCGAGACGGTAGTCCACGTTTGTCGAGCGGCATACGGCATCGCCCGTGATCGTGACGGCGGCCACGATGTCGGTGTCGCCCAGGAAGTTCGGCCCGCCCGAGTCGCCGTAACAGGTGCCGCCGTTCCCGGTCGATGGGTTCATCGAGATGCGCAACCACGACTTGTTCGTGGCGTTCAGCGTCCCGGTAGCCACCATCCGCACGTCATTGTAGAGGAACCTGTGGCCACCTGGCCCACGGGTTACTTCATACGCGCCGTAACCGACGGACGTGAATGTCTGCTTTTTCGGAAGGTCTGACAGCGAGTCAGCCGCTGGCAACGATGCTGGAGTGATGCCTGCAATCGGCTTGGCAAGGACGACGACGGCGATGTCGTGGGGATTGCTCTGACGCTGGCTGTAGAGCGGATCAGCGTGGAAGACTCCGCGGTAGATCCTGTCGCCCTTCTGATACGCGGTGGCGAACGTTATCGCTACCCGCTCACCATCTTCGGCGCAGTGAGCCGCTGTCAAGAACACTGTTGGTGAGATCAGCGTGCCCGAGCAGTACAGCCAGGTGCCATCGGAGTACTGCGTCGGTGAGACGAGCCCGCCGACGTTGGGATGGCGGTTGCCGTCAACCCTCCCGTTGGTGATGCCGGCGGCCGGCAGGGCAGTGAGGAGCGCCGCCACCAGCGTGGCGGCGAGGACGAGACGTCGCATACGAATCCCATTTCCGGTCGGGAGAGGCCTCATCGTACAGCGGGCATTCTGGCTAGATGGCACATGCAGCCGATATCTCCCCGACTGCTCACGCCGATGCTCCGCGGCCTTACCTCCCGCCGCGTGGGCCCCGAGAGCGATAGGCGTGGCACCGAGCACGAACCGGTTCCCTGTTCGCTCCCTGGAACTCACGTTGAGGTTCTTTCGACATAGGACATGACTCCCGAGGTGTCAGGGGACGACAGTTCGAGTGACAGCGGTGCGTCACCGATGCACCCGACTCCTTCGTCGCTGCGCCATGACGCGGACGGCGCTCCTCTCCCGGTTGTCCTGCTGCCGTGAGGTGCTGTGCAGAACTCCCATAAACCGGGTTTTCCGGACCTTTTCGTCTTTCTGCCATGTGCCCGACGCCGGTGCGGGTTCGTCATGGAGTGCTGCTAGCTGAGTCTTCACTCCTGTAAGCCCGGCCGGACGCCACAGCGTTCGGGCAACCCGAGACAACGAGCGAAAGGCACGAGAATGAATCGCAACGCACGCACGGCCATGGCATCACTGTTCGCAGGAGCCGTCGTCCTGACCGGCACGGCCGCTCCCGCAAGTGCGGCCACGCAGACCCAGGATGGTCTGATCAACGTGGCGGTGGGCGACGTCACCATCGTGGACGCCGTCGACATTGGGGTCGCTGCTCAGATCGCCGCGCAGATCTGCGGTGTCAAGGTGGGTCCGGTCGCTGTGCTGGGTCGGGCGGTGGACCGCAGCGGCGCCAGCCGTACGGTCTGTACGACCGACCAGGGACCGGTCACCCTGACCCAGAACTGACGGGCCTCGTCGCTGGGCCGCACTGCCACTCACGCAGGTGCGTGGTGGTGCGGCCCCAGCGGTCGTCTTAGTGCTGCGAGCACGACCCGGGGTCGCCGACCATGCTCCACGCGCTCGTGTGGAGCGTCGAGCTGGTCGTCGAATTGCCGGACACACCTCTTATCTATCAAGGCGCCGGCGCGCGCCTGCGGGCGGCCGCTTCGCGCCGTCCTCGGCGGCCGAGCTTTCAGCGCCAGCCGCTGCACAGTGCACCTCAACAGACTGGAACTGGTCTCGCTCCCGCATTTCTGACTGGCCCTGCGTTTGGCCGCTGCTGGCAACCTCAACGGCGTAGTGAATGCGTAAGTCGGCCTCCGGCGATGCCCGTAGCTTCGTCCGCCACGCTTCAAACCGGACCGTCTCGGGAATTCGCGGGCCCGGGTGTCGGAGGCACGTTCCATGCGGACCAGGTCGAAATTTCACGTGTTCGGGGCGAACGCCACTCTTTCCGCAGGCGTACCCCCGACGGCATCCCGAGGTCTTCCCAGACCGCGGGCAGGTCCTCGTTATCGAGCAGATCGGGCAGCACCGAGCCCGTGGGGTCATCATCGACGTCGCGGCGCTGGACGTGCTCGCTAGTGTTCACCACAAGCACGGGGGCGCCGATTCGCCGAGGGAGCCTCAACAAGCTTGTAAGTTGGACGGCTGCTGTGGCGTCGATCGGCCAAGCGGGTCTGCACTTTTGCGACCTGCGGCATACGGGAACATGCTGGCGGCTGGTAGCAAGGTCTCCCGCGAGACCTGATGGCTCGGGGACACGACTCGATGGCCGCTGTGCTCATCTATCAGCACGCGAGCCGCGAAGCCGACGAACTGATCGCGGCCCACGGAGTTGCAGATGGCGGCCACATCACGGGTCGACGGCGATGGAAAGCGGCGGGGGCGTTGTGGGGCAAACGGGCGATGGCGCGTGAATGCACGCGGGCTCAATGGGCAGTATCGCTGACCGATGCACGGCCGAGGAGATGTGCCGATGGACTGGCGCTTGTCTACGAGCGGGTGACGAGAATCGAACTCGCACTGTCAGCTTGGGAAGCTGATGTTCTACCATTGAACTACACCCGCGCGACGTCCCGGCGTACACCGAGACGAGCGGGATCGATACTAACCTCCCCCTCCTGGCCAGGCCATTCGGCTGACTCCAGGCGCCCGCGAGCGCGTGGATAGGCTCCGCGGATGGCCATTTTGCTGTCGCTTCTGTCGAGCCTGATGTGGGGGACCTCGGACTTCATCGGAGGCTTGGTCAGCAAGCGGCGTCCGGCCATGGTGGTGGTCGGCTGGAGTGCCACCCTCGGGTTCTGCATGGCCTCGGTCGCGGTCGCCGCCACCGAAGGCTGGCATGGCTCATATGCCTGGCTGCCGTGGGGGATCGGCGCAGGAGCCAGTGGCGCCATGGGCCTGGCCTGCTACTACGCGGCGCTGGCGTCCGGGACGATGGGCGTCGTCGCCCCGGTGACGTCGCTAGGGGTGGTCGTGCCCATCGTGATCGGCTGGGCATCGGGCGAGAATCCCGAGCGCGTGGTGTGGGCGGGGATCCTGGTGGCCCTCGTCGGCATCGTGCTCACGAGCGGCCCGGAGCTCAGCGGGGGAGCCTCCACGCGCCCCGTCCTGATCGCCGCGTTGGCAGGGCTGCTCTTCGGGGTCTTCTTCATCTGTATGAATGCCGGCGCCGAGGTCAGTCCGCTGCTGACGCTCTGGGCCATGCGCGCCAGCGTCACGGTGGCATTCGTCGTCGCGGCATGTGCGTGGCGCACGACGGGTGGGCTAGCTGGCCTGGACTTCGTGTGGGTGGTGCTGATCGCGGCCGGTGACCTGAGCGCGAACCTGATGTTCGCGGTTGCCTCAACCAAGGGGTTCATCAGCATCACCAGCGTGCTCAGCTCACTATTCCCGGTGGTGACGGTTCTGCTGGCTCGCGTCGTGCTGCGCGAGAGCCTCAGGCTCGTTCAGGTGGTCGGCGTCGCCGTGACCATGGTGGGGGTCGCGCTCATCTCCATCGGATGACCCTCCATCGGAGGGCGTCGGCCGATGAGCCCTCGGCCGGACGACGCCCTCGCTGGTCTGCCGTGTTCGGTAGTCTCTGCGCGTGCTGCTGAGTGACCGTGACATCCGGGCCGAGATCGATGCGGCTCGGGTGATGCTCGACCCGTTCGACGCCTCGATGATCCAACCGTCCAGCGTCGACATCCGCCTCGACAAGTACTTCCGGGTCTTCGAGAACCATCGCTACCCGCACATCGACCCGGCCGAGGACCAGTCCGACCTCACCCGACAGGTCCAGCCGAAGGACGACGAGCCGTTCATCCTGCACCCCGGCGAGTTCGTGCTCGGGTCGACATACGAGGTGATCACTCTCCCCGACGACGTCGCCGCCCGGGTCGAGGGCAAGTCGTCGCTGGGTCGTCTCGGTCTGCTGACCCACGCGACCGCCGGCTTCATCGACCCCGGCTTCTCGGGCCACGTCACCCTCGAGCTGTCGAACGTCGCCACCCTCCCGATCAAGCTGTGGCCGGGCATGAAGATCGGTCAGCTGTGCTTCTTCAGGCTTTCGTCCCCGGCGGAGAACCCGTACGGCAGTGAGAAGTACGGGTCTCGCTACCAGGGGCAGCGAGGCCCCACGCCTTCGCGGTCGTTCCAAGGCTTCCAGCGCACGAAGATCTGAGAAGCCGCTCCGCACGCACGACGAG
>JAABUS010003522.1_pt1 | contig 25210 bp, 25 predicted proteins | sample 5560161 | NCBI WGS metagenome assembly JAABUS01 (sample SAMN10711885, study PRJNA513376) | rock metagenome | isolation source: Antarctica rocks | place: Antarctica: Victoria Land, Trio Nunatak nord | collected 2016-01-04
GGAAGATATTCTGAATATGTTTGAAGGAATGATAAAATCAATTTTTAAACAGGTAAAAGGAATAGACTATACAGAAAGCGTAGAAAGAATGACATGGGAAGATGCAATGTGGAACTACGGAAATGACAAACCCGACATCCGTTTCGGCATGAAAGTTACCAACCTAAAAGTTCCTGCCACCGTTTTTACTTCAAAGCAAAATGAGCTCAATAGCTCCCCTTTAGGGGCGGGGGGGCGTTTTAAAGTATTTGATGATGCAGAAACTTTGGTAGCTATTGCTGTTCCCAATGCTGCAGAATATACACGAAAGCAAACGGATGAATTAATAGAATGGGTGAAACGTCCACAGATAGGGATGGGCGGATTGGCTTTTGTAAAGGTTAATACCGACGGAACGGTTAAAAGTTCATTCGATAAATTTTTTAATGAGGAGCAGTTGAAAGGGCTTGCAGATTATTGTAACGCAAAGCCCGGGGAACTGATACTGATCTTAGCAGGAAGAGAAGAAAGAACCCGTAAAGCTATCAGTGAGCTTCGTCTCCTGATGGGGCAAAGGTTGGGATTAAGAAAGGAGACAGAGTTTAAATTGTTATGGGTATTTGACTTTCCTTTATTTGAATATGCAGAAGAAGACAACCGCTGGGTTGCACGTCATCATCCGTTTACATCTCCACAGCCTGACCAGATTCAAGTAATGATAAATAACAATCCTGTCATTGAAAATGCAGCCGATTATCTAAATCATCCTTATTCAAACATCAAGGCAAATGCTTACGATATGGTGCTGAATGGAAATGAAATTGGAGGCGGTTCAATAAGAATTTATCAGCGTGATCTGCAGGAAAAAATGTTTGCTGCCTTAGGTATGGATGAAGCAGAACAACAACACAAATTTGGTTTCTTGTTAGGCGCTTTTGAATATGGAGCGCCACCACATGGTGGTATCGCCTTCGGCTTTGACCGTTTATGTGCTATCCTGGGCGGAAGCGAAAGCATCCGGGATTTTATTGCCTTTCCTAAAAACAACAGCGGACGCGATGTTATGTTGGATGCTCCGAGTGTAATTGATCAGAAGCAATTTGATGAGTTGCAGATAAAGCTTGATTTGAAATATACGGGTACATAATGGAAATACAAATTGTAAACCATGCATTTTTAAGAGCTGAAGAAAGAGGAGCTACCGAAGAAGAAATTCGTGAAGTCTTACAGACAGGGATAAGTATAAAAGCAAAAAATAACAGGATAGGAAAAGAGAAAGTTTTTCAATTCGAACAGGTGTTGAATAAAAGATATTATGAGCAAAAGAAGATTACTGTTATTTATACAACTGAAGACAGTATTTTTATTGTGATAACGATTCCTGTTAAATATGGACATTTAAGATAGTTTAAAGTAATTTTATAATTATTATGCAAATACATTACGATAGCAGATTTGATTTGCTTTATATAAGATTGGAGCCTTCAAAACAAAAAGTAACTAACATACAAGTCACCGAAGACATAGTTTTAGACATGGGTGAAGGAGATAAGATTGTGGGCATTGAAATACTTGATGCTTCAAAGCATGTAAACCTGCAAAGTCTTATGCCCGTGGAGTATGAAAAAACGGTTTAATAAGATGTTCAATTATTACTTATAGAATTCTCTCTTTTTTCATCAAACTCGTTGGTTTTTTCGTGTTGCATAAATGCAAACAATTTGATGAATTGCAGATAAAGCTGGATTTGAAATAGAACGGAGTCAATAAATTATTACAGGAATGTGCTTACTTTAATTGGTAACTTTACTTATGTCGATTTCTGAATTAACTGTATATGATTTTTAAGAGAAAAAATTAATCTCTCTGACAGTGATGCATGACGCTATGCTAAAGAGCTATCTTTAGCATAAGAGAAATTACGTTCTGAAATGAAAGCTTCAATTACTGAAGAGTTGACAAGAGGTGATTATGCTACAAAAAAAGATATTAAGGATCTGGATATAAAGATAACTCAGCTTGAAACCAAAATTGAAAAAGGCTTCAAAGAAGTTATTGTTTGGGTAGTTGGTGCAATTGTAACTATAGGAGGATTAAGTATTGATATAATAAAGCTGTTTTAATTATTAGACATTACTAAACACGAAAGAATTATTACAGTAACAGTATATGAATTTTTGGTACATTTTAAATTATGACTATTCATTATAACAGTAAAACTGATCTTTTTTATATAAGAATTGAGGAAGCAACACAACAGGTTATTAATAACAGAGTAACTGAAGACATTGTTTTAGATATTGGAAAATACGATAAAATCGTCGGGATAGAAATTTTAGATGCTTCAAAGCACGTAAATCTGCAAAGTCTTTTGCCGGTAGAGTATGAAAAAACAGTTTAATAAGACATGCACATTATATATAGAATCCTTTCTTTTTTTATTAACCTCATTGCTTTTTTTATTGCTGTTTCTTTAGTAGTAATTATTCCAATTTTTATCACTACGCCCGTTTTATGGCTTCCAATGTTCCTGATAATTGCGGTTGTATTATATACGTGGTTTAGCCACAGGTTCAGCCAAAGAGTTTTGATGAGGAAGGAAGTTGTGAATCACAGTTTGCGTGATTGGATAAGAGTTAACGGTTATGTAGCAATAGTTTTCAGCCTTTTGAATATTCCTGCCATCATTAATCTTATACGTAATCCTGCGGGTTATTTTGAGTCAACAAAAGAATTTGCAAAGCAGTTCGGACAAGGGGTTCAACAGAACCTTAAAATAGAAAATATACAGGTTCTTACCTCTGTAACGCTGCTTTATATGATAGCTTTATTTGTGCATGTCTTCTGGACCTTTACATTGCTAAAAAAGCATGAAGAATATTTTCAATAAAATTCTCTCTTTGTATACAGCACCGGTTTTGGTGCTTTTTTGTTCCTTTATAGTATGAAGCCATCTAATACACCATTAGCAGAAAGAATGCGTCCCTCTGTTTTGAAAGATCTTGCAGGCCAACAACACCTTACGGGTAAAGGGAGCATTTTACGAACAGCAATCGAGAATGGAAATGTTCCATCAATGATATTGTGGGGACCACCAGGAACAGGCAAAACGACCATAGCCAATATAATTGCTCACACCTTAATAGTTCCGTTTTTTAAATTAAGCGCGATAAGCAGCGGCGTAAAAGATGTAAGAGAGGTAATAGAACAGGCAAGAGAACAGGAAAAAGCCATTTTATTTATTGATGAAATACACCGCTTCAACAAAGGCCAGCAGGATGCTTTGCTTGGGGCAGTCGAAAAAGGAATTATTACCCTTATCGGCGCCACAACAGAAAATCCTTCCTTTGAAGTCAACTCCGCACTGCTAAGCCGTTGCCAGGTATATGTGCTGAAGCCTTTAAATAATGAAGAACTTATTTCCTTATTAAAAGAAGTAATGACCAAAGATCAGTGGCTGAGAAGCATACAAATAGATCTGAGAGAAACCGAAGCGCTGATCAATATTTCAGGAGGCGATGCGCGAAAACTTCTCAACCTTTTTGAACTAACCGTTCAAACTGCTCCCCTCTCCGCGAAGAGAGGGGCCGGGGGTGAGGCCGAAAGTGCGGGAAAGAGCAGTATTGAAATAACTGATGAACTTGTTATGCAGGTTGCTCAAAATAAAATTGCACTTTACGATAAACAAGGCGAACAGCATTACGATATCATTTCCGCTTTTATAAAAAGTATGAGAGGCAGCGATCCAAATGGTGCTGTTTACTGGCTGGCCCGTATGATTGAAGGCGGAGAAGATGTAAAATTTATAGCGAGGCGAATGCTGATATTTGCGAGTGAAGATGTTGGCAATGCTAATCCCAATGCATTGCTTTTGGCAAATGCAACTTTTGATGCTGTAAATAAAATCGGTTATCCTGAAAGCCGCATTATTCTTTCACAGTGTGCTACTTACCTTGCTTCATCTGTCAAAAGCAATGCCTCTTATGAAGCTATTAACCTTGCCCAGGCCGCTATAAGTAAATACGGCGATTTACCTGTTCCCCTGCATATACGGAATGCTCCAACCCAACTGATGAAAAAAATGGATTATGGAAAAGGCTACAAATATGCTCATTCTTTTGAAGGTAATTTTGCAGAGCAGGAATTTCTTCCCGATAAAATAATTAATACAAAATTTTATGATCCGGGCAACAATGCAAGAGAGAATGAGTTGCGAAAATATTTAAAAGACAAGTGGGGCGAGAAGTATGGATATTAATAATACTTTCAAACAATTATTCTTCGCGAAACTTACTGTCTTCGAGCCTTGGTGGCAATAGTATACAAGGTAAAAAAAGGAGAATAAAATTACAAAAAGTACAAGGGAGTGACACAACCGGAGCCGAAATCAGCACAAAAGCTAAGTACAAAAAAATCTCAGTGATATATCGTGCTAAATGATGACTATTTTCGCAAGCAATTTATAAAAATGCGGAAAACACTATTATTTGCTCTTCTTTTTTATGCCACATCTTTATTCTCTCAAACTATCATACGACGTGATCCTGCAATTGAGCAAATGGTTAAGCAAGTTTCATCAGACTCATTAAAATTATATATACTGCAAATGGTAAGCTATGGTACAAGGAGCACTATAAGCACTCAAACTGATAAGAAAAAAGGGATAGGTGCTGCACGTAATTATGTGCTTTCAAAGTTTAATGAATTTGCAAAACAATCAGGCGGAAGATTAACTGCAGTGATTGATACAACAACCATTGCAGCAGATGGTAAAAGGGTAGATGTCCCTACGCTTTTAGGCAATGTGATGGCAACATTGAAGGGAACTGACAATGCCGATAAAAGAATATTTATAATAAGCGGTCACCTTGATAGCCGGGTGACAGAGGTTATGAACCGTACAGCAGATGCACCAGGAGCAAACGATGATGGCAGCGGGGTAGCGGCTGTAATAGAATGCGCAAGAATTATGAGTAAAAAATCTTTTCCGGCTACCATTATTTTTGTTGCAGTAAGCGGCGAAGAACAAGGCTTGCTTGGCTCGGGCTACCTTGCTGATAAGGCAAAAAAGGAAGGATGGAATATTGAAGGTTTGTTAAATAACGACATAATGGGCAGCAATAACAGCAGTGAAACTAAAATTATAGATAACACACGACTTCGTGTTTTTAGCGAAGGCCTTTCTGCTTATGAACTTGAAAAAAATGCTGCTCTCATCAGAAGCTTTGGTCTTGAAAATGATGGACGCTCAAGACAACTTGCACGATATGTAAAAGAAACAGGCGAACGTTATGTAGACAATCTTGAAGTGGTGATGATATATCGCAATGACCGTTTTTTGCGTGGCGGTGATCATACTCCATTTGTGCAGAACGGCTTTGCAGCAGTTCGTTTAACAGAAATGAATGAGAATTTTGAACATCAGCACCAGGATCTGAGAACCGAAAGAGGAGTTCGCTATGGAGATCTGCCCGAGTTTATGGACTTTGAATACCTGCGAAAAAACACTGCAGTTAATCTTGCCAATCTCGCCAACCTTGCCAAAGCGCCATCTATGCCGCAGGAAGTAAAAGTGGATGTAAAGGACCTTACTAACTCTACCTATCTTTATTGGAAAGCACCGGTCGAGGGAAAGGTAAAAGGTTATTACATACTATTGCGTGAAACGACTTCTCCCGCATGGCAAAAAAAGATATTTACAACAGATACAAATATCAGATTACCGTATTCAAAAGACAATTATTTTTTTGCTGTTCAATCTGTATCAAATGACGGTAATGAAAGCCTGCCGGTAATACCAGTGGTGGGAAAGTAATCTTATGTTTTCTCTTCGTTTTTAAAAAATGGAAACTCAAAATATTTATCTTTCGTTTGCTAAATAATTTGTTTGATAAGAAAAATTTTTGTTTATTGTTGATTGTATTTTAATAGATAGCAGAAAACGTCATTTTCTGTGTCTTCAATAATTTAAAATCAAACAATTAACATGGATTAATCATTTCAATCTCAAACTCCACTTCCACAAACTCCTCCGAAAAACTGGCTCGTCGAATCTATTCTTGTAACTTTATTTTGTTGCCTTCCTTTCGGAATTGCGGGTATTGTTTTCGCTTCACAGGTTAACAGTAAATTTGCGTCAGGAGATTACAATGGAGCCTTGCAGTCATCACGTGATGCAGCAAGATGGACAAAGATTGGGTTTTGGGCAGGGATGGCTGTTATTATTATTTCTTTTGTATTTTCCTTCCTTTTTGGCGGATGGGCTATGTTAAGAGGAAGAGGTAATAATTATTAGTGAAAAGGAAAAATTCGTTAATCAGAATCTCAATTATTTCTGCAATAGTATGTGGGATAGCGCTGTTGTACTTTTTTGTTGATGCCCGTTATTCAGGTTTTTTTCCAAGATGTCCCTTTTTTACTTTAACCGGTTTGTATTGTCCTGGTTGCGGTTCGCAAAGAGCAGTATCGTCTTTACTTCATGGAGATATTATAAAGGCTTTTCATTATAATGTAATGCTTGCTGCAAGTCTGCCACTTGTATTGTATTCCGCTTTTAGAACCACGATTTATTGGATTATCAAGGATTTGGGTGAAAAAAGAAACATGATTTGGGTGAGGTTTTTCACATTAAATAGTATCCCTCAAAAGATATTTTATTCTCCTGTATTTGTAAAGGCAGTTCTTGTCATTATTGTATTATTTTGGATTTTAAGGAATATTCCTGTTTATCCTTTTACCGTTTTAGCCCCTGTCTTAACTGATTCTTATCTGAACTGAGATTTATGAGATTTATGGGAATAATTGGGATAAATGATATTTAACGACTATAGGATAAATTTAGATAAACAAAATGAACTTTAATATAGCCAGTCTGTCTTCCACAAATCCCAATTCAGAATATTACATCTGAGAAGTAAGATGATTATAATCTGCAAGCACTGTTTGCAGAAAATTTACAGGGTTATCATGCCTGCTTTTTATGTGTAATATCTCTTCAATTTTTTGCTGAGCCTGGGTTGCAAGCGTTATGTTGTGAACGCGCATAGCCGATAAAATAAGTTCTTTGATAAACTGAATATCGCGGTCGTTAAGATTAATGACTTCCGGATATGTTACGGTGTATGTGGCAGCGTCTGTTGGTTGGTAAAAGGTATCATCCATTTGTATTCGTGGTGTTGTTTTGACTAATACGGTTCCTGCAATCAGGTCTCCAAGGCGTTGTTTCTTTTCAGTCGCAGCAATCATAATTACACCTATTGTATAACCTGAAAAAGTAAAATCAACTAAACGAAATATCCAGCGGTTGAGATACTGGAAAAATGATGCTGATTCTCCGCTTAGACTTATTACTTTCAGGCCCATCATTTTTTTACCAACACTTTGCCCGTTTAGCAATAATTCACTGGCAAGATTGTAAAATACTGCAGGCAACGAAAGCAGGATAATAAAAAATATATAAGCACCCGCAAGAACTCTTGTGTTTCCAAATACAGAAGCTGCCATAACAATTATTATGTAAGCCATTTTTATTATTTCGTCAATTATTGCTCCCAACATGCGATCACCTAAACTTCCCAATTCATATTCAAGTTCAATGTTCTGAGAAGTTCTTATGGTTATTGTATTCATATTAGTTATTCTTTGCAAATAAATTTTAATTCTTTTACAAACGCATTCATTTTGTCACTTATTTTTACAACAGTCCTAAACACCGGTAAACAACTAATGAGAGAAGCCCAGTTTTTAAAGCAAAATACGGAGAAGTGGAAGCTGTATGAGGCTGAGATGAAGCTTCATAAAAATGCCGATAAGCTGGCGGAACGTTTCATTGAATTAACAGATGATCTTTCTTATAGCAAAACTTTTTATCCGGTAAGTAATACTACTAAATACCTCAACGGGCTTGCAGCTTTATTTCATCAAAAGATATACAAAAACAAAAAAGAAAAGTCAGCACGAATCTGGAGTTTCTGGCAATTCGAATTGCCTTTTTTATTCCGGTATTACCATCGCCAGTTTGCTTACTCACTCATTTTTTTCCTTGTTTTTTGTTTTATCGGGGCTATATCAGCTAAATACGATGAAAGTTTTATCAACTTAATTCTTGGTGAGGGCTATGTAAATATGACGAATGAAAATATTGAAAAAGGAGACCCTTTTGGCGTATATAAAAGCAATGGACCATTAAACATGTTTTTTGCAATTGCTTTTAATAATATCTACGTAGCTTTTGCAGCTTACGTATCAGGAGCTTTTGTTTCTGTGGGTACTATATGGCTCTTGCTTAGGAATGGATTAATGCTTGGTTCTTTTGAATACTATTTTTTTTCAAAAAATCTTGGTTTCAAAAGCCTAACTGTCATTTTCATTCATGGCACTCTTGAAATTTGGGCAATAGTAATTGCAGGCGCTTCAGGTTTAATATTAGGGAACAGCATTTTATTTCCGGGAACTTTTAGCCGCAGTGTTTCAATTTTAAAGGGTGGAAGAGATGGATTGAAGATTGTATTTGGTTTAGTGCCTGTATTTCTTGCAGCAGCGTTTTTAGAGAGCTTTGTTACCCGTTATACTGATATGCCTTTGTCGCTTAGGCTTTCAATTCTAAGTGCAAGTTTATTATTCATAATATGGTACTTTATACTTTATCCTGTTCGTCTTCATAATAAAATCAAAACTGCTTTACAGGGTCAACCGGACTCTGCTAACCCTCAAAACTTTACGCAATGGCTGAACAAAAAGTTGAACTCAGAAAAACCAGGGATTTAGGTGAAAATCTTAATGATACTTTTTCATTTATCCGTCAGAATTTTAAACCCCTTGTTGCCAGTTTTCTTGGCATTGCCGGAATCATAATGCTGGCAAATGCTATCGTCGGTGGCATATACCAGAGCCAGGTCGGAGGGAATGTTATTAAAGATATATTAAGCGGTCGTCATACTGTACGTTCCCCTTTCAGTTTGATCAGTCCCACATATTTCGCTGTACTCGGTTTAGGATGGATAAATTATATAGCAATGAATGTAGTAATAGTTTGTTACGTGAAGTTATACGACTCGTTGCAAGGGCAATCACCAACAATACAAGATGTTTGGGAAGAGTTTAAAAAATATTTTTTAAAGGTTTTTTTGTACACAATTCCTGTTACTCTTGTAACAGTATTGGGTTTTGGTTTTTGCCTGCTTCCCGGCATTTATCTCGCTGTGGTTTTCGTTCCGTTTTCTATTGCGATAATTGTGGAAGATCAAACTTTTGGCGGAGCATGGAACCGTTGCTTTAACCTTATAAAAAATAATTTCTGGACTTCTCTTGGTATTTATTTTATAGTGTATCTTGTTTACGGACTAAGTGCAGGTATTATTTCAGGCGTAATTACGGCGATTACCGGCCTTATCTCTTACTTTACTACCAGAGATATAAGCACGTCCATTGGCATTGCTACCTCTGTTTTAAGCATTTTTTCTTTTGTTTTCTACATCATTTTTTATGTTTCCGTTTGTCTTCATTATTTTAATCTTGTGGAAAGACATGATGGTACCGGAATGATGCGAAGACTCGATTCGCTTGGAGGCTCAGGAAATGACTTTAATAATATACAGGAACACTATTAATGAAAGGTTTCTTTGTAATTATACTATTCTTTATTAATTGCAATTTGTCAATTGCCCAGAAGCGTGTACAAACAGATTCTTCAGATGTTGTTGTGCGTTCTTTTAATAATAATGAATTACAGGGATTCAAAAAGGATAAAGACTTTCAATATCATGGTCTTACAGAACCACCGAAAAGTTTATGGGAAAGATTTTGGGAATGGATCTGGTGGCGGGTTCATGAAATTATGGGAAACAAAAGCGGACGCAGAACAGTATGGACATTATTGATTGTATCAGGTATAGCAGCTATTGTATTTTTTATTATTAATGTTATGGGAATGAACAACGGAGCTTTATTTGCAAGAGCTGGCGGAAGCAGTCTGCCTTATACTGCTGAAGCAGAAGATATCAACCGGATTTCTTTTGAAGATGCAATTAAAGAAGCAATTGAAAACAGGAATTTTCGTATGGCGACAAGACTTTTATACCTGCAATCTTTAAAACAATTAGCAGACAAAGGCTACATTCAATGGCAATTGAATAAAACGAACAGCGATTATATTATCGAGGTTACCGGTAAGCCGTGGCAGCAATTATTTAAAAAGCTTACTTACAGTTTCGAATATACCTGGTATGGAGAAATGAACCTGGCGAACAATGAGTTTCAAAATTTACATATACAGTTTCAACAATTCAATAACCAACTGCAGTGAAAGGATACAGGAGTTTTATTATGATTTTTTCAGTGTTGTTTATCCTGTATGTAGTTGCAGAAATAAATAAACCAAAGCCCGTAGATTGGACAATATCTATACACCGCAATGATAAAAATCCCTACGGGGGCTACATTATTTTCAACCAGCTAAGACATATATTTCCTGCTGCTGCAATTCAATCTTTTCATACATCTGTTTATAAGCGTGTGAAGAATGCGTACGAGACTAATACGGCTTATTTAATTATAAGCCCCGCTTTAAGGCCAACCTCAACAGCAACAAATAAAATGAAGAACTATGTGAGCAAGGGTAATTATATTGTTGCCTCTGCAAACGTGTTTTATACCCCTTTTTTAGATTCTTTGGGAATTGAAACTACAACACCTGTTTACTTTAAGCCTAAGGATTCCACAAGTATCAACTTTGTAAATCCTGCTTTAAAATCGTCTAAGAATTATACCTTTCTTCAAGGCACTATAGATCAATACTTTTCTAAAATTGATACTGCCAAAACAATCGTTTTAAGCGTTAATAATCATAATAAACCTGTTTATATAAAAATACCTTATGGTCAGGGCGCCTTTTTTATACATTCTGCTCCTTTATGTTTCAGCAATTATTTTTTGTTGTTCAGAAACAATGCCTCGTACACAGCAAAAGCTCTATCTTATATACCGAAAGATGTATCAAAAATATTTTGGGATGAATATTATAAATCGGAGCAGAGAGGTTCAACAACTCCATTCAGATTTTTCTTATCTAATGAGTATTTGCGATGGGCATTACGATTATCCTTAGCAGGACTGCTGCTATATATTCTTTTTGAGATGAAGCGCAGGCAAAGAATTATTCCTGTGATCACGCCTTTAAAAAACAGTACATTGGACTTTGTAAAAACGGTAGCAAACGTTTATTATGATGAAAAAGATAATATTGGCATAGCTGATAAAAAAGTAAATTATTTTCTTGAATACGTGCGTAACCGTTTCAATATAGCAACACAAACACCTGATGCAGATTTTGCAGAACAATTGCATAGAAAAAGTGGTTTAAGAACAGAGGAAATTGCTGAATTGGTTAGTCTGATTGCATCAGTTCAAACCGGATCAGAAATTACTGATGATATGCTTTTAGATTTAGACAGAAGTATTGATAATTTTTATAAACAAGTTTGAAAATGGATATAGAACAAACTATGCAAAGCCCGGAAGTTGAATTTTTAAATGCGGCAGTATTGAAGGTGAAAGCCGAGATTGGAAAGGTAATTGTTGGCCAGGAAGAAATGATTGAACTGCTCATTGCCGCCATACTTGCAGACGGGCATGTATTGATAGAAGGAGTGCCGGGCGTAGCAAAGACACTCACTGCAAAACTTTTAGCACGTTGTATAGATGTCCCGTTTAGCCGCATTCAATTCACTCCTGATCTTATGCCAAGTGATGTAATAGGTACATCTGTTTTCAATCCGCAGACAGGTTCTTTTTCATTCAGACAAGGCCCCGTTTTTAGTAACGTTGTTTTAATAGATGAGATCAATCGTTCTCCGGCAAAAACGCAGGCCGCATTGTTTGAGGTGATGGAAGAAAAACAAATTACTTATGATGGAATAACATACCCAATGCAGGTGCCCTTTCTTGTATTAGCTACTCAAAATCCTATAGAGCAGGAGGGAACTTATCGTCTTCCTGAGGCTCAGTTAGACAGGTTTTTATTTAAAGTAGAAGTAAAGTATCCGACACTTGAAGAAGAAATTAAAATTCTTGAATTTTCTCATGCAGGTAAAACAACACATTACACAGAAGAAATACGACCGGTATTGAATGCAGAGCAAATAAAACAATACCGGCAAATTGCGGAAGGCCTGCATATTGAGGAAAAAGTATTGAGATACATTGCAGAACTAACTTATGAAACAAGAAATAATAAATCTTTGTTTCTTGGCGCTTCACCCCGTGCATCTGTTGCAGTATTGAAAGCTTCAAAAGCAATTGCTGTTATGAATGGAAGAGAATTTGTAACACCTGATGATGTAAAAAAAGTTCTGCCTTCAGTACTCCGGCATCGCATAATACTTACCCCTGAAAAAGAAATGGAAGGAAGTACACCGGATGAAATTATAGAAACGATCGTTAAGAAAATTGAAGTTCCAAGATAACAGAAACTGTACGAATTGAAAAAGCTCTGGTCTGGTTATATAACTCCTTTGTTTTTTACCCGGCGTTGGTATGCTGCTTTTGTTGCAGTGGTCATACTATTTATATGTCGTTTCTTTTTATCGTGGCTTGGCATAATTCCATACATCGCTTTACTAGCTTTGATAGTGCCGGCTTTTCTTGATTATTTCCTTATATTTAAAACAGTGAAAGGTATTTTTGGAAGGCGGACACATGCTGACAGATTTAGTAATGGTGATGATAATCCTGTACAAATAAATATTGAAAACAGGTATTCGTTTCCTGTTACTTTAGAAGTAATTGATGAAATTCCTGTACAGTTTCAACGACGGGATATATTGTTTAAAGCATCGGCTAAAGCAGGACAAAATGTTATAATAAATTATGAATTAAGACCTGTAAAAAGAGGTGCATATCATTTTGGTACTGTGAATGTTTTTGTTTCAACCGCAATCGGCCTTCTAAGCCGGCGGTATAAGTTTGAACAGCCTGCAGATGTTCCCGTTTATCCTTCTTACATACAAATGCGGAAATACCAGTTGATAGCTATAAGCAACAGGCTTACAGAAGCAGGCATGAAAAAGGTGCGAAAGCTCGGTCACAGCATGGAGTTTGAACAGGTAAAGGAATACGTAAGCGGTGATGATTACCGTACGTTAAATTGGAAAGCAACTGCCCGCAAAGGAAATTTAATGGTAAACAATTTTACAGATGAAAAGAGCCAGCAGGTATATTGTATAATTGATAAAGGCCGTGTAATGAAGATGCCCTTTGAAGGAATTAGCTTACTTGACTATGCCATCAATGCTTCGCTTGTATTAAGTAATGTTACACTGTTAAAACAGGATAAAGCTGGTTTGGTAACTTTCAGTGAACAGGCAGGCGCTTTCCTGCAGGCAAACCGGAATCCAACTCAGATGGAATCTATATTGCAGATTTTGTACAACCAAAAAACAAGGTATCTCGAGAGCGACTTTGAGCAGTTATATTCCGGCATTAGAAGAAAAATAAATCAGCGAAGTCTTATTGTATTATTTACCAATTTCGAGTCGCTGACAGGCATGCGAAGACATTTGCCATACCTGCGTAAAATTGCTTCATATCATTTACTGCTCACCGTATTTTTTGAAAATACAGAACTGCAATCTGCCATAACTTCTTCCGCAGAAAATGTAGAAGAGGTTTACATAAAAACGGTAGCAGAAAAATTTGCTTACGAAAAACGATTGATCGCAAAAGAGCTGCAACAATATGGTATCCTTTCAATTCTTACCGCTCCAAAAGATTTGACTGTTAATACTATCAATAAATATCTGGAATTAAAATCAAGGCAGATGATTTAAATAAGTTTTTTTGAAGCACACAGGAACATAGAAAATTAAGAGAACATAGTTATTTCTATTATTTCTATTGAATCTATGTCTCTATGTGTTTTAAATTATGGCTAATCAGGAACTAAACTATTATTTAAGAATTTCTTAAAAGTTTTTTTAGCAGAAAATTTAGCGATAATTGGATACACGTTTGCATTATAAAAGTATTACAAGTACATTTAACTCTTACATATGAAAACGCTTATAAATACAATTATAATTGCTTCTTTTTTTATGGCAGCTTGCTCCTCAAGCCGCCAGGTTGCCCAATCAGATAATTATAACTATTCCGATAACTACAATAATACTGAAGTTACGTACCAGACCTTTTATGATGAGCTTCAGCCTTATGGAAACTGGATTAATTATCCGGAGTATGGTAATGTATGGCAACCATATGCACATGAAGGTTTCAGACCTTATGAAACAGGCGGACGCTGGATTTCGACTGTTGATGGCTGGGCATGGGCCTCAGATTACAACTGGGGTTGGGCGCCTTTTCATTACGGACGTTGGTTGTACGGCCAGTCAATAGGCTGGGCATGGGTTCCTGGTTATGAATGGGCGCCTGCCTGGGTAACATGGGGGCAGTATAACGACTATTATGCATGGGCTCCTTTGGCTCCGGGCATAAACATCAGCTTTGGGAATACCTGGCGTGCTCCTTCTAACTATTGGTCTTATGTGCCTCGTAATTGCATCAATTACTCCAATTTGAGCAGGTACACTGCACGAAATAATTACAATACGAATGTCAACAACATAACTATCATTAACAACTATAACAGCTACAATCAAAGAGAGTATTATCATCGTGGTCCTGATTACCAGGAAGTAGAGCGTTTTACACATAAACCTATTAATCCCGTACGCATTGCTTCTACTAATAAGCCAGGATTATCAAGAGTTGTAAATAAGCAGTTTCAGGTATATCGTCCATCAATATCTGAAAATCCGGCAAATAATAATAGTTCAACAAGACAAATTACATTGCCAAAAAGAACAAGACCTTATAACGGCGCCATAAGGGGGAACACACAAACTGAAACAAGTATAAACGAACGTGGTAACAACAGTATCCGTGAAAATATGAATCTAAAAAATGCTCAGCCAGGTAATAAAGATGTACTGTCAAACGGCGTTAATAACGAAAGTAATAATGTTACACAGCAAGATATTGATAATACCAACCGGCAGTTGCAACAACATCAGATGGAAAGAATTAGGAATTTAAGAGCACAATCATCCGGAAATAACAATTCAACTTCAGAAAATCCTGTCAGAACATATCAATTACCTCAGAATAATCAACAAAGCAATCAACAGAATGAGGTAAGACAAAAAGTTATAAGGAATAATCCTGATAATGTTCAGCCAGTCCGTCCTCAACCTGGTTTTCAAAATGAAAGAATTATTCAAAGACCTGCTTCTCCGATGCAGAATGAAAGAATAATGAGACAACCCCAGGCACCTTCTATGCCTAACCGTATGGAAAGCAGAGGAGCTAACCCGGTAAGAAATATGCCAATTCAAAGACCAGGAAGGCCGTAAGATACATAAGACTAAGACAGGTGGCAGACTAAGTGAAAATAAAGAACAAAGTCGTCAATTAAAGATATCAAATCCCGCTTAACCATAGCGGGTTTTTTTATAGCTTGTTTTTTTTAGTTAGTAAATCTTTTCGAGGTTTTATTTGCATTTGACAATTATTTTTCCAAAACTTACTAATGGGATTTATCTTATTGGAAAATAATAATGATATAACATAACCCTGAGTTTAAACTCTAAGAAAAAACAATAAATTTTGATTTCCATTAGAGATACTAATGAGTCCATCAGAGCACTAATTTCTGTTTCTTAATTTTATATTTTCTTAATCCGGCTTCTTAAAATAATTCCTTTACTGGAAAAATATAAGTGAATGTATTTACAATATGAAGATAAAAGGCAAAGTATAACAATTGGGAAACTATTTAATTTCACTTTTAATAAAAATCGAAACACGAATAATTCCGGGCAGAACTATAACGGTTACTAACGAAAAAATAAGACTCCCCCTAACCGTTTCAGCCCGGATATTTTGTTCCAAAATAAAATAAAGTAAAAAGGAAGTTTATCTTTTTTTTCTGAAGAAGATGAAATAAATATCGGTCTTTTCAAATCCGGCACGTTTATCCTTTCCTTACCATCCATTTAAAATCTTCAGCTCTTGGCAGTTGTTCAAATGTTGGTGTAACTATTTCTGCAGGTACTGTTAGTTTGCGCTTTACAGTATCCATCCATGCGCCATCTACGGTAATGGTTGCTGAAATAATATCTCCGTTTTTAATTATTTCGTGCTGCATTGTCCAGCGGCTATAAGTTTTGGAGCATTGTTTTAAAACAAGATTGATAGAGACAGTATCATTAAAATGTATCTCTCTTTTAAATACACATTCTTCTCTGAATAATACAGGTCCTAACCGGTGTTGCATCAATACTGCCGTATTTAAACCGTTTTCTGTTAGAAAGCACATCCGTATATAAGCGCCCATATCATAAAAAACAGAATGACGTACATGGAAGTTTGGATCAAGATCACTCCATCTGATTTCAACAGGTTTTATATATGAAGTCATTAAATTCTTTTTATGGTTTGAAATTCGGGTGCAATATTATTAGTATAAGGTAAGAGCAGGTTTAGTTTATGAGACGTAGCATTATGAGTAAAACAACTATTGTGTATTTAAGCTTTTGTAATTCTATTGCCTGACGCCGTCCTGCTATAAATTTGGATTTAAATGATTCATTTGATCACTTTAACCAATTTGAAAACGATTTCAATTACCAGATTATAATTCCGTTCGTTTAAATAAGGAAAATGATTAATAATCATTACATTGATCTATGCCAATCATTCAATAATCTCCTTACTAAAACAATTTCACCGGCATGATAACTGTTATGGTCTGCAATCAATAATGCTTCACGCAAAAGACTCTGCCCGTTTCCATGAGAAAAAGGTGTAAAAAGATCAACACCGGGTTGATTTAATAAATCTATAAATTGATCCCTGTCATGCAATATCTGGTCTAAACATTTTTGCCAGGCATTTTCATCTTTTGGCATCTCGTCTTTTGGCTAATATTCATCCGGCCATTTTAATTCTTTATAATTTGAATTAATTGAAAAATTAAGTATATCTGCCTGTGTAATCCTGATGTGTTCTGCCAGCATCCAGATACTATAGGGAAGATTATTTGGTTTAATACCGATATTTTTAAAGGAGATATTATCTGTCGCCTGCTCAAATGTAACATGAGCATTCCCCTTTGTAATAAGGTCGATAAGTTGGTTAGTAACAGGTTTAGTATTAATACTCATAGTATGCTTGTTATGTTTTATAATAACATAGGAAGGTCATCATCATTTCTTTACAAAAATTGCTTTTGGCAGCATTGCATGAACGCCAACATTACCATCAACAAGCTGTGTGATGTTTACGTCTGCTGCCACGCTTGAAAGCATATAAGCATCTGCCTTAGATAACTTTTTCTCATTCATCAGGTAGTTGATCATTTCGCGTACTGCAATGTGAGCAGCGGCGTTCAGATCTCTGTCACAACCCATAGTAATGACGTGAGTCGCTGTCTCTGCCATCGGCCAGGACAGCTTCTTACCTTTATGAACAATGAACTGCAGGTTGCCTATTAATGACGTTTCGATAGCGGTTATATCCACCTCTCCATTACCCTGGGCGGCATGACCATCACCAATTTCGAACAAGGCGCCTTTTACAAAAACAGGAATAAAAAGTGAGGAGCCGGCAACCAATTCTTTATTATCCAGGTTGCCTGCATGTATCCATGGTGGCGCACTGTTCCAACGGCCTGCTTCTTTTGGCGGCGCTACTCCCATGCTTCCAAAAAACGGGTGTAACGGAATTTCAATACCATCGGCAAAATGCCCTGTCATTTTTTCGGCATCAAGGTTTATGATACGCATGTTGCGATCAAAGATTTCATCTGATAAAAATCCATTTTGTCCTATAGCATTATATCCATAAGGGATAGCCAGGTCTATAGAAACAATACGTACTTCCAGCACATCGCCGGGTTCTGCCTCGTCTATATAAACAGGGCCGGTAAGCACATGTCCTCCCGGTCCGCGGTCTTTAACCGTCTGCACTTCACGCAGTTCTTTTTCTACCTGGTCAGGTGGAAGTCCCGCCCCCTCTAATCGTTCAGGTGTTGATGTTATTAACGTGTGTACCTTTAAATAATCTCCTGATTTAATGCGAAGAGCAGGTGGCATCTCTAACCAATAGCTTCCGTAGACGACTGTAGTCGCAGAAGGGTTCAACACATACGGATCAGATGCAGACCCCTGCTTCTGTGCCTTTGTTGAAAGTGCCGGTACAAGGAGCATCAGGACCCCAAGTGTTTTGAAATGACAAGCAGCTATCATATTTAATTTTTAGCAGTTATTGGCAAGCCCCGGTAAAGATAGAATTTAGGTGCATTCAACGTCAGTGCATAATTGAAATTAATTCATTAGCATACCTTTTAAGGCAGCAGGACAAAAAGTTCTGTGATATTTGTACTGTTGTGGTTGCTTCAGAGGCTAAGGCGGAAGTCGCTGTGTGTTTGTTCACTGCAACAACAAACGTTAACTATAAGTAATGCCACAATTGCAAAGGCTGTTATTGCATTACTTAAACAATTGTGGCATTTATATTCCCGGAATCAACGTTCAAATTAATTTATCAAAATCTCATCAACGCGGCTATCTGGCAATCTGCAGGCATTTTTTCTTTTTTAAGAAGAAAAACTTCTCCGCCGTTTGCAAGTGTTTTCTCCACAGCATTATCAATTAAATCTTCACCGCCTTCATCGGGTGTGTCATGAAATTTCAGTTCATTTGCCATTTCATCGAAGGTTCCCCAGATATGTTCACCTTTTGTTACAAAAAGGGTTGCAACCTGCGAATAATAAGATGCAGGAATTACATCTGCTGCTATGGAAGATGTAAGGCCTGTAGATGAGTTATTCATAAAAGTCTCCAAAGCCTTGTTTACCCTTTGCTCAAAATAAGGCTTCATCAGTTCCTTCGCGTCATTATACAAGCTGTTGGTTTCCTGTTGATCACGATTGCCGGTAAGCGCTTCGGGCCAAACATTATGATAGTCACACGCACTCCTGTAAATCGGCAAAACATATTCGACCCCTGCGAGCACAAGAGGCGCATTTTCTTTATTGAAAATCTTTTCCCATAAAATGTCATCCACTGCTTCAAAGTACGTTAACATATTGTCTTTATTCCCGGCATTTCCTCCACCGGCTCCATGAACTGAACCCGGAAATGAGGCTGAAGGAGCTCTTCTGCCCGATTCTCCTGTGCGGAATGTTGTAGAGTCCAATCCTGATATTCTTTTCACCTCTTCAATACTTTGAGGAAGTTCAACAGGTACGTATTGCATACCAAATGCATCTGCTTTAAACAACTTCGCACATTGTTTACTTATAACAAGCACATAAAAATATTCTTTGCTTGCCACAATAGGTATAAGGGGCGTTACATAAAAAGTACGTTCTATCACCAGTTCTTCAGTAGGCACAACCGGCATTTTTATGTATTTAAAAAATCCGTCTGCAATAAATACTGCCAGACCTGGTGATTGTTCAGTCCAGAAACCATTGTCGCTTACCAGTTCATCCCCTGGTTCCAATAATCTTTCTGTCAACCCCTGGTCGCAACCTTTATCTTTCAATCTGGTTGTCACTTCCTGCAATTGATTTTTGAAATTAACAGGGTCATAATGTTCATTTACTTCTACACCTGAAGAATGCGAACCTAAAAAAATTGATATACAACATTCACCTTTATGATTTGCCAACTCTGTAAATAGTTCTTTTGTAAGCACTCCCGGCAGTTGTTCTGCAACTACGGGTGCGCGCTCTTCTGTAAAAGTTTCGTTGGTGCTTTTATTGCTTTCATTTTCTTTGCCCTTATACCTGCCCTCACCCTTCGAAGTATTACGATTAGGATGTCTTACCGGCACAGCAGGGTCAAGTTCGTCTTCCCCAATTGTATACTTTTCTGAAATCTCTATATACTCATTCATTTTTTCACGGGGAGTATCTTGAATGCCTAAGCCCTCTTCTTTATTTATTCCTGACGGCTTTCCTTTACCAGGATGGAATACTCCGTTTTGATCTTTTCCCTTTGTTTGTTTTTTTGCCATAATATATGCTTTAGATGACTAAAATAAAATTGAAAAAGTCATTACTGCTGCCAATCCTGTTACAAAAACCTATCCTTTACTTTTTGTCCAAAAATTTCAGCTATTGTTTATTTTTCCGGGACGTTGCCCGGTTCTAAATATTGATTGTTATTTTCGCCGGTTTTAGTACTTCACCTTGGCTGGTTACTATAGCTGCCTGGTACTTATAGAGCGAGTTCATCTTCCCAGTTGTATACTTATCTGTTATTTCAAGATATTCCTCTAACTTTTCAGGCGGTGCAGGCTGAACCAAGACTTCTTACTTATTTGCGCTCCTGATGGTTTTCGTTTACCAAGGTTAAATACTCCGTTTTGATCTTTTGCCAAATAAATATTTAAGATAGAAAGTTACAATTCGCATACCAATGAAAAGCCGAGAATAAACTTTCAAATGCTGTGTAACACAATTCTGTTTTCTGTTAATAGTTTAAATAATATAAATAAATGTATTTTGTATTTTTATAGAAATTCATTTTATGTGGAAAGAATATATTGAACAAAAGCCGGGGAATTTGAGAGGTAAAGCCATTATAAAAGGCACATGAATAGGTGTTGATCTTGTTTTAGAAAAAATCGGAGCGGGCGAAACGATTGAAGAACTTTTAAAAGCTTATCCGTTTATTACTAAAGAATCCATTTTAGCGTGTATACAATATCGTGCAGCATCTGTAAGAAATGAAACTTTAATTGATGTTGAATAATTTTTTACTTATTATAATTGATGAAAGCACTGACGCAAGAATTACAGAAGCTTGGAGAAAGGAAGGATATGAAATTTTTTCTATCCAGGAAACAATGCCTGGAATTGATGATATTGACATTATTGAATTAGCTGTAAAAAGTGAAGGATATATTATTACTGAAGACAAGGATTTTGGTGAAATTGTTTTTAGAAACGTATGCACAAATGAGCAATATTATTAAGATTAGGTGTGATTAATATTGAAGAGAAAATCAGGCATCTTCTAACAACATTAAAAAAGCATTCAGAGGAATTGACAGAAGCTTTTTCGGTTTTAAGTAAGAAGAAACTGCGAATTCGAAAGTGAGAGTACTTCTGTCAAAAGGAGCGTTGCAAGAATGTCAAACCGGAGTTACAAAAGCCCGTAACAAAATAAAATGTAAATAAGAATAAATACTTATTAGAAGATCTGAGCCATGCTAAAGCTTTTAGTTCATTTTTCAATTATTTTATACGTTCTTTTCTTACCTTTGCCGCCCGGATAAAAACTCCCGGATTTTATTATGTTAGAAGAAAACGAAATTGTTAACCCAAACGCTGATACACAGGAGAGTGCACCGGTAACCGCTACAGCGGATACTGATGCAACTACAGCGACAACAAATGAACCTGTCGGTGAAGTACAAGCTTCGGAGAACGAACAAAATGGCACGCAGGAGCTTATTGTTGCAGAACAAAATGCTGCACCGGCTCAGAAAGCAGAACAACCTAAGGTTGAAACTGCTCATGACGATTTTGACTGGAGTATTGACAAACGCAATGTCAGTACTTACAAAAAAGAAGAAAGAGAAAAGTATGACAGTGTATATGACAACACTTTCGTACAGATCAACGATGGTGAAATTATTAATGGAAGCGTCGTCGCCCTTACCAAAACTGATGTTGTAGTAAACATTGGATTTAAAAGCGATGGATTAGTTTCTCTGAATGAATTCAGAGATTTGTCTAACCTGAAAGTTGGTGACGACGTAGAGGTTATGGTTGTGGAAAAAGAAGACAGGCAGGGTCACCTTCATCTTAGCCGCAAGTCTGCAAGAATCTTCCGGGCATGGGAGAGAATTGTGGAAGTGCACAAAACAGGAGAAGTTATTACGGGTTTGGTTACCAGCAAAACCAAGGGCGGCCTCATCGTTGACGTCTTTGGTATGGAAACATTCCTGCCAGGCTCTCAGATAGACGTTAAGCCGGTTACTGATTATGACCAGTTTGTTGGTAAAACAATGGAATTTAAAGTTGTGAAGGTTAACGAAGCAATTAAAAATGCTGTTGTATCTCATAAAGCTCTTATTGAAAGTGACATCGAAGCTCAAAGAGCTGAGATCATGTCTAAGCTTGAGAAAGGACAGGTTTTGGAAGGTACAATCAAAAACATCACAGACTTTGGTGCATTTATGGATCTTGGCGGTCTGGATGGTTTACTGTACATCACTGATATAAGCTGGGGACGAATAAATCACCCGAGCGAAGTACTGAAACTGGATCAGAGATTGAATGTAGTTGTATTGGATTTTGACGACGACAAAAAACGTATCAGCCTTGGTTTAAAACAACTTACTCCGCATCCGTGGGATGTATTGCCTGAAAACATTAAAGAAGGTCAGGTTGTAAAAGGTAAAGTGGTAAATATTGAAGATTATGGCGCTTTCTTAGAGATCATGCCAGGTGTTGAAGGTCTTGTGCATGTAAGTGAAATAACATGGGCAAATACACCGATCAACGCTAAAGAATTCTTTAAACTTGGCGATGAGTATGAAGCTAAGATCGTGACTCTTGATAAAGACAGCCGCAAAATGAGCCTGTCAATCAAGCAAATGAGCGAAGACCCATGGAGCACTATTGAAAACAAATTTCCTGAAGGAAGCAAACATAGTGGTCTGGTTAAAAACATTACTCCCTATGGCGTATTTGTTGAGCTTGAACCTGGCATTGGCGGTATGATTCACATCAGTGATTTGAGCTGGTTGAAGCGTTATAATCACCCTGGAGACTATACTAAAGTGGGTGAAAGAATTGACATTATCATAATGGGTATTGACAAAGATAACCGTAAGCTGCAGCTAGGTCATAAGCAATTAGAGGAAGATCCATGGAACGCTCTTGAAGAGACTTTCGGAATTGGAACAATTCACGAAGCGACCGTTACCAGGAAGGATGATAAGGGAGCGTCAGTACAATTGCCTTATGGTTTAGAAGGGTTTGCACCTGCCCGTCATCTTATAAAAGATGATGGTAAGAGCATAAGTATTGATGAGCATGCTCAATTTATGGTAATAGAGTTTGACCGCAACGAAAAGCGTATTGTTGTAAGCCATACCCGTGTTTGGGAGCAGGCTCAGCAACAGGAAAAAGATGCTGCAAGAAAAGAAGCACGTGCGGAAGCTGAAAAAACGAATAAAGCAGTTAAAACTATTCAGACTAAAGTTGAAAAAGCTACTTTAGGCGATTTAGGCGCTTTAGCTTCTATCAGAGACAAATTACAACAGCAGGAAGGTGATAAATAAAGGTTCTTCTCATTAAATTAAAATGCCTCCGGTTTTCGGGGGCATTTTAATTTAATGTCTTGAAATCTTCAAAAATTATTTTTTTGTTTTTTAACCACAGAGCCAAATTACACACTGGGAAGCACAGAGAGGTTCCCTATTGTTCTCTGTGAAACTCGACTGTCGTAAAAGTGTCTCTGTGGTTCTTAATAAAAATCTCAAACAAGCGCCACGCACAGCTTTTGCAGTAATTTGCAGTCATGCAGCAATACCACCAGCTTCTTCACCATATTTTAGATAATGGCGTTACAAAAACAGATAGAACAGGTACAGGAACAATCAGTGTTTTTGGATACCAGATGCGATTTGATCTGGCAAAAGGCTTTCCGCTGGTTACAACAAAAAAGCTTCATGTTAAAAGTATTATTTATGAACTATTGTGGTTTTTAAAAGGAGATACCAATATTAAATTTCTTACTGATAATGGCGTAAAGATCTGGAATGAATGGGCTGATGAAAATGGGGATTTGGGCCCTGTTTATGGAAAACAATGGCGAAGCTGGCAAGGGGTAGATGGAAAGGTAACGGACCAGGTTGCAGAAGTAATTAACCAGATAAAAAATAATCCTGACAGCAGGAGAATGATTGTCAGTGCATGGAATGTTGCTGAACTTCCTGATATGGCCTTAATGCCATGTCACGCGCTTTTCCAGTTTTATGTCGCTCCGCCAGATAAAGAAAAAGGCGGCACAAGAGGAAAATTATCCTGCCAGTTATACCAACGCAGTGCAGATGTGTTTCTAGGGGTGCCTTTCAACATTGCCTCCTATGCTTTACTTACTATGATGATTGCCCGCGTTTGTGATCTTAATTATGGCGAGTTCATTCATACCTTTGGTGATGTGCATATTTATTTAAACCATCTTGAACAAGTGAAATTACAGCTAAGCCGCACTCCTTACTCATTACCCGAAATGAAAATAAACCCGGAAGTGAAAGATATTTTCAGTTTTCAATTCAAAGATTTTACATTAGAAAATTATCAGCATCATCCGCATATTAAAGCAGAGGTGGCAGTGTAGAGAGCAGAGCTATAAGCTGCGAGCTACAAGCTTTTAGCTTTTAGCTGATGAAGCGATGGATAATTATGACAGTTTAAACAATTAAGACAAAGAAAACCGGCTCGCAGCTCATAGCTAATAGCTCGCAGCTAAAAAAACAAATACATTTATGGTCATTTCTCTTATAGCTGCAGCTTCTACAAATAATGTCATTGGCAAAAACAACCAGCTTCCCTGGCACTTGCCCGTTGATCTAAAATTTTTTAAAAATACTACCTGGGGCATGCCAATAATAATGGGAAGAAAAACTTTTGAATCTAATGGAAATAAGCCTTTGCCAGGCAGAATCAATATAGTTATAACAAAAGAAAAGAATGTAAAGGCTGAAGGCGTGGTAATAGTAAATACCTGGAATGATGCGCTATTTGTAGCTAAAGATGCAGAATGTAAAGAAGTATTTGTAATTGGCGGAGGTGTCATATTTAAGGAAGTGATAAATAAAGCCGATCGTATTTATATGACCCGGATTCATACTATAATAGATGGCGATGTTTTCTTTCCCGAAATTGACGAGAAAAGATGGAAAAGAATTTCTAACAGAGATTGCTTTGCCGATGAGAAACACAAATACAATTATTCCTTCGAACTTTGGGAAAAACATTAAAGAGCGCTTTGTGTCAAACTTATAAAATTAGCATAACAAAAAAATTCCTGCTAAATTGTGGTTCGAAGTGATTTGATATGTATTCTCTTATTTCATCCTAATCCCAAACAATCCACAAAATCGTGGTTCTATAATAATCCAATAAATCGTGGTTCTGAAAGTTCTCGCG
>JAABUS010003524.1_pt1 | contig 25200 bp, 22 predicted proteins | sample 5560161 | NCBI WGS metagenome assembly JAABUS01 (sample SAMN10711885, study PRJNA513376) | rock metagenome | isolation source: Antarctica rocks | place: Antarctica: Victoria Land, Trio Nunatak nord | collected 2016-01-04
CGCAGAAACGCAGACTTTCGTCTTTCTTTTCAGCGAACAAGATGAGCGAGACGTATGATGCGAAGCTGAAGAAAATGAATTCTTTGTTCAGATGTTCAATCAGATATTTCTTTACCTTCTGAAGCTTGTGATCGAACATCTGATATAGTCTGCTTCGCGAAAACGTTTCTTCATCGATCAACTCAATTTTGTGATCATAGAAATGATGCAATGATAGCTGATCGATCATTGCTCGATCGAAGACATCTAGATAGTCGTGATATTCAGAGAAAAGCTTGATCTTGACTTGCTCGAGAACTTCAGCGTGAGAAAGCTCATGCAGATTCACTTCTTCAGACTTCTTTTCAACTGTAGTTATGAGTCAATCGATTTTCAAGACAATAACAGCAAAGATCTTGACGTCTGATCGTTTGACTAACATTCTATATGTCGCTGTCTCTATCATTGCTATGTTCGTTGAACTGAAAGAGAATAAATTCAGACTGAACGTCGATTTAGAATTTTTAACGCTAGTTAAAGTCGCGTCGCGCGATTTTAACTGTTCAATTAGTTTAACTGACTTCTCATTAAACTGACTGAAAGAGAGTGATTTCAGACTGAATTGAGATGTAGTGAAAGATCTCTTCAGTATATGAGTAGAAGTCAAACTCTTCTGCTTCGTGATTGTCTTGTTGCTTGTGAGTAGAACAATCGATTTATGATTAGAGATGAAATTCGAAAATCGAAGAAAAGCGATTTGCATATCAATTACTAGATTGATTTTGTTCATTCATGTTTTTTCGAGAATCATTTGATGTTGATCTAATCGAGTGATCAACATAAAAGCTGTGTCAATCGTATGATCTTGAACAGTCAGGTTCAAATAGATGACATGAGTAATGAATCTCTTAGCATAATGATCATCAAATTCTCGAATTGACTTCGCTTTGATCAAAGTCAGAGATTCAATTTGCAACTGATCACAAACAATCTGCGCGATCACTTCATCAATGAACGAATAGTCAGCAGCTTCGATGTTTATCAATGACTTCAATGAGTAACTAATTTCATTGCTAGAAAGTATACATTCAGTAATCAAAGATTCAGAAGCAAAAGAATCATCTGACATGCTTGTCGTTGAAGAAATTAACACATCTTTCATCGCGCCTTTGATGAAAGTCTCTAGTTTTTTGCCTCGCTATCTTCGAAAGAAGACATTTTCTCATTCTCTTTATTCTTCGAAATGACGATTTCATGTAGACGAGAAGTGAAAGCTTGAGAAGCAGAAGTGTTGATCTTGTTCTGAGAGCAGTTCTTTGACAAGTGACTTGAAATCTTGCAGATATAGCAAACGATAGACGATCTGACTGACTCAGATGTAGAAAAGATAGTCGACTTGACATATTTGATTATCGAAGTCGTCACTGCTGACAGAGAAGTAGCGCGCTTTTCAGATGTGACGATGACTTTGACGATAATCGTGCAACGTTCGCTTCGAAGCTGATAATTGACGCGCTGTCTATTATTCACACTCTGAAGAAAGCTCTTGAGATGATGTAGAGTGGTAAAATCTTTCGAGCAAATCGATAAAGCATTCTGCAAGCGATTGTTGATCTTATTCTGAAGATCGTTTATCAGAATGCAATCGTTGTATTCTAGATAGCTGAATAGCTTCATAAAGTCGAAATAGAAGACATTAAAAGGTTTTTCTGCTTGTCTCAGAGCGTTGTACTTGCAACGACACTTTCGATTCTTATTCTGATCATCGTATATTTCTTTCAGATGCTCAAATAGCTCGTAGATCGAGATGTAAGAATGCAAAGCGTCATGATGACATCAAGCGAAGATATGCTCAGCAGCATCATCTTCTAGTCTAGATATCACATAGACAATACAGATATTCTCATTATCGAAGTGATTGACATTTGTCTGAAGCTTGTTGTTCATCTTGACTTTTCAGCTGTCTCATGTTGATTCATCTTCATCAGTGAATATAGATGAGTTTGAAAACTTGAAGAACTTGTGATGATCATTATCGAATAGAGTGAACGACTCACGTCGAGTATGATTCTCGATAGATTGACGAGATAGAGGTTTCGTAGACTGACGAGATCGAGATTGATTCGCTGAACGCTGTTTCTTTTTTAGACTCAAGACTTTCTCTCGTAGATCGACGATAGTCTCTTCTTGAGTGTCTATTGTCATTTGATTGATCTCTAGCTCATCAAGTCTCTTGATGTGATTGACTTGAACATTGATTCATTGCTCGTTGAGTTTCAAAGTCATGTTTCGTTGATCTCTTAGCTCGATCAGCATCTTGATGATCTCGTCTGACTGATCGATAGCTCATTGACGAAGTTGTTGATTCATGTTGATGTTTCATGAGATAGCAACATTCTGAGATTTCGCTGAAGCATCGACAGAGATAAGAAAAACTCGTCTATTAGCAATGCTTCTAAGCAGACGAGCTGTTCGTGACTCGACTGATTCAGAGTCGCGTGTCATTGTGAGAAAGATAAGAATAGATTTGATTGAAGTTGATTTGATAAATTTGAGTAAATTTGAATAAATTTGAAGATGTGTTTTGATAAAAGTAATTCAAAGAATTTCTTGCGAATTTTCTGAATAGAAGTAGATTATTTCGTATCGTCTACACGTCGATAGCAAAGTAGTTGATTAGCATTTATCTACTGTTGAAGATCGATCTAGAGCGAGTCATAAAAATGTCATTTAACTAATAGATAAATGCTAAGAAAGAAAAGTATCTACAGAAAAGAACTTGATTCTTATACGTGTGTTTCTCAGTTCTGTGCTAGGCTCGATTGAGTTGACGTCTTACACATATGATGCAGAGTCTCAATGATATCATTTCTAGATCAAATTTTCGCTAGACTCGATTAGAATGAAATCAGGCGAAGACTAGATGAAGAATAGACGAAGACTAGAATCATAACAGTGCACTTCAAGTTAGTTTAACATAAATCATGTCAAACTATCATAAACTAGTATAAAGCTGATGTTGACACGTTAGCAATCTAGCGTGTCTTCATGAGTAAAACTTATGATATGTTGCATCTTCTTTCTTCTTCAGCTTTGAACTTCTAGTTAAAATACACTCATATGATTCACTTTATGCAAACTCATAACATTAATTCAAAGCTCATTAATTTTGCTATCAACATGTAAATAATATAAAAACAAGCTACATCATTCAAACTTGAATCAAAATTGAAATTTGAAAATTGAGTTCAGAAGACTCATTAAAAATCAAGAAATTTCTAAAACAGAACAGAAGAACATGAATGTGTTGCTTTAAACTAACTTTTTACTGAGCTTGTTATCAGAACAGAAGAACATGAACGTGTTATTTTAAAATTAAAATCAGAAATTTTAGTTGAATTTCAATCAGCAATTTTCTACTTACATAATGATTAGAAGCACAAAATTAAAATCAGTAAGCATTACTCATTATGAACTTCAAAATGTTGAAAGAAAATCACTTCTATCACAGAATTAAACAGCATCAGAAGAAAAAAACATGAATGTATCATTGAATACAGAAGAAGAAAACACGAATGCGTTGTTTTTTAATTATAAAATGATCAAAATCAGCATCAGCATTGAATTAAATGCTTGAATAAACACTTATGAAACAGATGATCTCATTGCATTTATCAAGTACATATGTTAACAGCATGACATTGAAATCAAGATTTACAATAACATGATTCAAATGTTGAATGATATCAACAAGATTAACATTGAATTAAAAGTTATTAACATTAAGTTGAAAGTTATACAGACAATGTTGAATGCTGTTTGAAAACATTTACAGAAAGAAATAAAGAAAAAGAATATGATTATACATCATTTAAAAGTAACATTAAGTCAACTAAGCACTTTGATTTTGAAAGATTGATTCTTGAAGTTAATTAAACTATCTGACTCATCTTTGTTCAAAGATTCAAGACAGAATGTAAATAATTAATTGTTTTGAATGCAAAATAAGTTGAAAATGAACAAGAATCATTTTTCTATTGAAGAAATGAAGATTGCATATGTGAAAAGTTGAGTCAGTGAAATGATGATCAAACACATAGCACTCAGAATGAAAAACATGATCATGAACTCATTTCTTGAAGCAGAAAAGATACTGTTGATTCTAAATAAAATGTATGATGATTTCAATCAACATTACATGACTCAATGATAGTTTTTGAAGTTGTATTAAAACAAGATCTTTTTTCATGAATTTTGAATGAAATTTCAAAGACTTAGTGTAAAACTAAAATACAATAATGAAATTCTACTAAATGATTTTCAGCATAAGATTAGCTCAGATCTTTAACAAGTTACAATCAATGAATGAATTATGAATTTGAATAAATTTGTCAACATTTGCATGCAAGTCAATGTTCAATTGATGAAATTGAATGCTTGATCAACTTTCAAGACATCAATGATTCAAGTTGCTCACTTTATCACTATGTCATGAACTGAGAATTGAATGAAATCAGAATAAAATTCTAATAACTAGATTTTAAATACAAGATGTTGCATGAAGAAGAAAGAAAAGAAAGAGATCATTCAGAGATTTTTATACTTCATGAACGCTGAGTATCATTAGATTGATCACATCAAGTTGAGTACTTAAGTTTAAGTCGAGTACTTGACTTGAAAAGTGTCGAGTCAAGTTGAAATTTTTTTGAAAAAGTGTTAAGTCAAATTGAGAAGTTGAATTCAAGAACTCAGATTGAGTTGAGAAGCTTGACTCAACAACTCAACTCAAAAACTCGACTCAACTCAACAAGATATTAAATAAATGTAAATAGCTTAATTAAACAGTCTACATGATTTTTCTTCATGACTTTCTATCATGTTTTTTCGTCATGACTCTCTATTAAAGTCAAATGATCTTCATGTTTTCTCTTTATGTTTCTCTTTATGTTTCTCTTTATGTTTCTCTTTATGTTTCTCTCTATGTTTCTCTCTATGTTTTTCTCTATGTTTCTCTCTATATTTTTCTCTATGTTTCTCTTTATGTTTCTCTCTATGTTCTTCTCTATGTTTCTCTCTATGTTTCTTTCTATGTTTCTCTCTATGTTTCTCTCTATGTTTCTCATCATGACTTTCTTCATATTTTTCTTCATGTTTCTCATCATGACTCTTTATCAAATGCTCTTCATGTTTCTCTTCATGACTTTCTATTAAAAGATAATGCAAAAGTCAAAAATCGGAAAAAATTCTATATTTAATTCTCTTAACATCAAGCTCAAATTCTTGACGAGTTGAGTCAAGTTGACTCAATTCTCAGTTAAGTTGAATCACGTTGAGTTGAAAATATAAGCAACTCAACTTGAATCAAGTTGAAAATGTGAGCAATTCAACTCAATCTTAGTTTGAGTTCAAAATGTCAACTTGAAACTCAACTCAATAATCAGTCTAAGTATCATTCATATCAAAGAACTTTCATAATATCATTGATAATCTCATGTTTATTATCATTTATAATATTGTTCAACATCATTTAAGTGATTTAATGTTATAAGTTTGCATAAAGTGAATAATATGAGTGTATTTTAACTAGAAGTTCAAAGCTGAAGAAGAAAGAAAATGCAACACATTATGAGTTTTACTCATGAAAACATGCTAAATCGCTAGCGTGTCAACATCAGCTTTATACTAGTTTATGATAGTTTAACATGATTTATGTTAGATTAACTTGAAGTGCATGATTGCAACATTACTCTCTCTTTTCATTTAATAATGTTCTCATTACTGCAATTCAGTTGATCTTTCTTGAGTTAATTTCTATCTTGACTTGTTCAAATAATGTTCATGAAAGTCATTGATGACTTTTGAGCAATCTTCAAATTCACTTTTATCAATATTGTATCAATGTAAATTGATGTTGTATTCTTTTCAATTGACATGATATTGTAGTCATTTGTCTCATTTGTAATGTCTGAAGTTCAATATATTCTTCACTTTTCATTCATCTTCATCTTCAATCACTATAAAATCAAATGACTCATTTCATTGTTTTTTTAAAGCATTTTTTGAATCTAGTTGCAGCAGATTTGATGCAAACTTTGAATGAATTTTCATAGTCAATGACAGTTTCAGTTGATATGCATGTTCAATCTTGATCAGAATCTTGAAGAGTTCTAGCATTTTATCATTTAGCTTCTTTAATGATCATGAGATCATTATGTTTCTAAAATTCAGAAACATCATGTCATTTATCTTGTAAATCATTTTCTTTCAATGCTTATTAATTTGTTTCTTCATTGTGACTCTGACTGTTACTAAGACTTGCTTGATTAATGCTAGTGATCATTTCATGTGTTCAAATATATTCTTTGCTTTGTCTGCTTTAATTTTAGCTCAAGTGATCTCATATTTAATTGAGTTCAAATTGAAGCTCATATGAGAGTGAAAGCTTTTATTTCAAAAGAACATCAACTGTTCAATTGATGATAAAATAACATTGTTATTGATGAATTTAATCATAAATAATCAGATGAATTAATCATCTTGCATATATGAGCAATAACTTCGTAAATATTGTTTTACATTCTGATTCACTCTTTCTGTTTGATCATTAATTTGCAAATAATAGTTTATAAATAGTTTCATTTTAATGTTAAGTCTCAGATATAAAAACTTTCAGATAATCAATATGAATTATGAATCATGATCAAACATTATTGATTTTGATAGTTCATGAGTTCTGAAGACTCATATCAACAGTAGCTTAACTATTTGTTCTGCGAAGATTTCTTTGTCATTTGATCAACATGATATATAATGTTGTTTCTTAAACAATCAATTTATGACTGTCAGAATCGCGTTGTTTTCATCACTTTCTGATAAATTAATAATGAAGTTTAATGATATGTTCTGTCATTGCTGCTTGAGTATGAGTAATGACTTCAGCAGTTCATTGATTCAATCTTTCAATGCTTTTGATTTACAACAAACATAACAGTTTTGAATGTAGTGCTTGATCATTATTCTCATCTTCGATCAGCAATATGATCATCTCAGCAAGTTCAACGTTTAATTCATGTTAAAATGATTATTGATTGAAAGATCATATGCTTTTCTTATCAATTAAGTGATCATTGATTGAGAAACTCATAGTCTATCATCTTTTCAGAGTACTTCATCAAGTACTTTGCAATTGTCTAAATTAATATCTTGATAAGTTTTTTTATTCTGTTTCATGACTATTTGAATATTGAAGCATAGTTGATTCATTTGATTTTCAACTATAATTTAATTCTGAATAGAAATCATCTCTTTGATCAAATTTTCATTAACGTTCAATTCTTATTTCAAATCTGAGTCAGATCTGAGCAAAATCTGAGTCAAATCTTAATCAGCTTTCTGATCATCTTCTTAATCAGCTTCTATTGACTGCAGCTTAAATTTATCTTCTGACAATAACATTTGATGCTGATATAACTTTCAATCATTATTTGCTTCAACTGACTTGACATCTGACATTCTGATCAATGCATTGACTTTCAGATTCTGCTTTTTCAACTGATATATAATCTTGAAGTTATATTCAAATAACTTCTTCACTCATTTAGCTTGTCATTGAATCAATTCTTTGATGATCATGAAGTACTTTAAATTCAAATGATCAATGAAGATTTTAATTAAAATATTTGTACATTTCAATTCAAGACATCAATGTTTTAAACAGTGAATAATGATTAATAGTTCTTTGTCATAAATCTTGTAGTTGCATTCTGTGAAAATCATGTTCTTGCTATAAAAGATCACTGAATGTAAAATGTCTTCATCATCATATTAAGACAATACTTTGTTGTTCACATAGTTCAAGAAGTTCATTTTCAAAATAGCTTCTTTGATTGAGTTGAAATGCTTCAAAATAAGAACTGTCATCATTTATTGCTTTAATTCTTCAAAGATCATTTAACAAATCTTTATTCATTTAAAAAGATGATCTTTTCAAATCAACTTTATCATGAGTTGAATAATCTTTAAGAAGTTCTTTATGAATCATTGATAGAAATTGCAGAAGTCAATGAAAATCTGCACATGAGTCAATAATTGCAACACTTTTCAGCTTCAAATCACATCTACTTTTCAAGAATTCATTCGTAAATCATTAATGAATATTAATAGTTTAAGAATAGAGATTTTCTAAATCTTGAATTTGCACTTGTCAATGTTTATCTGCAAGTCGACTTCACAAAGCTTGTTTAACACTTCTTTCATATGAGTTTTATGTTTCTTCAAGATTTTACTGTAAATAAGAATATCATTCAAATATGTTTGACAGAATTTATGCATACATTCAAACAATACATCATTAATATAGTGCTGAAAGAACACAAATTCATTGATCAATTCAAAGAGCATTACTTTATACTTGTAAATGTTAAAGAAAGTAACAAAAGTAGTTAAATTTTTGCTTTCTGAACTCATTTGCAGTTTATTGAATGCAGCAATAATGTTGAGTTGAGTTAGATACTATTATAAAGTGTATCAAGACTGAACAAGACTGAAGCTTTAATCAATTTGCAATGCATGCTAGTGAGTACTCTGTGTAATAATTAAAGCTAGTCAATAATTTAGTTGAGATCTGATCTAAATCTGACTCAGATTTAACTCAGATATGACTCAGCATCTTTTTTCTTCTTTAACATCTTCTAATCAACTTCTATTATCTTCTAGATAAACATACTTCTTTGTGTTACGAGTGATTAACAGATTTCTATGACAAACATATTTCTTTATGTTATAAACATCTTTCAAATCAACATCTTTCTTATGTTTCAACACATCTTTTTTGAGACTAACGTTGATCTGAGTAACTACTATATAAAGTGTATTCTTCTTGTCTTTTGTATCTTCTTTCTTTTGTATTCTTAAAGTCTTAATTATAACTATCTTTATAAATCAAACATTCTAGTCACGCATGCACTCTGATTAGTTTCTAGACATGATTTCAACATTACTTTAAGAATTCATTAATCACATGATACTGATCTCATTACTCATTCAAATTCACTCAATTGACAACAAGATGAGTATAAAGAAATTTGTGTATCTGATGATTAATGACATTGAAAGACAGAATAACATTAAGAAATCAATAGAATCAATGAGAACATACAATCATATGATTGCTAGAAAATTTATCACTCAGTCAGTAGTATTAGTTTAAATTGATTAATAAAATCAACAATAAAAAATCTTTGTTGATTGCTTGAAAATCACAAAATCTTCTTTCAAATCAACAACACTTTTCTTTGAAGATTAAATACTTTAACAAATGATCTCACTATTTATTGTTAAGCATCATCATTCACTCGATCATCAAAATCTTCATCATGATTCAATCATTTATAAATACTCAATTCAATCTCTTCAAAAATAATCAAAGTCTCAATTCAATCATTTATCTTGAATTATTTTCTTGTTTCTTAAAATTTCTTAAAACTGACTTTGTATGAAAACATCATTCATTCATGTCTCACTCTCAAACACTTGATGAATCTCTGAAAGTCTTTATTCTCTGAAATATCAAAAATGTAAAGCAGCTACAATACTGAGTCAAACAAGACTCAGAATTTTTTCTAGAAGATTTAAACAATCTTTGAACTCAATGAGATTTAGATGTAGAAGTTTGTGAGCTATTTGATAAAATACTCAGCGAACAGATATGAAAGACTTGTTTCGAAGAAATTGATTAAGTAAAAGAATGATTGAATCTAAATTTTAAAAAGCTTCAAGATCAAATAATGAAACTATAACATCAATTGCAATTTATTGTGATCATGCACTTTAAGTTAGTCTAACATAAATTGTGTCAAACTATCATAGACTAGTATAGAGCTGATGTTGACACGCTAGCAATCTAGCGTGTCTTCATGAGTAAAACTCATGATGTGTTACATCTTCTTTCTTCTTCAGCTTTGAACTTCTAGTTAAAATACACTCATATGATTCGCTTTATGCAGACTCCTAACATTAGTTCAAAGCTCATTAATCTTGCTATCAACGTGTAAATGATATAAAAACAAGCTACACAACTTAAATCAGAAGTTGAAATCAGAAATTTTGACAGCAGAATCAGAACTCAAACTCAGAAAGCTTAATAAAAATCAGAAATTTCTAAAAAAGAATCTTGATTTGAAATCAGAAATTTTGATAGAATCAGAATCAAAGAACATGAACACGTTGCTTTTGATTAACTCTTTATTGAGTTCATCATCAGAAATCAGAAATTTCAGCAGTACTTGAACTCAGAAAGTTTGATAAAGTACTAGTCGTTGCTTGAACTCAGAAAGTTCAATAGAGTAACATTGAAATCTCAATCAGCAATTTTCTACTCATATCATGACTAGAAGCACAGAATCAGAATCAGTAAGCATTGCTCACTATGACTTTTGAAATGTTAGAAGAGAATCACTTCTATCACAGAATTAAACAGCATCAGAAGAAGAAGATATGAATGTGTCATCAAATACAGAAAAAGAGAACACAAACGTGTTACTCTTTGATTACAAAATGATCAAGATCAGTATCAGCACTGAATTGAATGCTTAAATAAGCATTCATGAAGCAGATGATATCATTGTCTTTATTAAGTACATGTATTAACAGCATGACATTAAAATCAAGATTCACAATGACATGATTCTAGATGTTAAAAGATGTTAACAAAATAAACATCATGTTGAAAGTTATGCAGACGTGTCTGCAGAAAGAGATGAGAAACAAGAATATGATTATACATCATTTAGAAACTGCATCAAGTCAACAAAGCACTTTAATTTCTGAAGATCATTTCTTGAAATTGATCAAATTATTGAATTCTTCATTATTTGAAGATTTATCACAGAATGTAGACAATTGACTATCATAAATGCAAAATAAGTTGAAGATAAACAAGAATCACTTTTTTATTAAAAAGTTGAAAATTATCTACATCAAAAGTTAAGTCAGTGAAGTTGCAATCAAGCACATAGCTTCTCACATGCAAAATATCTTCTTAAACTCATTTCTAGAAGTCAAAGAAGTACTATCAATCATTGATAAAATGTACAATGATCTCAATTGTTATCACATGACTCAATAACAGTACTTGAAGCTGTATCAGAATAAAATCTTCTTTCATGAATTTTGAATGAAATTTCAAAGATTCAGCGCAAAACTAAAGTACAATAATGAGACTTTACTAAATGATTTTCAGCATAAGATCAGCTCAGATCTTCAACAAGTAATACTCAATGAATGAATTATGAATTTGAATAAGTTTATTAACATTTGCATGCAAGTCAATGTTAAATTGACTGAATTAAATGCTCAATCAATCATCAAAGTCTTAATGATTTCAGCTGCTCACTTTGTTGCTAACAATTCATCTATTCAATCTACGTCATCAATCTCTGCGTGAAAGAAACTCAGAAGATTGAATCTCAATTCTATTCAGAAAGAGTTGTTTAAGAAAGAACTTTGCTTTAAATGCAAGAAGTCAAAACATAGAGCATATGACTGTCTTAAGACAACTTAAGTGCATGAGATTACTGCGAATTTGAAAAACGATTTATCTTCATCAAAGTAGTGATTAAGAGTGATATACTCATATTCTGTTTCATCAACATATTTGATGATTCATTTAATTTCAAGTCATTCACTGTTAACATCATTTTAAGTAGTTTAAAAAAGATATTCAGATTTCTTGCTCTGATAAATATTGAAGTTACTGACATAACTTTCATTGATGAATCTTTGATATCAAAGTTATATAAATGCTTTGATATTCAGTCAATATTGCTGTCAAAATCAAAGTTGATTTGATTGTATGATGAAATTTCTGATTGAAAGTCAATTACATATGCTTTGTATACATCAATCATGATTCAAGAACACAAGAATAAAATGATGTTTTTATTAATAATTCATTTAAATCAGCATAAGATAATCATTGAAAATCTTTGATTGAAAAGAAAACAAATTTTGATAAATTCTGCAAATGATTGATTAATATCATCATTAAAGATTCAAACATTGAAATCTGTTATTTCAAAAGCAAACAATCAATCAGCATTTTACAAATCTGAGTCAAATGAAATTTGCAAAATAAAATGAAAGAACTTGAACTTAATTGTTACATCAATGATCATCTTAAAAAGATTTTCGAATCAGAAATCAGTGAATAAATTCATTGAATTTGCTTTCATAGCAAAGCAAAGCACTTAAGTTAATTTCGATCTACTTTGTTTCTTTCAGTCAACTGAGAAAAAGAAACTCATTAATATTATCATGATTGAAGTTACTGTGTATTAAACTCTAGTCAAGAATAAGAAGATTAAGATTTTCTTCTTGATCATTAGTGAAATTAACAAAGTGTTTAGCTCAGTTGAAGATTTCGCGAAACTGAATGAAATGATCTTTGTCATGTCATTAAATGAACTGAAAAAGAAGCTTTTGATAATTTATCATGACTTTCTGAATGTTTTTGATAGAGAAAAGATAACGCAGTTGCTTTCACATCAATCATACAATCATAAGATTGAATTAGAAGATGAGAATCATTCTTTTAGAAGTTAATTGTATCTCATGTTGAATCACAAGTTGCAGAAGATCAAGAAGTATTTAGAAGAGAACTTAAAGAAGAAGTTTATTACATTCAGCAAAGCTCTCTTTGCTTCGTCAATACTATTTGTCAAAAAGAAAGATAATAGTCTTCGCTTTTGTATAAACTATTGAAAACTGAATGCTTTGATTAAAAGAAATTGTTATTCAATACTCTTGATAAATGAAATACTAGCTTGAATTCAAGACAGTAAGTATCTGACTTAACTCAACATTATTGCTGCATTCAATAAACTGCAAATGAGTTCAGAAAGTGAGAATTTAACTACTTTTGTTACTTTCTTCAACATTTACAAGTATAGAGTAATGTTTTTTGAATTGATCAATGAATCTGCGTTTTTTCAGCACTATATCAACAATGTATTGTTTAAATGTTTGCATAAATTCTGTCAGACATATTTGAATGATATTCTTATTTACAGTAAGATCTTGAAGAAACATAAAACTCATGTGAAAGAAGTGCTAAACAAGCTTCGCGAAGTCAACTTGCAAATAAACATTGATAAGTGCAAATTCAAGATTCAGAAAATCTTGTTTCTTGAACTACTGATATTCATCAATGATTTACGAATGAATTCTTGAAAAGTAAATGTGATTTGAAGCTGAAAAGTGTCACAATCATTGACTCATGTGCAGATCTTTATTGACTTCTGCAATTTCTATCAATGATTCATAAAAAACTTCTTAAAAATTGTTCAACTCATGATAAAGCTGACTTGAAAAAATCATCTTTTTGAATGAACAGAGATCTGTCAGATGATCTTTGAAGAACTAAAGTAATAAAGAACAACAGTTCTTGTTCTGAAGCATTTCAACTCAATCAAAAAAGCTATTCTGAAAATGAACTTCTTGAACTATGTAAACAATCAAGTATTTTCTGAGTATGATGATGAAGACATTCTACATTCAGTGATTTTCTATAGCAAGAACATGATTTTCGCAGAATGCAACTATGAGATTTATGACAAAGAACTGCTGATCATTATTTGCTGTTTAAAACATTGATGTCTTGAATTGAAATGTATGAATATTTCAATCAAGATCTTCATTGATCATCTGAATTTGAAGTACTTTATGATGATCAAAGAACTGACTCGATGACAAGCTAAATGAGCTGAGAAGTTATCTGAATATAACTTCAAGATCATATATCAGTCGAAAAAACAAAATCTGAAAGTCGACACGCTGATCAGAATGTCAGACGTTAAGTCAGTTGAAGCAAATAATAATTGAAAGCTATATCAGCATCAGATGCTATTGTTGAAAGACAAATTTAAGCTGCAGTTAATAAAAGCTAATCAAGAAGATGATCAGAAAGCTGATTAAAATCTGACTCAGATCTTGCTCAGATCTGACTCAGATTTGAAACAAGAATTGAACGTTAACGAAAATTCAATCGAAGAGATGATTTTTATTCAGAATCAAATTATAGTTGAAAATTAAATGAATCAACTGTGCTTTAATATTCAAATAATCATGAAATAAAACAGAAGAACTTGTCAAGATATTGATTTAAACAATTGCAAAGTACTTGATGAAGTATTCTGAAAAGATGATAGATTATAAGTTTCTCAGTCAATGATCACTTGATTGATAAGAGAAGTACATGATCTTTTGATCAATGATCATTCTGACATGAATTGAACATTGAACTTGCTGAGATGATCATATTGCTGATTGAAGATGAGAATGATGATCAAGCGTTACATTCAAAACTGTTACATTTATCATAAATCAAAAGCATCGAGAGATTGAATTAATGAACTACTGAAATCATTGCTCATACTTAAACAGCAATAACAGAACATATTATTAAACTTCATTATTGATTTATTAGAAAGTGATGAAAATAACGCGATTCTGACAGTCATAAATCAATTGTCTAAAAAATAATATTATATATTATGTTAATCAAATGATGAAGAAATCTTTGCAGAATAAACAGTCAAGCTACTGTTGATATGAATCTTCAGAACTCATGAACTATCAAGATCAATAATGTTCAATCATGATTCATAATTTATATTGATTGTTTGAAAGTCTTTATGTCTGAGACTCAACATTAAAATGAAACTATTCACAAACTATCATTTGCAAATTGATGATCAAACAGAAAGAGTGAAACAGAATATGAAATGATATCTACGAAGTTATTGCTCATATATGCAAGATGATTGATTCATCTGATTATTTATGATTAAATTTGTTGATAACAATGCTATTTTGTTATCAATAAATTGATTGCATCAAGTTGAGTACTCAACTCATCAAGACTCAATTTAAGTCAGAATTCTTGACTTGAGTATTTAAGTCAAGTCAGAAGATTCAACTTAAGTATTTGAGTCAAGTCAGAAGATTGAGATTGAGTATTAACTCAAAATTCTCGACTCGACTCATCAAGACATGAAGCAAAGTACTACTAATATTTATCTGAATGTTTAATAATGTAACAGAGTAATGCAAACAACAAGAAGAAAAATAAATTCATTTGTTTCATGTAAATCTTTCAAATATAATGATGTAATAAATTCAAAAATAGTAAATCTTAACATTTGATGTCATTTTTGATTTTTTAATGAGTTAAGTCAAAAACTTAAATTGAATATTGACTTAAAATTGATATCAGATTGAGTCAGAATGTTGAAATTAAGTATTCAAGTTAAATCAAAAGATTGATATTAAGTACTTAAATTGAGTCAGAAGATTGATATCAAAACTCAACTTAATGATTAGTTTAATCATCAATTGAACAGTCAATGTTCTTTCTGAATAAGAACTTTCATTCTCATATGAGCTTCGATTTGAACTCAATTGAATATGAGATCACTTGAGCTAAAATCAAAGCAGACAAAGCAGAAGATATATTCAAACATATGAAATGATCACTAGCATTAATCAAGCAAGTCTTAGCAAGAGTCAGAGTCACAATGAAGAAATAAACTGATAAACATTGAAAGAAAATGATTTACAAGATAAATAACATGATGTTTCTGAATTCTAGAAACATAATGATTTCACAATCATCAAAGAAGCTAAATGATAAAATGCTAGAACTTTTCAAGATTCTGATCAAGATGAAACATGTATATCAATTGAAACTGTCGTTGACTATAAAGATTTATTTGAAGTTTGCGTCAAATTTGCTGCAACTAGATTCAAAAGACGTTTTAAAAGAACAATGAAATAAATCATTTAATTTTATAGTGATTGAAGATAAAGATAAATGAGAAGTGAAGAACATATTGAACTTCAGACACTATAAATGAGACAAATGACTACAATATTATGTTAATTAAAAAGAATACAACTTTGATTTACATTGATACAACGTTAATGAAAGTGAATTTGAAGATTGTTTGAAAGTCATCAATGACTTTCATGAATGTTATTTGAACAAGTCAAGATAGAAATTGACTCAAGAAAGATTGACTGAACTGCAGCAATGAGAACATTACTAAATGAAGAAGAGAAGTAATGTTGCAATCATGCACTTTAAGTTAGTTTAACATAAATCATGTCAGACTATCATAGACTAGTATAGAGCTGATGTTGACACGCTAGCGATCTAGCGTGTCTTCGTGAGTAAAACTCATGACGTGTTACATCTTCTTTCTTCTTCAACTTTGAACTTCTAGTTAAAATACACTCATATGATTCACTTTATGCAAACTCATAACACAATTGACTAAAGAAGATACTTCTACTTCTTTCATCATGTTCAATTCATTTAAGCGATCTCAAAAATCTTTGAATTCATCTCTATTTACTGATGAAACAAAATCTTTCTGAGATGATTGACAAGAAAAGATTCGTGACAAGCTAAAAATCAACGTCAATCATTTCAATACTGATAAAGTCATACTAATTTATATTCACTTCAGAATTAATAAAAATGCAGTTAAAGCTACTTTAACTTGATATCAACATGATTCATTGAACTTTTATAAAATGATCAATGATTTGTTAAATGAACTTGCTCAGCTATATGATGATTTCAACAAAGAGACAAACTTTCGAAGAAAATATGTTAATTTCATTCAAGAAAAGAGCAAATTTAGTGATTTTTATTCAATGTTTCAATGTCTGTTCTTTTATTTAAAATATTACGAAAAGCAATTGATCATTGATTTATAAAACAAGATAGTCTATCATTTTCATGCAGCTTGAAGTAGTCAGTTGATTCAGTCAAAATCTTTCAATGAAATTCATAATTATCTGATTCATTTGAACAATGAGCATCAAGTCATGAAAAACATTAAAGAAAAGAAATTCTTGATCAAGATCAGAAAGCAAGTCATCTTTGCTGAGAAATGAGATTCATTGAACTTTTATAGAAAGATCGAAGTCACTATCTTCATCAATCATTCAAAGTCGTGTGATGCAATTTTAATTAACGTCAAAGACATTGATTTACAAGCTGAAATCTGTTTCATCTGTCACAAATCAAATCATACTTTTAAAGAGTGCTTTGACAGATCGAGAATCAATGCATTAAAAGATGACAAGTTTAATTGATTTACATTGAACTCTGAGTTCAATTCTGATTCAAAAAACTAACTATCTTTTTCAGAATCATTAAAGAGATAGAAATCATATCTTTGTGCAGTCAAATCAAAGTTTTATTGAAAGAAAACTATTTTGAAAAGTCATTTCTGATCAATGTTTCTTTTATCTCTCAGAGCAATTCTTTCAGCCTTCGCTCTTTAATAAATAGTGATTTCATTATTTACATGCTGATACATGATAAGCTAGTCAATAAAGTATGTCAGAAACTTGAAATACAATCTATATCACTAGCAAAAGAGAAGTTAATACGAGACTATGATGAAAAGTTAGCTAGAAAGACTATTACTTATAAGATTTTACTCAATCTAACGATTGAAAGTCATAAGAAATTGACTATGTCAATGCTGATAGCTGATATCAAGCATCATGAAGCTATATTGAGCAAACTCTGAATGAATAAAAATGAAATATTATTGAACATGAAACATGATACTATCATATTTTCTGATCAATTAAATATTTCTATTTTGATTTTTTCAATTTTGTTAAATACAAAGCACTCAAGTTGATCATGATTAACTTCAATCTTTTCAGCAGCTCATAGCAATGTCTTTAAGATGCTCAAGCATCTCATTTCATTCATTCAGAAAGAGTCATTCTCAATTTAAAACATAAACGTTGTTTCTTTTCAAGTACTAGTAAAACAAAAAAAGAAGAATCAGACAAAGATTTTTGCTATGTTCATTGAAAACATCAATAGAGAAATTATCTACAATACTCAATGTAAACTAAATGTCATAAACATCTTTTCAATCAATGAAATGACTCAGAATCTAAAAGATATTAAAGTTAAACTATCATTGAAATTAAACTGATTTTTAAGTTGAGTTTCAATATTAATCTTTTGATATCAATCTTCTGACTTGACTTGAATACTCAATTTCAACATTCTGACTCAATCTGAGATTGATCTCAAGTTGATACTCAATTCAAATTCTCGTTTCAACTCATTAAGAAATTGAAAATAATGTCAAATGTTAAGATTTACTATTTTTGAATTTATTACATCATTATATTTGAAAGACTTACGTGAAACAAATGAATTTATTTCTCTTCTCATTGTTTGCATTACTCTGTTACATTATTAGATATTCAAATAAATATTAGTAGTACTTTACTTCATGTCTTGATGAGTTGAATTGAAAATTTCGAGTTGATACTTGATTTCAATCTTCTGACTCAACTTGAATACTCAGATTAAATCTTCTGACTCAACTCAAATACTTGAGTCAAGAATTCTGACTTGAATCAAATCTTGATGAGTTGAGTACTTAACTTGAACTCAAGTACTCAACTCGATGCAATCAATTTAATCAAAATATCAGAATTTTCTAGATGTTTTTGATCGAGCTCAAGCAGACAAGCTATCGTCTCATCATTCATATGATCATAAGATAGAGCTTACTAGTGATGTAACGTCACTTTGCTGCTGAGCATATTAAATGTCTTTTTACAAGCTTCAGAAAGTAAAGAAATATTTGAATGAGAATCTTTTTAAAGAATTTATAATCTCTAGCAAAGCTTCATATTTCTCACTCATTCTGTTCATCTTGAAAGCAAATGAAGATTTATGATTCTGTGTTAACTATCAAAAGCTCAATGCTATTATCAAAAGAAATCACTATTCTTTATTGCTCATAAATGAAGTAATTAACAAAATAGTTGATTGCAAACATCTGACTTGATTAAATATTATTTCAACATTCAACAAACTACAAATGCATTCTGATAGTGAGAACTACATTATCTTTATTATCGCGTTAGAAGCATATAAGTCAAAAGTGTTATTCTTTGAACTTATCAATGATTTTGTCTCATTTCAACAGTATATGAATGATGTTTTTTGAGACTTTATAAATGACTTTTGTCAAGTCTATCTAGATGACATTCTGATCTACAGCAAAACTCAACAGAAACATTGATAATATATCAAGATGATATTAAATCATTTACGAGAAGTTGATTTACAAGTAGATATTCAAAAGTGCAAATTTGACATAGAAGAAACTGTTTTCTTAAAAGTCATAGTTTTAAAACAAGATCTTCATATCAATTTTATCAAAGTGAAAGTCATAGTCAACTGAGTTATGTTGATCAATTTAAAAGAAGTTCAGAGCTTCGTGAGATTCATTAACTTTTATCGTCATTTCATTAAGAACTTCTTGAAACTAGTCAAATCATTCACTCAGTTGACTAGAAAGAACATGTCTTTTGTATGAAATGAAGTCTGTGTTCAAGCTTTCAATGATCTAAAGAAACAAGTCAGCTCAATCTCAGTACTACAACATTTTGATTTCAAATGACAAACTATTCTAGAAATCAATGCATCTGACTACGTCAAAGATGAAATTCTATCACAGTACAATGATAAAAGAGTTCTTCACTCAGTAACTTTCTACAGCAAGAGCATGATTCTTGCTGAATGCAATTATCATATTTATAACAAGAAATTGCTAGTCATTATTTGATGTTTCAAACATTGAAGACTCAAGCTTGAATGCACTGAACTACTCATTCAGATATTCATCAATCATCAGACTCTGAAGATCTTCATGAAAAATAAACAGTTGACTTGACGTCAAGTCAATTATCTAGATATTCTATTTGAGTTCAACTTTCAGATTATATTTCAATCAGATAAAATAAACACTAAAGTCAATGCTTTAATTAAAATGTCTTTGATCAACGTCTTTAAATCAACTCAGTGTACTGAAGATCACTATCAGATAATTCTGACATTCAATAGAATAAATATTCTAACTATTGAATCTGAAGTTGATCTCTATCAGTGAGTAAAAGATGTCAACAAAATGAATGAGCTTTGCAATGAGTATAAACAAGCTATAAGTGAAAACAAGCTCAAGCTACATAGCATTGAATTGAAGCATTGCAAGATCGTTGATGACGTTCTGTTCAAAAAAGATTTACTATGAGTTTCTGAGAATATGCATACAAAATTGCTAAAGAAAATTCATGATCAGTCTTTCATCTTTCACTTTGACAATTGAAGAACTATTAATTTAGTTCAACGTTTCTACTATTGATCAGATCATTGAGCAACGATTAAATGTTACATTTGAAATTGTCATGTTTATCAACGAAGCAAAATATTTAGAAATAGCATCAATGAACTTCTTCATTCTTTATTGATTTCACAGAAACGCTGAGAAGATATAGCTATGAACTTCATCACTGAGCTACTTCTATTGAAAGATTATAACGTCATTTGCACAGTCATATATCATTTCATCAAGAAACATCACTATGTTCTCTGTCATTGAAAAGACGATGACATTTCAGTTGAAGAAATGATTTGAATCATGTTATGAAACGTTTATTAACTTCATGATTTACCTAGTTTTATTGTTTCAAACAAAGACTTTCAGTTCATATCAATCATATGCAAAAGTCTGTGCAAGTGACTAAAAATCACAGTTAATTTATTAACAGCTTATCATTCTGAGATTGATGATCAATTAAAACAAGCTAATCAAGATGTTGAACGAGAACTAAGAATCTACTGCAATTACATGCAGAATGACTGAGCAAAATGACTATCAATGATAGAATTCAGCAAGAATTTCAATATTTTCTCAATCATCTTAATGACTTTGTTCTACTTCAATAAAAGTTTTCACTCACGAATGAGTTTTAATTCAGATACAACTGACTACAAAACTACTTATGAGCATCTTGAAGCTAGAAAAGCAGACAATATTATCATTTGAATGAAAGAGCTTCTTATCTTTAATCATCAACAATTGAAAAAAATGAAGCAGATCATCAAAGCTCAAATCAATAAACATAAACGAGACGTCATTTATGAAGTAAACGACTGAGTTTGATTATTCTTCAGAAACATCAAAACAACAAGATCGTGCAAAGATTTGAAAGATAAACAGCTAGAACTTTATCAAATCACTGTCAAAGTTGAAATCTTCTATCATTTTCATCTATTGATAAGCATGAAGCATCTGCATTTGATGTTCAGTTCAAAGCTACTGCAATCATATTCAGAAAACTCTTTATCAGAACAGCATTCAGAATCACTCAGATTAATCACTATCAAAGACGATGAATATTAAAAGATAAATAATATATTGAACTTCAGATGTTATCAAGATCGAATACAGTACAAAGTCAAATGAAAAGATCTAGATAAAGACAATGAATGATACTATGTTGATAAAGAAGAATTCAATGATTCAGAGAAAGTTTTGAATGAATTTCATAGACTATATTTAAACAAATCGCACTAAATATCGAAATAACTATCAACAGAAGTGAGCAAATGAACTACATTCATGCAAACATGAATTTTTGAAGAGAAGAATAATGTTACAAAGTGTATCAAGACTGAACAAGGCTGAAGCTTTAATTAATTCGCAATGCATGCTAGCGAGTACTCTGCGTAATGATTAAAACTAGTCAATGATTTAGTCGAAATCTGATCTAGATCTGACTCAGATTTGACTCAGATATGATTTAACATCTTTTCTCTTTTCTAACATCTTCTAATCAGCTTCTATTGTTTTCTAAACAAACACACTTCTTTATGTTATGAATGATCAACAGATTTCTATGATAAACACATTTCTTTATGTCATAAACATCTTTCAAATCAACATTTTTCTTATGTTTCAACACGTCTTCTTTGAGACTAACGTCAATCTGAGTAACTATTATATAAAGTGTATTCTTCTTGTCTTTTGTATCTTCTTTCTTCTGTATTCTTAAAGTCTTAGTTATAACTATCTTTATAAATCAAACATTCTAGTCACGTATGCACTTTAATTAGTTTCTAAACATGATCTTAACAAATATTTACTGTCTTGAATTCAAGCTAGTACTTCGTTTATCAAAAGTATTGAATAATGATTTCTTTTGATTAGAGTATTCAGTTTTTGATAGTTTATGCAAAAGCAAAGACTATCATCTTTCTTTTTAATAAATAGTATTGACGAAGCGAAGAAAGCTTTGCTGAATGTAATAAACTTCTTCTTTAAGTTTTCTTTTAAATACTTCTTGATCTTCTGCAACTTGTGACTTGACATGAAATATAATCAACTTTTAGAAGATTGACTCTCATCTTCTAATTCAATCTTATGATTATATGATCAATGCAAGAACAACTGCGTTATCTTTTCTTTATCAAAAACATTCAGAAAGTTATGATAAATTATCAAAAGCTTCTTCTTCAGTTCATTTAATGACATGACAGAGATCATTTTATTCAGTTTTGCGAAATCTTCAACTGAGCTAAGTGCTTTGTTAATTTCACTAATGATCAAAAAGAAGATCTTAATCTTCTTATTCTTGACTAAAGTTTGATATGCAACAACTTTGATTATGACAATATTAATGAGTTTCTTTTTCTCAGTTGACTGAAAGAAATGAAGTTGATTGAGATCAACTTAAGTGCTTTGCTTTGCTATAAAAGCAGATTCAATGAATCGAGCAAATTTAATGAATTTATTCACTGATTTCTGATTCAGAAATCTCTTCAAGATGATCATTAATGTAACAATTGAGTTCAAGTTCTTTTATTTCATTTTGCAAATTTCATTTAACTCAAATCTGTGAAATGTTGATTAACTGCTTGCTTTCAAAATAACAGATTTTGATGTTTGAATCTTTAATGATGATATTAATCAATCATTTGCAGAATTTATCAAAATTTGATTTCTTTTCAATCAAAAATTTTCAATGATTATCTTATGCTGATTTAAATGAGTTATTAATAAAAACATCATTTTATTCTTATGTTCTTGAATCATAATTAATGTATACAAAGTGTGTGTAATTGACTTTCAATCAGAAATTTCATCATATGATTGAATTAACTTTAATTTTAACAGCAATATTGATTGAATATTAAAGTGTTTACATAGTTCTGACATCAAAGATTCATCAATGAAAGTCATATCAGTGACTTCAGTATTTATCAGAGCAAGAAATCTGAATATCTTTTTTAAACTACTTAAGATGATGTTAACAGTGAACGACTTGAAATCAAATGAATCATCAAATATGCTGATGAAACAAAATATGAGTATATTGCTCTCAATTACTACTTTGATAAAAGCAGATCATTTTTCAAATTCACAACAATCTCATGCACTTAAGTCATTTTAAAGTAGTTATATGCTCTATGTTTTGACTTCTTGCATTTAAAGCAGAGTTTTTTCTTAAACAATTCTTTCTGAATAGAATTGAAATTCAATCTTCTGAGTTTCTTTTACGCAGAGATTAATAACGTGAATTAAACAGATAAAGTGCTAGTGACAAAGCAAGCAACTGAGATTGCTGAGACTTTGATGATTGATCAAACATTCAATTCAGTCAATTTAACATCAACTTGCATGCAGATGTTGATAAACTCATTCAAATTCGTAATTCATTTATTGAGCATTGCTCATTAAAGATTTGAGCTGATCTTATGCTGAAAATCATTTAATAAAGTCTTGTTATTGAACTTATTGTACTTTAATTCTGCGCTGAATCTTTGAAATTTCATTCAAAATTCATGAAAGAAGATCTTGTTCTGATACAGCTTTGAGTACTATTATTAAGTTGTATGATGATGATTGAGATTGTTGTACATCTTATCAATGATTGATAGTACTTCTTCAACTTTTAAAAATGAGTTCAAGAAGATATTTTGCATGCAAGAAGTTATATGCTTGATCACAGCTTCACTGACTCAACTTTCAATGTAAACAATCTTCAACTCTTTAATAGAAAAGTGATTCTTGTTTATCTTCAACTTATTTCACATTTATGATAGTTAATTGTTTACATTCTGTGATGAATCTTCAAATAATGAAGAATTTGATAATTTAATTGATTTCAAGAAATGATTTTCAAAGATTGAAGTGCTTTACTGACTTGATGCAGTTTTTAAATGATGTATAATTATGTTCTTGTTTCTCATTTCTTTCTGCAGACATGTCTATGCAGCTTTCAACATGATGTTTATCTTGTTGACATTTTCTAACATCTGAATCATGTTATTGTGAATCTTAATTTTGATGTCATGCTGTTGATATATGTACTTGATAAAAACAATGATGTCATCTGCTTCATAAGTGCTTATTCAAGCATTCAATTCAGTGCTGATGCTGATCTTGATCATTTCATGATTAAAAAGCAACACGTTCATGTTCTTTTCTTCTGTATTTTGTTGAGATCATGTCTAGATCATTCAATCAAAGAAACTCAGAGCTGATATGTATGTATTGTTCTTTAGAGATAGCTATAACAAGACATTAAGAATACAGAAGAGAAAGAGTGCAAGCTCTTTTATAAATAATGACTTGAGACTGCGCTAGACTCGATACAGATGTGATGTAATAGATCAGATGTGTTTGTCTAAAAGAATGATGAAAGAAATGAATGAAGAAAGTGCTGAACAACGAGAAGAAGTGCTGAGAATGACTTAAAGAAATGCGCTAGGTTTAAACTAGGCATAGCATCATGACTTGCTTTAATCAAATTGATTAGAGTTAAATCTGAACTCTGATTGATTCAGGCATGTTCATAACATTACTTCTCTTCTTTGAACATTCATGTTTGCATGAATAGAAAAGAAGTAAAAGCAAAAAATTCATCGTGTTTTCAATTTAGTGCGACTTATTCGAATATAGCTTGTGAAATTCGTTCAGAACTTTCTTCGAGTCATCGAATTTTCCTTTATTGACATAGTATCATTCGTCGTCACGATCTATTTCAATTCATTTGATCTTGTATTGTAGTTTTTCTCTATATCGCCTGAAGTTCAATATATCGTCTACTTTTCAGTGCTTTTCATTCTCTTCAATGATCATTGATCTAGAGATCTCAGAGTGTTGTTCTGATAGAGAGTCGTTTGATGAAGTTCGTAAATACTTTGAGCTGAACACTGAATGTATATGCTTCATGCTTCTAGATAGCTGAAGACGATAGAAGATCTCAACTTTGACTGTGATTGAATAGAGATTGAGCTGCTTGTCTTTCAAATCTTTGCATGAT
>JAABUS010003525.1_pt1 | contig 25180 bp, 21 predicted proteins | sample 5560161 | NCBI WGS metagenome assembly JAABUS01 (sample SAMN10711885, study PRJNA513376) | rock metagenome | isolation source: Antarctica rocks | place: Antarctica: Victoria Land, Trio Nunatak nord | collected 2016-01-04
ATAACTGAATATTAAGAATACAGAAGAAGATGAGTACAAAAGCTTCTATTTAAGTAATATTCAGAGACTGCGCTAAGCTTGAAGAAAATGTGTTTGTGACACGAGTAGAATGTGATGTAGAAAGAAAAATGATGTTGAACAAAGAGATGTTGATGAAAGAAAATAGAGACTGAGTCAGATCTGAGCTAGAGACACTGACTAGCTTTATTCAGCCTTGATACGCTTGTAACAGAAATCAGAAGAAGTGTTTTCTTTAGCTTGAAGTCTAGTCTTCAACTCTTTGATTTCGTCTTCTTGTTGTTTATTTAACTTGTAGAGTTAATCTGTTTCTTCATCAAGAACTAGACTTCAAGTCTTTCAAATTTCGTAAAACATGAGAAGTATTATTGTTTCAGTGAATGATTCGTCATCTTTATGAATGAATAACGCAGCACTTGATGATTTCGTTCGTGATTTCGATGAATCAGCATCAGAGATTTAAGAGAAATGATTTCGAAATTCTTCAAAATGCTCTTCAGTAAATGAACAACTAAGCATGATGAGATTTGTTTGAAAGAGAATTGAATGAATGACGATGCTTGATGATTTGAAAAAGAAAGACGTATGAGATGATGTATAATCTTTAACAAAGAAGATGAGATTTGTTTGTTGATTGATTTGATTAATTCTCTAGCAAACAAGAAAGATTCTTTATCGTTGAATCTATCGATTGATTTGATTCTTGAGCAATTTACGAAGATTCTTTATCGTGATTCTCTTAATCGAGTGAACTTTGCGTACTTAATGAGTGATAAGTAGTCTAGCAATTCAAACAGTCTTGTCGTTGATTTTATTCAACTCTCTAGTGTTGTTCTGTCTTTCAATTGTCATTGATCATCAGATAAATGAATTTCTTTAGACTCATTCTGTTTAGATGAGTATGTTAAATGAGTAATGAGATCAGTATTGTGTGATTAATGAATTCTTAATATAATGTCAGAATCATGTCTAAATGATACAATCAATGAAGATCAGAATTGATAGTGCTTGATCTTTAAAGATAGCTATAACTAAATATTAAGAATACAGAAGAAGATTGATACAAAAGCTTCTATTTATGTAATGTTCAAAAACTGCATTAAACTCGAAAGAAATGTGTTTATGACATAAGAAGATGATGATGTAAATGAACAAGATGTTGATGAAAGAAAAGAGTGTTGAGAAAGAAAAAGAGTGTTGAGTCATATTTAAGTCAAATCTGAGTCAGATCTCGACTAGATCATTGACTAGCTTTAATCATTACACAAAGAACTCGCTAGCGTTCATTGCAAATTGATTAGAACTTCAGTCTTGTTCAGTCTTATCAATCTTGATACACTCATAACAAATCTGAGCTGCGCATGATCATTACTAATGTGCAGTCAATTTCTATCACATGAAATGCATTAATTGATCTTGTTGCTTGATTGAAGATAAATCTGTGAAAAGAACACGTCTTATTGTTGAAATGATCTCAAGACGAGAACTTGCATAATCAAGATAAAGTCAACAAGAAGACTTATTTAAAGCAAAAGAAATCTTATTGATCAACTAAACTCAATTCTTCATCAAAAACAAGCTCACACACTTTGTCACATTATAGCAAGAATTTGTTCAACATAATGTGCTACACATGTAATTAAAAGAGTTATTACTTTATTAATTGTAAAGATGAAAAAATCAAGAATAGATCAAAAGAATTTGATGCAAATCGAGTATTTATTGATTCAATATCACATACAAGTCATCTTAAGATTTCAAGAAAAGATAAGTTCTTGATGAATACTTCAAATCATCAAGAGAAAAACAAGAAATTCTCTTCGTAAAGACTTTTATATATAAAGAGCATGTAATTCAGAGAAATCAGAAGACAGAAACAAAGATTTACATGAATATCAATATCAAGATGAACGTGATTAGTCAATGTTTCATCATTGAGCAGAATATGTCATTGTTGAACGTTGATTTCTTAAGATTTATTTGAATGAATAATCAGAATATTTATTGTTATGACGTCTATAAGATGTGTTATCGACTGAGAGACAGCTGAAACATAGAGAAAAAAATATAAGTATCTTTTATGCTATTGACAAGAAAGAATCTTTCTTGATCTTGAGTATGTTGAATATGCAATTCAAGCGTATTTGAATAAACATGATTGCAAGAACATGATGTTTTGACGTGAATGAGCACGCATTTGAGTTGTTTTTTGCACAAGCATTTGTGAAAGTTCTACAAGATGAGTCTACTGTGTATGCTTTTGTCATGATCAACATTATTGAAGAGTTAATCATTGAACATTGTTACGAGCGTGCTCAGTCTTCTACTGAGACGCATGTTCTTTGAGCGAGTCTAGACTCTATTGAGTCTAGCGCTTATCTTTTCTCTGTACATATAGTTTTTGCATCTCATAGATCTCGCTCTTTAGCTTTGAAATCTTGTTTACCTGATTTATTCTTCGTTTATCTGTATTTCTATGACTTGCTTTAGACATGATTCTAACATTATTCAAAGCTTCGTATATATTACATGATAGTGATTCGCTTTTCTAGTTTGATCAAATCTGCAACTCTACGTTTGAAAGACATGAAAGCAATGCTTTGTGACATGTTGCAGACATGAATCAATCTCTCAACTGATCTCTTGACTGAACTCATCATTGAACAAAACAAGCTTTATTAAATGCAATAAACATGAACAGAACAAGCTTTATCAAATGTGATAGACATGAACAGAACAAGCTTTGCAACGTGTTGCAGACACAAATCAGAAAACAATCATTGATCTTTTTACTGAGTTGATCACTTGATAGTTAGTCTGCTTGAACAACATTCGAAGTGAGTCTGCTACAATGACATCAGAACTTAATTCAGCAACAAATCTCTTACTTGTATCTTCTACGATTTATTTTCATTCACGACATTAACGACAATAGCAAAGATGATATGTACTGCAGACAGAGTAGCATATACTATATGTCTTGAGAGAATAGAACATATACTATATGTTTGAAAACATGAAGATATGAGCTGAAACTCATTCATCATTGAATATTTGAAGCTGAATAGAAAGAGTCTGCTTGAATGACAAGAATAGTGAGTCTGCTACAATGATACAGAACAACATGAAGTGATCTCTTGATTGAGCTCGTCACTCGAAGTGAGTCTGCTACAATGACAAGTCAATAGTTGATCTTTTGATTGAGTCAATCATTAAACAGAAGACAAGCTCTATTGAATGCAATAGACATGAACGAAACAAGCTTTTCTACATGTATGTAGTAGACATGAACGAAACAAGCTCTACTACATGCGTGTAGTAGACACGAACGAAACAAGCTCTGTTACATGCATGTAGTAGACACAAATCAATAGTGAGTCTGCTTCAATAACATCAGATATCAAGAAGAAATAGACATGAAACGTCTGATAAAATGAGCTTGAAACGCTCAAATAGAATGATAATGAAATGAACAAGAAAGAAAGAAGCTGATTGAAGCAATAAGATCATTGCTTGACTGAAGAGAAGAAAGATAATGTTACAAGCGTGCTCAGTCTTCTACTGAGACGCATGTTTTTTGAGCGAGCCTAGATTCTATCAAGTCTAGCGCTCATCTTTTCTCTGTATATATAGTTTTTGCATCTCATAGATCTCGCTCTTTAGCTTTGAAATCTCATTTACCTGATTTACTCTTCGTTTACCTGTATTTTTATGACTTGCTTTAAACATGATTCTAACAAACATTAAGTGAAAGCAATGAATAATGTGATGAGTTGTATCACAAACGCGTTCAAAAAGCAGACTTTACTCATTGAATTAAAAGAATATGAAGATGTATTTTCAACAGAAAGTGTTGACAGATTGCTTTTGCATGAAGATCATGATCATACAATTGAAATCACTGCAGAGTCATCATATGAATCATTGTATAATCTGTTGAACACAGAGTTAACAACTCTGAGACAGTATCTAAATAATGTTTTAGCGAAAGAATGAATTAAGCACTTCATCAGCTCAACTGATACATTTATTCTACTCATTCTCAAAAAAAATGATAGTCTTCATTTATGCATGAACTATCGAGATTTGAATAAAATCACTGTCAAGAATCATCATTCACTGTCTTTAATTAGTGAAACTCTAGACAGATTCAATCAAGTTAAGCAGTTCATTAAATTGAATCTGAAGAATGCATATTATCATCTCAGAATTCAACGTGAAGATGAGTGAAAAACGACATTTCATACTTGTTATGATCACTTTAAATATATAATCATGTCGTTTGATTTAATCAATGCATCTGTCATCTTTCAGACTTATATTAATAAGATTTTAACAAAGCTTTTAAATGACTTTTGTGTTATTTATCTGAATGACATTCTAATCTTCTTTGTAGAGAAGACTGATTACGTAGATTATGTGAAGCAGATTTTTGAAACATTAAGAAAGTTCAAGCTATATGCTAGCTTAAAGAAGTGTGAATTCTTCATCACTAAAGTGAACTTTCTAGAATTTATCATATTCACAAAGAGTGTTTCGATGAATCTAAGTAGAATAGACATCATCAAAACGTGACTCAGATCAAAGATGTATCAAGAAATACAAGTTTTTCTGAGATTCATCAATTTCTATCGACGTTTTATACATCACTACTTTCAGATAGCAGAGTCTTTAACAGAACTGCTGAGAAATAGTGTAAAAGATGTAAAAATAAACTCATTCATATGATTGAGCGAAGTGAAACAAGCTTTTAATCAGCTTCGCGACGTTTTTATGAGAGCATTTATACTAAGACACTTTGACTCAGAGTGATATATACACATCGAGATAAATGCATTTAATTATGCAGTTGCAAGTATTTTGTTTTAGTCAAATGATGAAGATCAGTGACATTCAATTGCATTCTGATTTAAAATGATGATAAACGTTGAAAGAAACTATGAGATACATGATCAGAAGCTTCTAGTTATAGTAGCGATGTTTAAACACTGACAACACTATGTGAAAGACAATTATCATACTGTTGAAGTTCTGACTAGACTGATCGTCAAGTTAAGTTTTGATATCAATCTTCTGACTCGACTCAAGTACTTAATATCAATCTTCTGACTCAACTTAAATACTTGATTTCAACATTCTGATTCAATCTGATATCAATCTTAAGTTGATACTTGATTCAAGTTCTCAACTTAACTTGTCAAGAAATCGAATATGATGTCAAGAGAGTTAAATATAGAAATTTTTCCGATTTTTCATCTTTGCATTACCTTTTTGCATTATCTTTTTGATAGAAAGTCATAAAGAAAAACATAAAGAAAAACATAAAGAAGAACATGAAGAGAAACATGAAGAAAAACATGAAGATTGTTTGATAGAGAGCTTTGATAGAAAACTATGATAGAAAGCTATGATAAAGAGTCATGACAAGAAACTATGAAGACTGTTTGATAGAAAGCTATGAAGAAGAATCATGAAGAGAAGTCATGAAGAAGAGTCATGAAGAGAAGTCATGAAGAGAAGCTATGATAGAAAAACATGAAGACTATTTAATAGAAAGTTATGATAGAAAGTCATAATAGAGAGTTATAATAAAATATCTATCTATTTATCTTTATGTCTTAACGAGTCGAATCGAAAATTTCAAATTGATACTCGATTTCAATCTTCTGACTCAACTCAAATACTTGAGTCAAGAATTCTGACTCAAATCAAGTCTTGACAAGTCAAGTACTTGACTTGAACTCAAGTACTTGACTTGACGTGATCAGTTTAGTTCTGACTGATCATAATAATCTGAAGAGTTTTATGAATATTCAAAAGCTAAACGAAAAACAAGTCAGATGAATCATGAGATTGTTAATCTGCAACTTTGAAATAATACATAAATCAGAAAAGACAAATTCAATTAATGTGTCATCAAGATGATTTAACTATAAGAATGAAAACATTTTTGTGAATCATTTACTGCTCATTCTGCAGCGAAAGCTGACTAGAATAAAAAGCTTAAATAGCTTTATATTTGTAGTGATCAGAGAACTATACTGTATACAAGTGATTAACGATGTTGAGAAGATGTTCGTTCACAGTATAAGTATGAACAGATATTCAGCAGAACATGTCGAAAGCAGACTGCAAGATGAAACTCACTGATAAACATAAGTGATTAACAATGTCAAGAAAATGTTCATTCACAATGTCAATGAACGAAGATATTCAGCAGAACATGTTGAGAGTAAACTGCAAGATGAAACTCATTAATGAACATAAATGATTAATGATGTTGAGAAGATGTTTGTTCACAATGTCAGTGAACAAAGATATTCAGCAAAACATGTCAAAAGCAGATTGCAAGATGAAATTTACTGTATACAGATGATTAACAAAGTCAAGAAGATGTCTGTTCACAGTGTCAGTGAAAACACAAGTACGTGTTCAGCAATGCATGTCAGAAGTATGCTGCTGAAAGTTATGATTTTAACAATGCAAGAAATGCATCTAAATGAAGTACATTTTTCAAGAGATAGAATTTCTCAATTCAAATTAACAACTTTAAAAAGCACAAATGTTGAAATGTTGATTTATAGAGATCACAACATAACTGAGAAACAGCTTAATTTTGTTGCTGAAACTGTTGATGACAAACAACTCATTTCACATGCAATTGTCAGAGTATTAACAATTCATGAAACAATATACAACTTCAGTAGTAAATTTATAGTCGAGCTCATCAAGATCTTACAGCAAGAAGATGAATTTGCTGTGAGATTAAAAGCAGATAAAATGATAAGTATATGAAAGAGTGACGTCAAAGCTTGAACATTAAATAGTCAAGAAATGATAGAATACAATGAATTGTTGTATGTTTCAGAAGATTTTTCTGTCAGAGAAGAGCTGTTGAAACATCATCATGATGACTCGTTAGCGAAGCATTTTGATGCTGACAAGATCAGCGAGTTATTAGATTGCAAATATTACTGAAAAAGTATGATCAAAGATGTCAAAGAGTATATAAATACTTGTGACATTTATCAAAAAGTAAAGATGAAATGTCATTTATCATATGATGAGTTGAGATCATTATTTCAACTCACAAATTCGTGAAAAGAAATCACTATGAATTTCATAACAGATCTGTCGTCTAGTAAATGAAAAAAAGTCATGTATGACTCAATTCTTGTGATAGTTGATCATTACATGAAGATGACATGTTATCTGTTTATGAAGAAAACTCTGATTATCATAAAGTTAGCAAAGTTGTTCTTTGAGAAGATTGCTTTAAGATATGAGATATTAAATGATAGAGTTATCAATAAAAATAGTTTATTTATCAATGTGTTCTGATCAAAGATTGTTATGAATCTGTATAGAGCGAATTATATGAGTGTATTCTAACTAGAAGTTCAAAGCTGAAGAAGAAAGAAGATGCAACACGTTGTGAGTTTTACTCACGAAGACACGCTAGATTGCTAGCGTGTCAACATCAGCTCTATACTAGTTTATGATAGTCTGACATGATTTATGTTAGACTAACTTGAAGTGCATGATTGCAACATTACTTTTTTTCTTCATTTAGCAATGTTCTCATTGCTGCAGTTCAATTAATCTTTCTTAAGTTGATTTCTATCTTGACTTGTTTAAATATCATTTATGAAAGTCATTTACAATCTTTAAGCATTCTTTAAATTCACTTTCATCGACGTTGTATCAATGTAAATCAACGTTGTATTCTTTTCAATTGACACAATATTGTAATCATTTATCTTGTTTATAATGTCTGAAGTTCAGTATGTTCTTCATCTTTCATTCATCTTTATCGTTAATCACTATAGAATCAGACGATTCATTTCATTATTCATTCAAAGAATTCTTTAAATCTAGTTGCAGCAGATTTGATGCAAACTTCAAATGTATCTTCATAGTTGATGATAGTTTCAGTCAATAAACATGTTCAATCTCGATTAGAATCTTGAAGAATTCTAGCATTTTATCGTTTAGTTTCTTTGATGATCGTGAGATCATCATGTTTCTAGAATTCAGAAACATCATGTCATTTATCTTGTAAATCATTTTCTTTCAATGCTTATCAATTTATTTCTTCATTGTAACTCTGACTTTTGTCAAGACTTGCTTGATCAATGCTAGTGATCATTTCATGTGTTTGAATATATTCTTTGCTTTGTCTGCTTCAATTCTAGCTCAAGTAATCTCATATTCAATTGAGTTCGAATCGAAGCTCATATGAGAGTGAAAGCTCTTATTCAGAAAGAACGTTGACTGTTTAATTGATGATGAAATAGCATTATTATCAATGAATTCAGTCATAAATAATCAGATAAATTAATCATCTTGCATATATGAGCAATAGCTTCATAAATATCATTTCATATTCTAATTCGCTTTTTCTGTTTAATCATTTGTCTGCAAATAATAGTCTGTGAATAGTTTCATCTTGATGTTGAGTCTCAGACATAAAGACTTTCAAACAATTGATATGAATTATGAATCACGATTGAACATTATTGATTTTGATAGTTCATGAGTTCTGAAGACTCATGTCAACAGTAGCTTGACTGTTTATTCTGCGAAGATTTCTTTGTCATTTGATCAACACAATATAAAATGTTGTTTCTTAGACAATCGATTTATGACTGTCAGAATCACGTTGTTTTCATCACTTTCTGATAAATCAATAATGAAGTCTAATGATATGTTTTGTCATCACTGCTCAAGTATGAGCAATGACTTCAATAATTCATTGATTCGATCTCTCAATACTTTTGATCTACGATAAACATAACAGTTTCAAATGTAACGCTTGATCATAATTCTCATCTTCAATCAGCAATATGATCATCTCAGCAAGTTCAACGTTCAATTCATGTCAGAATGATTATTGATTAAAAGATCATGTGCTTCTCTTATCAATCAAGTGATCATTGACTGAAGAATTTATAGTCTATCATCTTTTCAAAGTACTTCATCAAGTACTCTGCAATTGTCTAGATTAATATCTTGACAAGTTTTTCTGTTCTGTTTCATAATTATTCAAATATCAAAGCATAATTGATTCATTTGATTTTTGACTATAATCTGATTCTGAATAGAAATCATCTCTTCGATCGAATTTTAATTAACTTTTGATTCAAATTTTGAATTTGAGTCAGATTCTGAGTCAAATCTGAGCAAGATTTAAGTCAGATCTTAATCAGCTTTCTGATCATCTTCTTGATCAGCTTTTATTGACTGCAGTTCAAATTTGTCTTCTGACAATAGCATTTGATGCTGATATAGCTTTCAATCATCATTTGCTTCAACTGACTTGACGTTTGACATTCTGATCAGCACGTCGACTTTCAGATTCTGTTTTTTCGACTGATATATGATCTTGAAGTTATATTCAGATAACTTCTCAGCTCATTTAGTCTGTTGTCAAGTCAGTTCTTTGATGATCATGAAGTACTTTAAATTCAGATAATTGATGAAGATCTTGATCAAAATGTTTGTACATTTTAATTCAGAACATCAATGCTTCAAGCAGCAAATAATGATTAGCAATTTTTTTGTCATAAATCTCGTAGTTGCATTTTGCAAGAATCATGTTCTTGCTATAGAAGATCATTAAATGTAGAATGTCTTCATCGTCATATTGAGACAATACTTCGTCGTTGACATAGTTCAAGAAGTCAGTTTTCAGAATAACTTCTCTGATTAAGTTGAAATGCTTCAGAATGAGAACTGTCATCACTTGTTGCTTCAGTTCTTCAAAGATTGTTTAACAAATCTCTGTTCATTCAAAGAAATGATCTTTTCAAATCAGCTTTATCATGAGTTGAATAATTTTTGAGAAGTTCTTTATGAATCATCAATAGAAATTGCAGAGATCAATAAAGATCTGCACATGAGTCAATGATTGCAGCACTTCTCAGCTTCGAATCACATTTACTTTTCAAGAATTCATTCGCAGATCATTAATGAATATTAATAGTTTAAAAAACAAGATTTTCTGAATCTTGAATTCACACTTGTTAATGTCTATCTGCAGATTGACTTCATGAAGCTTATTTAACACTTTTTTCACATGAGTTTTATGTTCTTTCAAGATTTTACTATAAATGAGAATATCATTCAAGTATGTCTGACAAAACTTGTGCAGACAGTCAAACAATACATTGTTGATATAATGCTGAAAGAACGTGAGTTCATTGATCAATTCAAAGAGCATTACTTTATACTTGTAAACATCAAAGAAAGTAACAAAAGTAGTTAAATTCTCACTTTCTGAACTCATGCGCAGTTTATTGAACGTGATGATAATGTTAAGTCAAGTCAGATACTTACTGTCTTAAATTCAAGTGAGTACTTCATTTATCAAGAGTATTAAATAATGATCTCTTTTGATCAAAGCATTCAGTTTTCAATAATTCACGCAAAAGCAAAGACTATCATTTTTCTTTTTGACAAATAGTATTAACGAAGCAAAGAAAGCTTTGCTGAGTGTAATAAACTTCTTCTTCAAGTTCTCTTCTAGATACTTCTTGATCTTTTGCAACTTGTAGCTTAATATGAAATACAATTGACTTTTAGAAGATTGACTCTCATCTTCTAATTCAATTCTGTGATCATATGATTGATGTAAAGACAACTGCGTTATCTTTTCTTTATTAAAAACATCTAGAAAGTTGTGATAAACTATCAAAAGCTTCTTCTTCAATTCACTCAGTGATATGACAAAGATCACTTCATTTAGTTTCATGAAATCTTCAACTGAGCTAAACGCTTTGTTGATTTCACTAATAATTAAGAAAAAAATCTTGATCTTCTTATTCTTGACTAGAGTTTAATACACAGTGACTTTGATCATGATAATATTGATGAGCTCTTTTTTCTCTAATGATTGAATGAATTGAGATTAATTGAGATCAACTTGAGTACTTAACTTCACTAAGAGTAATGATTCAATGAATTGAACAAATTCAATGAACTGATTCACTAGTTTCTGATTCGTAAATTGCTTTAAGATAATAGTTAACATAACAATTAAATTCAAGTTCTTTTATTTCATTTTGCAAATCTCGTTTGATTTAAATCTGTGAAATGTTGATTGATTGCTTGCTTTTGAAACAACAGATTTCAATATTTGAATCTTCAATGATGATATTAATTGATCGTTTGCAGAATTTATCAAAATTTGATTTTTTTTCAATCAGAAATTTTCAATAATTATCTTGTGCTGATCTAGATGAATTATTAATAAAAACATCATTTCATTCTTGTGTTCTTGAATCATGATCGATGTATACAAAGTGTGTGTAATTGACTTTCAATCAAAGATTTCATCATATGATTGAATCAACTTTAATTTTGACAGCGATATTAACTGAATATCAAAGCATTCACATAGCTTTGACATCAAAGATTCATTGATGAAAGACATGTCAATGACTTCAGTATTTATCAAAGCGAAAGATCTGAATATCTTTTCTAGATTACTCAAAATGACATCAACAGTGAATGACTTGAAATTAAATAAATCATCAATCTAGATGAATTATTAATAAAAACATCATTTCATTCTTGTGTTCTTGAATCATGATCAATGTATACAAAGTGTGTGTAATTGACTTTCAATCAAAGATTTCATCATATGATTGAATCAACTTTGATTTTGACAGCGATATTGACTGAATATCAAAGCATTCACATAGCTTTGACATTAAAGATTCATTGATGAAAGTCATGTCAATGACTTCAGTATTTATCAGAGCGAAAGATCTGAATATCTTTTCTAGATTACTCAAAATGACATCAACAGTGAATGACTTGAAATTAAATAAATCATCAGACATGCTGATGAAACAGAATATGAGTATATTGCTCTCAATCACTACTTTGATGAAGACAGATCGTTTTTCAAATTCGCTGCAATTTCGTGCATCTGAGCTGACTTAAAACAGTCATGTGCTTTATGTTTTGCTTTCTTGCATTTGAAGCAAAGTTCTTTTTTAAACAACTTCTCTTTAGCAGAATCAACGTTCAATATTCTGAGTTTCTTTCATGCAGAGATTGAAGCTGAGATCGTAGTAAAGATCATCATCAAAATGTTAGTGATAAAGTGAGCGACTTGAGTCATTGATGTTTTAAAGACTGATCGAGCATTCAATTTTATCAATTGAACATTGACTTGCATGCAAATGTTGATGAATTCATTCAAATTCATAGTTTGTTTGTTAATCATGACTCACTGAAGATCTGAGCTAATCTTATGCTGAAGATCATTTAGTAGAGTTTTGTTATTGTATTTTAGTTTCACACTGAGTTTCTGAAATTTTATTCAAAATTCATGAAAGAAGATCTTGTTTTAATACAGCTTTAAGAACTGTCGTTGAGTCATGTGATGTTGATTAAAATTATCGTACATTTTATTTATGATCAACAGTATCTCTTCTGCTTCAAGAAATGAATTCGTGATCATGTTTCTTATTCTGAGTGCTATGTGTTTGATCATCGTTTCACTGACTCAACTTTTTACATATGCAATCTTCATTTCTTTGATAGAAAAATGATTCTTGTTCATCTTCAACTTGTTTTGCATTCAAAACAATCAATTATTCACATTCTGTCTTGAATCTTTGAACAAAGATGAGTCAGATAGCTTAATCAACTTTAAGAATCAATCTTTCAAAATTGAAGTGCTTAGTTGACTTAATGTCACTTTTAAATGATGTATAATCACATTCTTTTTCTTTATCTCTTTCTGTAAACGTGTTTGAACAGCATTCAACATTATCTGTGTAACTTTCAACTCAATGTTGATAGCTTTCAATTCAATGTTGATCTTGTTGACATCATTCAACATTTGAATCATATCATTGTGAATCTTGATTTCGATGTCATGCTGTTAATACATGTACTTGATAAATGTAACAAGATCATCTGCTTCATGAGTGCTTATTCAAGCATTCAGTTCAGTGCTAAAGCTAATCTTGATCATTTCATGATCAAAAAGCAACGCGTTCATGTTCTTTTCTTCTGTATTCAATGATGCATTCGTGTTTTCTTCTTCTGATACTGTTCAATTCTGAGATAGAAGTGATTTTTTTTCAGCATTTCGAAGTTCATAGCGAGCAATGCTCACTGATTCTAATTCTGTGCTTCTAATCATTGTGTGAATAGAAAATTGCTGATCGAGATTCAACTAAAATTTCTGATTTCAGTTTTAAAACAACGCGTTCATGTTCTTCTGTTTTTTCGTTCTGACAACAAGCTCAGTAAAGAGTTAATTTAAAGCAATACATTCATGTTCTTCTGTTCTGTTCTAGAAATTTCTTGATTTCTAACAAGTTTTCTGAACTCGATTTTCAAATTTCAATTCTGATTCAAGTTTGAATGATGTAGCTTGTTTTTATATCGTCTACACATCAATAGCAAGATTGATAAGCTTTAAACTAATGTTATGAGTCTGCATAAAGCGAATCATATAAATGTATTTTAACTAGAAGTTCAAAGCTAAAGAAGAAAGAAGATGCAACACGTCGTGAGTTTTACTCACGAAGACACGCTAGATCGCTAGCGTGTTAACATCAGCTTTATACTAGTTTATGATAGTCTGACATGATTTATGTTAGACTAACTTGAAGTGCACGATCACAACAGAGATCTGCTATCATGTCAAGATGAAATGATGACTAAGCATCATCTTTTATTTGCAAACAGATGATCAGACAGAATGTCAGAATCAAACGCTGAAACATTATTTATGAGTATATTATTTAGAAAAGTAAGATAACTGAGTTACGCTTTTACTCATAGTTGAGTTTGTGTATCATCAGATGAAGCATTCTTCATTGAGCTGTAGTTTCTTTAAAGTCATGTATGACTATAAGTTAATCTTTGACATACACATCAAGAATAATGTTATGAAAGAAGAAGTATCAGCAGCAAAAAAACATGTTGAAATGCTGCAAGACATGCAAAACACGTTGATGCAATGATAATAAAATGCAATCAATGTTTAAACAAAGTGCTATAATCAAAAATCTAAGTTTAAGTTTTTTAATGTTGATGATTTAATCATGCTATCAGCAAAAAACCTGAAGCAAAAGAAGTTAAGCAAGAAGTTATCAAATAAGATGATAAAGTTCTTTTATATACAAGAATTCATAAACAAGCAGACGTATCATTTTGATCTTTCAATCATTTATAAAGTTTATTCTGTCTTTCATGTATTTCTTTTAAAGTCGTATAATCGTAGATTAAATGATGATTCTATATTCAATTATCTTGTACTCAAGTTTATTAATTGTTAGAAACTGAGCTAGACTAAAAATACTATCAATATAAAAAACTGATATTATTATTACTTTGATAAAATTTAAATACAAAACAATACATCAGATAATGTATAAAATGAAAAACAAAGAGTGAAAGAAAAGAACAAAAGCTTGACTTTTATATACATAAATTGAGCAGAATTAAGACTAGACAGTAATTTTATGACTTAAGATTGCAAAGATTTATGCACATGATTAAGATGATTAAAACAGAATTGTTAAAACTAAATTAAAATGATGATGATTAAATTAATGACTTGATTCATTGAATTGCAAAACAGATTCAATGAATTGAGATTATTTAAAATATTGATGATTTATGTTTTAAATTGAGTTGATGATTTGACATCATGACATTGATAATGAGCAAGAATGAAAGATAGAAAAGATTTTACAGAAGTGAAAAAGAAAGAAAATCTTATATTATAAGATACAATGAAAAGAATATCTCATTGAATACAATCAATGAATATCAAGCGAAGATATGAAAAATGTCTTGAAGCTTATAATAGCTTTTGAAATGAGACTGAAACATGAGCGAAAAGCATAATCACTCACTTTCAAGCATAAACTTATTATTAAAAAAGAAGAATCATTGTATTATGATAGTTTTGCTCTTTAATAAAATGATTATATATGTAAATCAATAAATAGAAGAAAAAAGTGCAAAGATGCTCAAACGTGCTCAACAAGAAAGCATAATCATCACAACACAATAAACATCATGTTATCATCATTTTATCAAACATCTTTTACATAAAATAAGATTGCAGATTTCTTCTTCTCTTTCATTGTCAGATTTATATTAAAATGCAAAGATAAAAATTTGAAAGATGATAAATTATGCTAAAATATATCAGAATAATTAGAAATGCTGACAAAACAATATATAATTGAGATTAAATGTATCACAAAGCGCTTTACATTCAGAATTTCTCTGACAATGTCATTGATAATCATCATCTTTTTAAGAATGAGCTTTTGAATTTTTAGAAACTTAAGTTTGTGAATCTTCTTAAAATGATTCTTTACATGAATCGTTGTTATCAATTTCTTATAAAGAATTTTCTGATGAGCAGTGAATGTTTTCAGAGCAACATTTTCTTTTTCATTCTTAATTGCACTATCATGAATATTCTGCAAATGAAAGAATTCATTGATAGTTAAAATGCAAATGTTGAGAATCTAAACATTGAATCATAAGCATTTAGCAGATGTATTAAATAAGTATACTCATTGTGATATAGAAATTTTCATTACTCACACAGCAAGCACACTTTTTGTACATTGTCTTTCTTTGAAAGATAACATTACATCATGATACTTTATTCTCAATGTGTAAAACTCAAGCACACTTTATACAAATTATTCTATTTAAAATTTCAAAATCAACAATACTTTTTTCACTTATTTTCACAATTGACAGCTGAAAAGCATCAGTAATAACATCAAGAAGTGAAATAAGTAAATCTCATCATCATTTTTTAATTTCGCGAAGTCTGTGAGTTCAACAAGATTGTTAATGAAGTATTAATAATTATTTCTTTTCTCATTGTTTTTTGAATTTTCTCTTTAATAACTGAAACATACTCGAAAGTTTGAATAGTAAAAGCAATGAACTTTCAATTAAAATTTGATAATATCTGCATCATCACAAGTGATTCAGCATCAGCAGCATCATGATTATTACATTTGATTGATATCTTTTGAACAAACTTATGATATTGTTAATCACAGTAATAGTCATGAAACTTCAAGTTGTGATATCACTTACTTTCATAATGATTTTAACTTAATCATTAGTTGACTTCATCATTTTACAACTCTTTTTAAGCATCATTGTGCATTCATGACTTATGATTTAAATCTCTTATTTTTATAATACAAATATACTCAAAGTTTGTCAAAAGTAATCATACAATGATAAAAATATGATCATAATTGAAAAAAAATAAAGTTGAAGAAAATAAAAAGTTGAAAAAAACTGAAAGAGCAATAAATAAATCAACAATTATTATTCACTTTTGTCTACACTTTATCATTTCAACAACATCATTTACTTGAAAAATAAACAATGTTTATGTGTTATTTACACATCATCATTGCTGTCATTTACATCAACTACACATCACATATACTATTTATAATGTTATTTATATGCATTATAATTAAAAATGAATCATCATTCAATTAAAAGTTTCTCTTTTTCTTATTTTCTTACAAAGATTTGAAGATTTTTGTCGAGAGCTTCTAGAGTAAATCAATGAGTGCACGTCATCATTTATTAAAGTAAACAAAGACATTAATTATTGAGATCAAGAATGAACTCACTTAAAAAAAAAACAATTGTCATGATGAATTAACTTATAAAGATTAAATCAGAGATTAAAGTTAAAAACTGAGTTGAAGATCAAATTTAAATTAACTCTGAAACTTTATGACTTTGTCAAGACATTGTTTAGACTACGTCATATCTTTGACTTAATATATCATGAGTTATGTCATGCTCAACTTGACAATGCTTGACAAACTTTCTATAATCAATCGATTCTCTCAAGTTATCAAGAGCTTCTTAATAATTAACTTTATCATAATATATATTCATTCTGTGTCTGCTTAAAATATCACATTGTCATATCATTCTTATAGATTTCGTTTATTCATTTAGTAAACTCAATCATCACACAAACGCTTTATCAAACACTTTATCAAATTTTCTATCAAACTCTCTATTAAATGCTTTATTAAAACAACTTAATGTACTTTCTTGATCATTAAAAAGAACGTTTAAATCAAATCTTCATCACACAACATAATATAAGTTCAACTAAGTTTAGTTGATAATATGATCATGAAATATCTGATGACAAAAGTAAAAAATCGAAGCTAGCATATTCTTAATCACACTGTTCAATTATTCAAATTATCACATGTAGTTGACTTGATGATGCAATGATGCAACTTATTGATTTTATTATGAGTTTGCATAAAGCGAATCATATGAGTGTATTCTAACTAGAAGTTCAAAGCTAAAGAAGAAAGAAGATAAAACACGTCAAAAGTTTTATACTCATGAAGACGCGCTAAATCACTAGCGTGTCAACATCAGCTTTATACTAGTTTATGATAGTTTAACACAATCTATGTTAGACTAACTTAAGATGCACGCTTGCAACATTATTTCTTCTCTTCATTTAACAATGTTTTCATTACTGCAATTCAGTTGATCTTTCTTGAGTTAATTTCTATCTTGACTTGTTCAAATAATATTCATGAAAGTCATTAATGACTTTCAAGCAATCTTCAAATTCACTTTTATCAACGTTGTATTAATGTAGATCGACGTCATATTCTTTTCAATTGACATGATATTGTAGTCGTTTATCTTGTTTATAATGTTTGAAGTTCAATATGTTCTTTACTTTTCATTTATCTTCATCTTCAATCACTATAGAATCAAACGACTCATTTTATTGTTCTTTTAAAGTGTTTTTTGAATTTAGTTACAGCAGATTTGACGCAAACTTCAAATGAATCTTCATAGTCAACAACAGTTTCAATTAATATGCATGTTTGATCTTAATCAGAATCTTGAAGAGTTTTAGCATTTTATTCTTTAGCTTTTTTGATGATTATGAGATCATTATGTTTTTAGAATTCAGAAACATCATATCATTTATCTTGTAAATCATTTTCTTTCAATGCTTGTTAATTTATTTCTTCATTGTGACTTTGACTCTTGTTAAGACTTGCTTGATCAATGCTAGTAATCATTTCATGTGTTCAAATATATTCTCTGCTTTGTCTGCTTTGATTCTAGCTTAAGTGATTTCATATTCAATTAAGTTCAAATCAAAGCTCATATGAAAGTGAAAGCTCTTATTTAGAAAGAACGTTGATTGTTCAATTGACGACGAAATAGCATTGTTATCAGCGAATTCAATCATAAATAATCATGCGAATTAATCATCTTGCATATATGAGCAATAACTTCATAGATATCATTTCACATTCTGATTCACTCTTTCTGTTTAATTATTGATTTGCAAATAATAATCTGTGAATAGTTTCATCTTGATGTTGAGTCTCAAACATAAAGACTTTCAGAAAATTGATATGAATTGTGAATCATGATTGAACATTATTGATCTTAATAGTTCATGAATTCTGAAAACTCATATCAACAGTAGCTTGATCGTTTATTCTGCAAAGATTTCTTCGTCATCTGATTAACATGATATATAATGTTGTTTCTTAAACAATCAATTTATAACTGTCAGAATCGCATTGTTTTCATCACTTTCTGATAAATTAATAATGAAGTCTAATGATATGTTTTGTCATTACTGCTTGAGTATGAGCAATGACTTCAGCAGTTCATTGATTTGATCTTTCAATGCTTTTGATTTACGACAAATGTAACAGTTTCAAATGTAATGCTTGATCATTGTTCTCATCTTCAATCAGCAATATGATCATCTCAGCAAGTTCAACATTCAATTCATGTTAGAATGATCATTGATCAAAAGATTATATGCTTTTCTTATCAATTAAGTGATCAATGACTGAGAAACTCATAGTCTATCATCTTTTCAGAATACTTCATTAAGTACTTTTCAATTGTTTAAATCAATATCTTGACAAGTCTTTCTGTTCTGTTTCATGATTATTTAAATATTGAAGCACAGTTGATTCATTCAATTTTCAACTATAATCTGATTCTGAATAGAAATCATCTCTTTAATTGAATTTTAATTAACTTTCAATTTAAGTTTCAAATCTGAGTCAGATTCTGAGTCAGATCTGAGTAAAATCTGAGTCAAATCTTAATCAGCTTTCTGATTATCTTCTATTAACTGAAGTTCAAATTTGTCTTTTGACAATAGCATCTAATGTTGATATAGCTTTTGATCATTATTTACTTCAACTAACTTGACGTCTGACATTCTAATCAGTACGTCAACTTTCAGATTCTGTTTTTTCGACTGATATATGATTTTGAAGTTATATTCAGATAACTTCTCAGCTCATTTAACTTGTTATCTGATCAGTTCTTTGATGATCATGAAGTACTTTAAATTCAGATAATCAATGAAGATCTTGATTGAAATATCAGTACATTTTAATTTGAGACATCAATGTTTCAAACAGCAAATAATGATCAGCAGTTCTTTGTCATAAATCTCGTAGTTGCATTCTGCAAGAATCTCGTTCTTGTTATAAAAGATCACTGAATGTAAGATGTCTTCATCATCATATTGAGACAATACTTCGTCATTCACATAGTTCAAGAAGTTTATTTCTAAAATAGCTTTTCTGATTAATTCAAAATGCTTCAAAATAAGAACTGTCATCATCTGTTACTTTAATTCTTCAAAGATCATCTGACAGATCTTTGTTCATTCAAAAAGATGATCTTTTTGAATCAGCTTTATCATGAGTTGAATAATCTTTGAGAAGTTTTTTATGAATCATTGATAGAAATTGCAGAAGTCAATAAAGATTTGCACATGAATCAATGATCATGACACTTTTTAGCTTCGAATCACATCTGCTTTTTAAGAATTTATTCGTAAATCATTGATGAATATTAATAGTTTAAAAAACGAGATTTTCTGAATCTTGAATTTGCACTTGTCAATGTTTATCTGCAAGTCAACTTCACGAAGCTTGTTTAGCACTTCTTTCACATAAGTTCTATGTTTCTTCAAGATCTTACTGTAAATAAGAATATCATTCAAATATGTCTGACAGAATTTATGCAGATATTTAAACAATACATCGTTGATATAATGCTGAAAGAATGCAGATTCATTGATTAATTTGAAAAGAATTACTCTATACTTGTAAACGTCAAAGAAAGTAACAAAAGTAGTTAAATCTTCGCTTTCTGAACTCATGTGCAGTTTATTGAACATAATGATAATGTTAAGTCGAGTCAGATACTTACTGTCTTGAATTCAAGCTAATACTTCGTTTATCAAGAGTATTAAATAACGATCTCTTTTAATCAAAGCATTTAGTTTTCAATAGTTCATGCAAAAGCAAAGACTGTCATTTTTCTTTTTGACAAATAGTATTGACGAAGCAAAAAAAGCTTAACTGAGTGTGATGAACTTCTTCTTCAAATTCTCTTTTAAATACTCTTTGATCTTCTGCAACTTGTAGCTTAACATGAAATACAATCAACTTCTAGAAGATTAACTTTCATTTTCTAATTTAATCTTATGATTGTATGATCAATGTAAAGACAACTGCGTTATCTTTTCTTTATCAAAAACATTCAAAAAGTCATAATAAACTATTGAAAGCTTCTTTTTCAGTTCTTGTATCATGATTGATGTATACAGAGCGTATGTAATCAACTTTCAATCAGAAATTTCATCATACAATTGAATCAACTTTGATTTTGACAGCTATATTAATTGAATATCAAAGCGTTCACATAGCTCTGACATCAAAAATTCATCAATGAAAGTCATGTTAATGACTTTAATATTTATCAGAGCGAGAAATCTGCATATCTTTTCTAGACTATTTAAGATGTTACGAAGCATGTCAACATTGAATAGAGTCTAGTCAATAGACTCTAGAAATTTCAATATATGAACAAGAAACAGCGATGTTTCGAATTAAAATATGCTGAAACATTTCATTTATTTGAGCTTTAGCAAATCGACTACTTCGTCTCTTTGTTCACTTTACTATAGATACAGCTCGAAACTGTCTTCTTTCTTCTGTATTCTTAGTTTTCTAGTTAAAGCTATCTCTATTGATCAAACATTTTATTCAGCTACACACTATCTCGCTGCAGTGTGATTAAATTCTAGGCACGATCTCAACACAAGATGACATCAATAATGAACGACTTGAAATTAAATGAATCATCAAACATGCTGATGAAACAGAATATAAGTATATCATTCTCAGTCACTACTTTGACGAAAACAGATTATTTTTCAAATTCGCAATGATCTTATGCACTTAAGTCATTTTAAGACAGTTATATGCTTTATGTTCTGACTTTTTGCATTTGAAGCAGAGTTCTTTCTTAAATAACTCTTTCTTGCTGAGATTGAGATTCAATATTCTGAATTTCTTTCATGCAGAGACTGATAACATGAATTGAGTAAACAAAGTGCTAGCGACAAAGCGAGTAGCTGAGATCGCTGATGCTTTGACAATTGATCAAGCATTCAATTCAGTCAATTTAACATCGACTTGCATGCAAATGTTGACAAACTAATTCAAATTTGTGATTCATTCATTGAGCATTGCTCATTAAAGATTTGAGCTGATCTTATGCTGAAAATCATTTAATAGAATCTCATTATTGTACTTTAGTTCTGCACTAAATCTCTGAAATTTCATTTAAAATTCATAAAAGAAGATCTTGTTTTAATACAGCTTCAAGTACTGTTGTTGAATTGTATAATAATAATTAGAATCATTGTACATTTTATTAATCATTGATAGTACTTCTTCAACTTTTAAAAATGAGTTCAAGAAAATATCTTGCATGCAAGATGCAATATGTTTAATCACAGCTTCACTGACTCAACTTTTAATGTATGCAATCTTCAACTCTTCAATAGAAAAATGATTCTTGTTTGCTTTCAGCTTGTTTTGCATTCAAAACAATCAATTGTTTACATTCTGCATTGAATCTTCAAACAAAGATGAATTGAGTAACTTGATTGATTTTGAAGATTAATCTTCAGAAATCAAAGTGCTTTGTCAACTTAATGCAGCTTTTAAATGATGTATAATCACATTCTTGTCTTTATTCTCTTTCTGCAAACGCGTCTGCATAATTTTCAACATGATGTTCATTTCATTGACATTTTTTAACATTTAAATTATGTCATTGTGAATCTTGATTTCAATGTCATGCTGATGAAGCATGTACTTGATAAAGATGATGATGTCATCTGTTTCATTAACTGTTATTCAAGCATTTAACTCTTCATTGATGCTGATCTTGATTATTTTGTAGACAAAAAGCAACGCATTTATGTTTTTTTCTTCTGTGTTCAACATTGCATTTGTGTCTCTCTCTTCTTCTGATACTGCTCAATTCTGTAATCGAAGTGATTCTCTTCTAACATTTTGAAAGTCATAGTAAGCAATGCTCACTGATTCTGATTCTGTGCTTTTAATCATGATATGAGTAGAAAATTGCTGATTGAGATTCTGATAGTACTTTATTGAACTTTCTGAGTTCAAGTACTGCTGAAATTTCTGATTTCTAATGACAAGCTTAATAAAAAGTTAATCAAGAGCAACATGTTCATGTTCTTTGATTCTAATTTTATTGAAATTTCTGATTTTGAATCAAGATTCTTCTTTAGAAATTTCTGATTTCTATTGAGCTTTCTGAACTCAAGTTCTGATTTGAGTTATGTAACTTGTTTTTATATCATTTACACATCAATAGCAAGATTAATGAGTTTTGAACTAATGTTATGAGTTTGCATAAAGCGAATCATATGAGTGTATTCTAACTAGAAGTTCACAGCTAAAGAAGAAAGAAGATGAAACACATCAAGAGTTTTATACTCATGAAGACGCGCTAGATCACTAACGTGTCAACATCAGCTTTATACTAGTTTATGATAGTTTAACATGATTTATGTTAAACTAACTTGAAATGCACGCTTGCAACTAGATCTGTCGTCAAGTTTGAGTTGCTCAACTCAATTCAGATTGAGTTTCAGTGTTGAATTGAGTTGAAAAGAATTAATTCAACTCAATTGAGTTGAGTCAGACTCTCAATTCAACTCAGTCAACTTGACGAGTTGTCTTGAACTCGATTGCAGATCTACTTTCTACCAAATTTTCTATCATATTCTCTACTACACTCTTTACTATATTTCTCACCATATTTTCATCATATTTCTCACTATATTTTCTATCATATTTCTCACCAATCTCTCTATCAAATTCCCTACCAAATTGATTGCAAAATCGATTGCAAAAAAAAATTGGGAAAAAAGAGAAAAAGTATACTATTTTTAGTACATAGTATACTATATTTAGTAACAAAAATTGAGTTCAAGCAACTCAACTCAATTTTGAATTGAGCTTGAGTTGAGAGAGATCAATTCAATCTCAACTCAAACTCAGACTTGAGTCGAGTTGATTTCTCTCAACTCAACTCAACTCTAACTCGACGACAGATTTACTTGCAACAGATTTCACAGAATTTTATTGATACTTAAATTAAACACATCAGATAAAGCATATGTGAAAGTACTATTGCAAGTTCACATACATTATGATTTACATGTTGTGCATTAATGATCACGTCACAAACAAGAATGTTGTGACTTGCAAAAGTTAACGAGACAAGTTGTGTGAACTGTCATTAAATTAATGCAGATCAATCTATCTTACAGAGATTTGCACTCAGACGTGTCATTTATATGCTGTGAAGTTAGCAGAATGTTAATTCAAAAAGACTTAACGATGTTGACATGTCTGAGAACTGAGACAATGTCTGAGTGTAAATTTCTGTAAGATAAATTGATCTGCGTTAATTTAATAACAGCTTGCACAATTTGTTTTGTTAACTTTTGCAAGTCATAACATTCTTGTTTGCAACATGATCATTAATGCACAACATGTAAATCATAATGTATGTAAACTTGTGATGATACTTTCACATATGCTTTATTTGATGTGTTTAATTTAAGTATCAATAAAATTCTGCAAGATCAATAAGTTGCATCATTGCATTATCAAGTCAACTGCATGCAATAATTCAAGTAGTTGAACAACATGATCAAGAATATGCTAGCTTCAATTTTTTGCTTTTGTCATCAGATATTTTATGATCATATCATTAATTGAACTTAGTTGAACTTGTATCATGTTATGTGATGAAGATTTGATTCAAACATTTTTTTTAATGATTAAGAAAGCATACTAAGTCACTTTGATAAAGCATTTAATAAAGAGTTTGATAGAAAATTTGATAAAGCATTTTATAAAATGTTTGATAAAAAGTTTGATAGAAAGCTCAGTAGAAAGCTTAATAGAAAGCTCGATAGAAAGCTCAATAAAAAGCTTGATAAAAAGCTCATTAGCTCAGTAGAAAGTTCAATAGAAAATTTGATAGAAAGTTTGATAAAATGTTTGATCAAGAGTTTGATTGAGAGTTTGATAGAAATTTTGATAGAGAATTTAATAGAAAATTTGATAGAATGTTTAATAAAGTGTTTTATAAAACGTTTAATAAAGCGTTTGATAGAAAATTTGATAAAGCATTTGATATCAAGTCATGAAGAATACTTTCTATTGAGTTAATTAGCATGTGTTATGAAGCATGTATGAAGCATACTATAAAGTAGATCATGAAGCGTAAAACGCTTATTTAAACATGTTGCATGAAGTATGTTTTGAAGCAAGTAGAGTGATGAATAAATGATTGAGTCAATAGCTGAGTTGATAGTTGAACATGTAAATAAACAAGTAGATAGAATAATGAGTAGAATGATGAGTAGAATGATGAGTAGAATGATGAGCATGTAGAATGATAAATAGAATAAATAGACGAGTCGATAGAAATTGTAAAATAGATAAACAGAGCGAACAAAATGTAATTAATTCAATAATACGCTTATACTTTATCACATCAGATAAGACGATCGACAAAGTTTGATATTATTTCAAAGTTAATGTCAATCAATCAATATTACTGCGGGTTGCACTCAGACGTGTCGCTCGTATGCTGCGAAGTCAGCAGAGCGCTAACCCGAAGGGGCTTAGCGACGTTGGCACGTCTGAGAACTGAGGCAAATTTACACGTCTGAGGGCAGGACCTCGGATTA
>JAABUS010003527.1_pt1 | contig 25178 bp, 22 predicted proteins | sample 5560161 | NCBI WGS metagenome assembly JAABUS01 (sample SAMN10711885, study PRJNA513376) | rock metagenome | isolation source: Antarctica rocks | place: Antarctica: Victoria Land, Trio Nunatak nord | collected 2016-01-04
GCTCGCTGGCCGGGACGCCATCGCCGGCTTGAGCGCATCGGCCCGACAGTGGGCACCCGTGCCCGGCCGGATCGGACACCGGTCCGTCGATCGGTCGTACAATGTCGCGGGTTCGCGGCGCTGCCGGGGTCAGTGAGATGACCCGCCCGCGTCGCGGTGTCAGCGGCACGGGGTGATCGCAGTCAGGGAGGATCGCGGAACGATGGCGTCAATCGGCCTCGAACGGGTTCGTGGCGGCGGGGCCGGAGCGCTGATTCCCGGCGCGGACCGCCTGTCCTGGTACTTCCTCCGGGTCTCCGGCATCCTCCTGATCGGCTTCGCGCTCGGTCACCTCTTCATCACCCATTACCTGAACGTCCCATCGCAGACCACCTTCGACTGGGTAGCCAACCGCTGGGCCAACCCAATCTGGCGGACGTTCGACTGGGTGCTCCTGCTGTCGGCGCTCTGGCATGGCCTGGTCGGGATGCGGTACTCGATCACCGACTGGGTGCCAAAGGCCAACTGGCGCGTGGCCGCCTTCTCGCTGGTCTTCATCATCGGGCTCCTCTGGACCGCGCTTGGCACGATCACGATCTTCACCTTCAGCGAGTCGGCCGTCGCCGGCAACCAGGGTCCACTCTCGGACGAGATCTGGGTGAGCAACCTGATCGGCTGGTCGCTGTTCGGGGTCGCGACGGCGATCTACGTCGGGATCATCGGTCTGGTCGTCTACGTCGTCCGGAGTTTGCGTCAGGGTCGGGTTCCGATCTATAACGGCGACGTCGGCCAGTACGCCTGGGCGCTGCACCGGGCGACCGGGATCGGGACGGTCTTCTTCCTCCTGGTCCACGTCCTGAGCATCATGCTGATCGGCTTCGGGCCGGAGGTCTATGACCACTCGGTCGCGTTCTACGCCCTGCCCTATTTGGTCCCGATGGAGGTCGCCCTCGTCGGCGCGGTCGTCTACCACTCACTCAATGGTCTGCGGATCATGGCGATCGACTTCTGGACGCCGGGCGTCCGGCGCCAGCGCCAGATGTGGGTCGCGGCGATGGTCGGCACCATCCTGATCACCGCTCCAGCCGCGGTCATTATCGGTGCCCACGAGTTCTTCTAAACTGCTTGAGCTGGGTTGAACTGATTTACCCCTTCCGTCGTCAATGCCCGACAAGAGGCCGGGGGAGCGGTTTTCCCCGCGGCCGTGACATATCGATGCCGTCTCATTGGGCACTGGTCGCCTGGACCGCTCAGCCCCTACTCGTCATCGGCGAGGGCCACCCTACGCCGGCGAAGTGTTCCCGTCGGCCGGTGGAACCGGCGCACCGATCCGATCGCGGTGAGGCCTCCTGGACCGGGCCGGCCGATTCATTCCTGTCGTGGTCACCGGTCGACTCCTGATGGACTTCATGTGTGAGAGCGCGTCGAAGTGGAAGCCTTCTGGACGGCTGCACCAGCAGTGGAAGACTTCTGGACGGCTGCACCAGCAATGGAGTCGCAGCAATGAGGGGACTTGGAGTCCCTCCGGCGCGTTCTCACTCCTCTCTCATCCAGAGCGTTGGCTCCGACCGCTCCCGATCTCTCACGTCTCGCTCGTTGATGAGATGAGCCGTGATCAACTGGTTGGTCGGGCGACGTCAAAGCCCGAACTCCACCACTATCAGGATCCATTGAGAACCAGCGATGTGTCGGTAGAGAAGAGCCCGATCCTGACGCCTTCGATCGCTTCGCACGATGTCTGGGTCCCGAAGGGCATTGATGACGTCGCGGTGGTGGCAGGTCAGATCCGGATGACCGTCGAGGAAGTGCTGCCGTTTGCCCACCGAGACTTTCACGACATCGCTGCGTCGTGACGGCCAGTGGCTGAATACCTGATCGCCCATAGGAGTCACTTCGACAGGACGGCCACGCGTAAGCCGCTCCAATCGTGACGTAAGGTTTTCGCGAAGGTCGATCTCCTACTCGGGCACCTCGAGCCGGCCTTCCAGGCAAATCTCTACTATCGCTTCCGCCGGTGACGAAACGATCGGTAGCATCGCGTGCGCTGGCAACACGACCAGTAGCGCTGGCCGAAGCGACCCGGACGTTTTCGCGCTTTACTCCGGCGGAGTGTTCCCGTCGACCGGGTTGAATCGCCGGATCGATCCGGTCGACGCGAGCCCAGGGGACGTCAGATTGGGCGCACTTACACCGGTGCCAGTCTGGTGGCTGACCGACTCCCGATAGGCCGCGACACTCTCGGAGATCGCGCGCGGCCGGCGGGCCGGACGGCTCCGGGCCAGTTCCATCAGGATCGTCGCCAGTTTGTCCGAGTCATGCCGCAGCGGGTTGACCTCGCTGGCCAGGTCCCGCGCGACGACCTCCACCCCGAGGTGCTCCATGGCAATTGAGCCCGAGACGACCGGACGGATCGACTCGTCGCCCCGCGCGGCGACGATCGAGGCCGGGTTGGCGTTGACCAGGACCGCATCGAGGCGCCCCGGACCGAGGTGTTCGACGATCACGCGGACGTGGTCGGCGGCGCTGAAGTCGTCGGTCTCGCCGGGCTGCGTGGCGACGTTGCAGACGTAGACTACCGTCGCTTCGGACCAGCGAATCGCCTCCGGAATGCCGGCTACCAACAGATTCGGGACAACGCTCGTGAACAGGCTGCCCGGCCCCAGCACGATCAGGTCGGCGTTGAGGATCGCGCCCAGCGCGGGAGCGTGGGCTTCGGGGTAGCGGGGCGTCAGGAACATGTCCTTGATCCGCTTGCCACGGGGACCGTGCTCGCCGACCGACGACTCACCGTGCAGGATGGTGCCGTCGGTCAGCTCGGCCGAGAGCCGGACGTTCTCGAGTGTCGCGGGCAGGACCCGACCGCGGATGTTGAGGACCTGCGAGGCCTCCTCGACGGCACGCTCGAATGAGCCAGTGGTCCGGGTCAGCGCGGTGATGAAGAGGTTGCCGAAGCTGTGGCCGTCCAGCGTCGAGCCAGCCCCCTGGAACCGGTGCTGGAACAGCCTGGTGACGAGGGCCTCGTCATCGGCCAGTGCCGCGATGCAGTTGCGGATGTCGCCGGGAGCCGGAATGTCGAAGTCCGCCCGGAGCCGCCCAGTGCTACCACCGTCGTCGGCGACCGTTACGATCGCCGTGATACCAGCGTCGTGGTGCTTGAGGCCACGGAGCAGCGAGGACAACCCGGTTCCGCCACCGATCGCGACGACGCCGAAGGCGGGCCGGACCGGTCCGAAGCGGTGTTCGGCGACGATTTGAGCGAGCGCCCGCCCGCTGGCCTCCTTGGCGAGGAGCGGCGCCAGCAACGACTGATTGAGCCGAGTCGAGGCGAAGAGGGTGATCGCTAGTCCTGCCAGCAACAGCAGGACCTCTCGCCACGGGTGCGGGATGAACTGAAGCGTGAGTGGCCGAAGGACTGGGTGTTGGGCCTGGAGCTCGAAGTAGTACGAGCGGTAGGCCCAGACCAGCCCGACGGCGACCGACAGGACCATCCCGGCGAGGCCAAGGAATGCGAGCGTCCCCCACCGTTTGACTCGCATGCCTGGCTGCAGCCAGGTTCGCCAGGCGTTCATGGAGTCCTCCAGGTAGTGGACGGAGTCGGCAGGGAGATCCGCCGATACGCCGCCCGGTGATCATCAGCGCTGCCGGTGCGGATCGATCCTCCTGGCCAGTGTAGCCACCAACGCCGCCATGACTTGGTCCGGTGGACGAAACAGGACCAACGGGTGAGGAAATCAGGCACCGGCCGGATCCTCATCGGCATCGGCGACCGCGGCCGCGGGGGCGGCGGTGAAGGCGACCTCACGAAGCCGGATCAGGACCTGGCCGATCGCCTGCCGGGTGGCGAGGTGGCTGAGTTCGGCACCCGGACCGAGTCGGCCCGACCAGTCGCCGGCCAGCGGTGCGGTGAGCAGGCCGGACGGGTCGAGCAGCGTGCCGCCGCCCGCCTCGACCGCCGCCGCGATCCGGCTCCGCGTGGCCTCGGCCATCTCCCCGTCGCCGCCAATTCCGAGCCAGACGACCGGCAGACCGGTCAGGGCATCCTCTCCGGCCGGTGTCGCGGCCCAGCGCAACGCCCGGACGATCGTCTCGATCGCGATCTCGTCATCGGCCGGGGCGATCAGGACGAACCCGTCCGCCGTCGCGAGATCGTCCTGGAACCGCTCGACCGGCGCGGCGATCACGCCGTCCGGTGCGACTAGATCGAACGGTGGCAGCTCCTCGACGGACACGGGTTCGAGCGAGACATCGTCCGGCGCCAGCCGCAGCACCGTCCTGATGACCGCGGCGACCCGGGGCTCAGTGGCCGGACCGCCGGCGAGGATGGCGAATCTGAGCGGGGCTTCCTGCTCCTCGTCGTCCCAGAGCTCCCCGGACGCCTGGATCAGGTTGGTGGTCGTCCGTCGACCAGGCATGATGAAAGACACCGGACGCTTCTCCTGACCGAACGATGATTCGCCTCGAGGCGGCGTATGGGTCGACGATAGCGTACTGCGTGGCGGCGGGTTCGACACGGACCGCCACACCGTCCCCACCGGTGGACTCCTGATCGGCCCGCTGGCGAGATGGCCCTGGCTGACTTGCCCATTCAGGGGGGACCCGTCACTGTTCCGTGTCCCCGCGGACTCGATGCCGACGATCCACCGCATCGTCGGCATCGATTGGCCGATGTCAGCTGACTCCGCCGCCATGCCCTCAAGATCGAGCGGACGGCGCGGCTGGCCCGGGATCCACTGGCACCGGGTCCCGGGCCTGGGGCAACTCGATCCGGAAGACCGTCCCTTCGTCCACGGTACTGTCGACCGAGATCCGGCCGCCCATCGCCTCGACCGACTGTCGGGCGATCGCCAGACCAAGGCCGGCTCCACCCCCCTTGCGGCTGTTGCGCTGGTCGCTCCGGTAGAATCGGTCGAAGACGCGATCGAGGTCATCGGGCGCGATGCCTACCCCGGTGTCCTGGACGCGGATCACCACCGAGTCGCCCCGCGGTGCCGCGACGACCCGGATAAGACCGCCGTCGGGTGTGTACCGCACGGCGTTACGGAGCAGATTCTGCAGGACCTGAACGAGCCGTGCCCGGTCTCCGACGATGGTCAGGTCGGCCGGCGAGCCGGTGACCTGGCTGGCCATCACGATGCCGGCGTCCCGGCGGGCGGGCTCCGCGAGCGATTCCACCGCCTCCCGGGCGGCGGCACCGGCGTCGAACGGGAGCCGCTCGAGTTGCAGTCCCTGCGCGTCGATCCTCGCCAGCTGGAACAGGTCGTTGACCAGGTCCTCCAGGCGGTCACTCTCCCGGAGGGCGATCTCGGTGTAAGCCTCGAGCCGGGCCGGGTCGTCGGCCAGTGCCTCGATGTGACCCCGGATCAGGGCGACCGGCGTGCGAAGCTCGTGGGACACATTCGCGACCAGGTCGCGGTTGGTAGCAAGCAGGCGCTCCGCTCGCGCCCGGGCGTCCGCCTCCTGTTCGAGGCTCTCCTGCAGCCGATCGCCCATCCGGTTGAAGGCCCGGGCCATCCGGGCGACCTCGTCGTCAGTGGGGACCCAGACCCGGACGCTCAGGTCACCCGCGGCGAGCCGCTCGGCCGCCCGGGCGAGGTCGTTGACCGGCCGCGCGATCGAGCGGGCCCGGTTGATGCCGATGACGAGCGCGACGAGGATCGCCGGGACTCCCACGGTGACGGCCAGGACCAGTCCCACCGTCGCCGCGTAGCGAGCCGCCAGTGAGGTCACGCCAAAGGCGGTCCCCGGAAACGAGCGCCGGTCCTTGTCCACCACGATGGCACCGACCACCACGACTGGCTGACCATCGGCTGTGGACCCCCGCAGCGGAAACGCTCCGACCACACCGTTGGGGGTCTCCGCGACCGCCGAGGCCAGGTCCTGCTCCCGCGTCTCCCCACGGAGGGCACGTTGGACCAGCGCCAGTGCGGAGTTGCCGAGCCGCTCGACCGGCTGACCGACGAGTGTCGCGTCGCTGGAGGAGCGGATTCGGCCGTCGGGACCGACCGCGGAGATCGAGCGGATGTTGGCGAACGGCCTCCCGATCGAGGCGGCCAGCCGGATATCGGTGTGCGCGGAGTTGGGTGCGATCCGTCCCGTGGCGAAGGCGGCCAGCAGGACGCTGAGATCATGGTCGGGGACGCCCTGCTGCCAACCGATCGCCTGGACCATGCTCGCGACGGCGTGGGCTTCGCTGGCGGGCTCGGTCGCCAACGGGTCGGCCGTCCAGTTCACGATCAGCAGCGCGGCGCTCAGCAGCAGCGCGAGCGCGAAGACGCTGAGCAGCACCGTCGCGAGATGGGAGCCGACCAGCCGCCAGCGGAGGCTCCGGTCGGAGCGACGCTGGAAGGCCGTCACGATCGGCACGATCAGCAGGAATCGGGTCGCCCGCAGGACGCGAAGCCATAGCGGGCGCCAGCGCGGAACGATTGGCGACCCGGGCGCCGGCGTGGGCCGATCGTTCCAGTCAGTCGCCATTCGTCGGCCCCCGAAGGCTCACGGGCGAGGTAGCTGGAACTTGTAGCCGATGCCCCAGACCGTCCGGATCAGGTCGGCCTCCTCGCCCAGCTTCTTCCGCAGCCGCTGGACATGGGTATCGACCGTCCGGTCCGTCACAAAGGTGTCGTCGCCCCAGATCCGCTCGAGCAGATACTCCCGGCTGAACGCCCGTCCAGGGTTCCGCGCGAACAGCGTGATGAGCTCGAACTCCTTGGGCGTCAACTCAAGCTCCGCCCCCGACAGCGTGACGGTCCGCATCGACTCGCTGATGGCGAGTAGGCCGTCGCCGACTTCGATCGCGTCCGACGCCGCGTCGCCCGTCTGCCCGGCCGGCTCCGCGCTGCCGCCCAGTGAGACGCGCCGGAGCAGCGCCCGGACCCGGGCCATCAGCTCACGCATGCGGAACGGCTTGGTCAGGTAGTCGTCGGCGCCCACCTCCAGCCCGAGGACGACGTCGGTCTCCTCACCACGGGCTGTCAGCATCAGGATGGGCACGACCGAGCGCTCCCGTATCAACCGGCAGACGGTGAGCCCGTCCAGGCGCGGCAGCATCCAGTCAAGGATGATGAGATCGAACGACTGGCCGAGAGCGGTGCTGAGCGCCACCTGGCCGTCGAACGCCTGCACGACGTCGTGCCCCTCCTGGTGGAGCTGACGGGTGATGAGATCGTTGAGGTCTCGCTCATCCTCGACCACGAGAATCTTCGTCATCCCGCACCCCCTTCAACCTGGAACCGGCTCCGACGCTCCTCGCGTCATGACATGGGGCCGACCACTGTCACTCCACTGCGGGAACAGCCTAACGCACAACGGGCGTCTGGCGGCACTTGCCAGACGCCCGCTACCGCTCCCGGATGGTCACGCCCGGTCAGCCGGGACCGGCGTCAGGGAGCGACCCCCGCGTTGAGGGCGATCAGACTAATGCCGAGGATCATCCCGTTGTAGAAGAAATGGAGGGCGATCGCCGGCCAGAGGCTGTTGGTCCGGTGCATCACGAGGGCCAGGATGATCCCGACCGGAAAGATTGGCAGGATCGAGGCGCCAAGGTGCAGACACGCGAAGGCGAGGGCTGAGATCACGACCGCCTCGAACAGGCCCCGCGCGACCAGCAGATAACGGCTTCGGAGGTACTGGAACAGGACGCCACGGAAGAACAGTTCCTCGAAGATCGGGGCCAGTACGACCGCGACCAGCGCCGCCGCGAGGATCGCTCCGGCGTTGAGGTTGCCCTCCTTCAGCGGCAGACCACTGTCGTCAGGCGGCACGAGACCGAACAGCTGCTCCTGGGCCCAGGCGACCGCGGTGACGATGACCAGGACGCCGATCGCCAGTGGGAACATCCAGGCGATGCTGGCAACCGTCGTTCGGCGGAAGCCGAGGTCGGCCCAGGTCCGGCGGCGCCAGGCGATCAGGACGGCCCAGATCGCGACACCGAACCCGAGGTACATCGCCAGCCCCGAGAACAGGAAGACGAGCGGGTCCATCGCGTCGGTGATGTCGCGTCCGTAGTTGTCGAGCACCGCCAGCGTCCCGAGCGCCAACGCCACGGTCAGGGCCAGACCGGCGACGATGATGATGGCGATCTCGCGCAGGCCCCACGGGGCGACGCCCGACCCGCCCAGCCGCGCCGGCCTGGCTGGCGTGGCAATCGTGGGCTGGCCGTAGGGAGCCTGCCACGGCGGTTGCGCCGGTGGACCACCGGCCCACGGCGGCTGGCCGTAGGGTCCCGGCGGTGAGCCTGTCCACGGTGTCGGAGTGCTCCCGTTCGGGGGTCCGGCTAGGGGTGGCTGGCTTGGCCCGGACCACGGTTGCTGATTCGGTCCATGAGACGGTGTGCCCGGCCACGGCTGCTGGCCGGGACCGCCCGCCTGGCGATCGGCCTGGTACGGCTGACCTTGCCACGGCCCCTGGTCCGGGCCCGGAGCAGCCGCCTGGCCCCCCGCCCACGGTTGTACTGGCGGAGCAGATTGATCGGGAACCGTTCCGCCGCCGGGACCGGGCGCCATCGATGGTCGCTCACCCGATCCTGGTGGTCGTGTCCCGGCGCCCGACGGGTAGGCGCCGAGCGGTGGGCGCGGTGAAAGGTCGTTTTGCGGCGCCTCGGGACGTGATGGGACGGCCGCCCGGGGCGGTGAGTACGGCGGTGGGGTGTGGGTTGGCTGGGGACGATGACGGGTGTCGGTAACGGGAAGGCGAGGCTCGCTGGTCGGCTGTCCCGTCGCTTGCCGGACCCGCTCGACGCGGTCCTGGAGATCCGGCGCTGGCGTCGTGTCGCCACGCGGTTCACGCCGCATGGGGGTGTCGACCGCGCGGTTGGGACGAAGATCAGCCGACTGGGCGGAATCCCGGGTGGTCGCGGTGGAACGTGCCGAGCGCCGGGGCGGGTTGTCCGGTCGCGGCGACGGGCGCAGATCCGAGGCCCCGGCCGCGGGCAGCTGATGCAGCTGGAGTGGGGCTGCTTCGTCGCCGGACTGCTCCTTGCGCCTCGCCTCGACCTCACGGATGCGTCGGGGCCACAGGTCCGACGCGGTCCGCATCTGCTCCCGGGGCCGATCCTGATCGCTCATGCCTGATGCTCTCTTCCGTGCGGATGGACCGGTTCTGGTTGAGTGGGACGACTCGTCGACTGACACCGGACAGGACGAGTCGGCGCGTGTTCCCTTGATGATGCCCGAAGCGAGCCCGAATTGACGACCCGTCTCGGGAATCGATCCGCCAGTCCGAGCGCCGCCCATGGAACAGAGGTGCCGGAAAACGAACGAGGCCCGCCACGATCCCCGACCAGTTCACCGGTCAGGGATCGCGCCGGGCCTCGAATCGTGGCTCGATTGGCCGTTAGCGGGCCTGGCCGACCGTCAGGGCCGCCGCCTGATCGCGCAGGTCCTGGAACAGGGCCGTGCTGAGGTAGCGCTCACCGGTGTCCGGCAGGACGACGACCACGGTCTTGCCGGCATTCTCGGGCCGCATCACGACCTGACGGGCCGCCGAAGCCGCGGCGCCACAGGAGATGCCCTTGAGCAGCCCCTCGGTCCGCATCAGCTCACGAGCGGTCGCCATGGCCGTCGCGCTGTCGACGTGGACGATCTCGTCGATGATCTCGCGGTCGAGGATGCCCGGGATGAAGTTAGCGCCGATCCCCTGGATCTTGTGGGAGGCGGGCTGCCCGCCGGCCAGGATCGGCGACTCGGCCGGCTCGACCGCGACGACCTGGACCGAGGGCTTGAGGGATTTGAGCACCTCGCCGACGCCGGTCAGCGTCCCGCCGGTCCCGACGCCGGCGACGAAGATGTCGACCTCGCCCTCGGTGTCCTGCCAGATCTCGACGGCGGTCGTGCGGCGGTGGATCTCGGGGTTGGCCGGGTTGTCGAACTGGTCCGGCATCCAGGCATCGCTGGTCTCGGCCAGGATCTCGTTGGCACGGGCCACGGCCCCGGACATGCCGTCGGCGGCCGGCGTCAGGACGAGCTCGGCGCCGAAGCCAAGCAGCAGGATCCGCCGCTCGAGGCTTGCGCTCTCCGGCATGGTCAGGATCAACTTGTACCCTCGGGTAGCGGCGACCCAGGCCAGGGCGATGCCCGTGTTGCCGGAGGTGGGCTCGACGATCGTCGTCCGGCCGGGTGTGATCAGGCCGCGCTCCTCGGCGTCGGTGATCATCGCGACGCCGATCCGGTCCTTGACGCTGAAGCCGGGGCTGAACGACTCGATCTTGCCGAGCAGCCGGGCCGGCGCGTCGGCCGCGAACCGGGCCAGGTGCAGCAGCGGCGTGTTGCCGATCAGTTCGGTCGCACTCTCGGCAATGTGTGGCCGGTGGAGCCGGACGAGCTCATCCGGACTCGTGGGCAGGGTCACCGGTCGTTGTTCGGTCGTCGTCATGAGAACCTCTCTGGTAGTGCTGGGCCGGGGTCCCGCGCTGGCTCCCGGGGTCGATCCCATCCGTTGATGGATTGTTGATACGCATAGCAAGAATATCACGAAATGGGGCTTGTTATGGCAACCCGGTCCCGTCCCGGATCGACGTCCGCGCCAGGAACGCGAGGCTGACGACGATGATCACGATGCCGAGGACGGTCGGTGTCCGGAGCCGCTCGCCGACGATCACTACGGCCAGCAACGAGGTGAAGACGGGGATGAGCGCGGTGACGGCGCCGCTCACGGCCAGCGAGACGCGCCGGACGCCATCCGCCCAGAGCAGCACACCGATCGCCGAGGGCAGGACGCCCATGAAGGCGACCGCCAGCCAGCCGTCGCGGTTGGCTGGCACCGGCGGGCCGGCGACGATCTCGACGATCGCGCCAGGCAGGAACAGGACGATCGCGATGGCCATGGTGAGCGTCGAGGCCGCGATCGAGGAGACCGACCGGGGCAGGCGGCGACCGAAGACGTTGAAGCAGGCCTCGCCCGATGCCGCGACCAGAACCAGGAGCAGTCCACCCAGCCGCACCCAGGGTCCGGCGTCCGTTCCGGTCGCCTCCGCCGGCTGGACGATAACGAGGAAGACCCCCGAGGTAGCGACGAGGATCGCGAGCCACGACCGCCGCGACAGGCGCTCGCGGAAGAACAGGAGGCCGAACACGCCGACCAGCACCGGGGTGGTACTGGTCACGATCCCGGCTTCGATGATCGAGGTGTAGCGCAGCCCGAGGAGCAGGCCGGTGTTGAAGACGAGCGTCCCGCCAAGCGCAACGGCGACGAGCGTCCGCCAGTTGGCTCCACTCAGGCGGGGCGGCGGGCCACGAAGCAGCAGGATTGGCAGCAGGACGGCCGTGGCGATCAGATACCGGACCGTCGAGGCGACCATGATCGGAAGCGTCCGTGTGATCACATCGCTCGCGAGGAAGCCAGCGGCGATCGTCGCCATCCCCAGCGTCAGCTCGATGATCCCAAGCCAGGCGGACGGGATCGCCGCCCAACAGACCCGGAGCGACCCAATCCGAAGACGTTCACCTGTCTGTTCGGACTCAATGACCGCCATCCGGGGTCTCTCTTCAGTGCCACCCTGGACAGCCGTCTGGCGTGTCCGGCGAACCTGACTGAATGGGACGCATGCGAGCGGATCAGTTCCTGCTGAGGTTTGCCTTCGCTCCGGCGATCATCGCACGTCAGCACTCAGCGGAGGCCACCGTCCCACCACCCGTAGGATCGAGCGCCCTCCTCGCTGGCCTCAACCGGCACGCTCAGCAACTGTCCCCCGTGGGATCTCGCTCGCACGGGCGATCGTCATGAATGGTCGAACCCTCCGGGCGGAACCCGCTATCAGGTGCGGTCTGGCAGGTCGACGGAGCCGTCGTCACGCACGGTCACGATCGGGCGTGACCTCGCAGAGAGCCAGGTACACACCGCCACCAGGCAGAGGCAGACACCAGCCGCGACGATGTCGGCTTCACGCTCCGAACCCGGAGACGTCGCCTTATAGGGTTCGACGACGAAGGGAACGACTGCGCCGGTCAGCGTGACGCCAATCGCCAGCGCGAAGGTGTGGCCGCGCGACCACGAGACCGTCCGGGACCATCGAACGATCACGAGTGCCACGCCCGCGATCACGACGACTGCGACGACCGCCCCGAACGATGTCAGCGAGGGAAGATAGAAGATGTACGCCACGAACGCCCCGATCAGCAACGCCCACCACGGAGGAGCCCATCCGGTATGCCGTGGCCGCGTGCGCAGGACCATTCCGGTCACGACCAGAGCGAGGGCGACGCCTGCGGCGATCAGCGTCTGCTCCGGACGGGCCTGAAAGCCACCACCCTCTTCGTTCTTGACACCGACGTGATTGATCAGGCTCCCAATAATGTAGAGAACGGCAACGACACCCATTTCGCGACCGGTGAACCAGCGCTGTGTCTCCGCCCGGCGGGAACAGCTCTCGACCAGCGCGATCGGTGCCCCGATGCTGGCCACTACATGCCCGGTGACAAAGGCGATCACGTAGACTAGGCTCGCACCGATTCCCGGGATTTCAAGCGGCTGAGTGAAATCCTCCCCTCCGTAATTCCTGTTGAAGAGCGATTGATCCACCACACTCGCCTGGAAGACGCCGAACGCCGCGGCCCAGAGCAGTATGCTCGGCCAGCCACGCCCGGTTCTTCGGGCGAACTCGCGAATCAGGATCGCCGCCGCGCCGTAGACCGGCCCAAGGAACAGCAGCACCAACGGCATCTGGGTGAACGGGATGCCACCCCACGACATCTCCGCCATCCACGGCGCTAGAACGAAGAGTCCGACGGCGGGCCACCCTGGGAGGTGCTCGAGCCGCCCCCGGACCGTGGCCGCATCAAACGTTCGCTCGTCGCCGTCACGCGTCCGGCGTTCAGAGAGCGTCATCGATCGTCTCCTTCCCGTCAGATTGACCCGAGGAATCCGACGTCAGGGGAACACGGCGCCAGTACTGCTTCTTCCCACGGTCACGGATCACGATCCCGCACGAGGCAAGTTCCTCTCGAAGCTCAACCTGATCCGATGAGTCTCCGGAAGACAACGCCTCCCGACGTACGCGGAGGAGCGCGTGCTCGTCCCGGGACAGTCCGGTCGATCCATCGGCCCAGCGTGCGTACGCGTCTTCGTACGGATCCGCGTCCCGCCAGACATAGCCATTGGCGTGAAGCGCCTCCCGAAGACGGCCGACATCGAGTTCGCTCTTGTACCGGAGGAGTTCGGCTCCCTTTGTATCCAGAATGACCAGCTGACCGTCCTCGCGGAAGATGTGGCCAACGGCGTGTCGCCCAAACATCATCGGGTGCCCATCGACGGTCAGATCGATCCGCTGCGGGGTGATGAACGCGGAGGTGATCGCGTCATACGAGATGAGCGCGAGGAACGCACCAGCGAGGAACCCGATCACCCCAAGAACGAGCGTGGTCCTGAAGCCGACGACGTCGGCCAGCTCCGCGATCTGGCTCTGGTTCGGGAACCACGGCAGCGCCGCGATCCATCCGGGAAGGCGAGACACCAGCAACCCCACACCGAGTCCGAGAGCCGGCAGCAACAGCCAGACGCTCACGTGAAAACCCAACGGAGGTCCAACGCGCGCACCGGATTCGTCAGCGACATCCTCGCTCGTCATCATGGCGTGTCCTCCCCTGTCGCTATCGCCCCGTCATCGCTGGAGATGGCTTTGACGAACAGCAACGGCCACTCCCGTACGAAGTGGGCGCGGTCGGCCACAGCGCGGCGATGCATCTCGTACGGCAAGTCCGACATGGCGTTGAGAATGATCGCCGCGCACATCGGCGTATCGATCTGACGAAACTGGCCGTAACGCTGGCCTTCCTCTATGAACCCGACCAGCTCCGACAGGCCGGCTGCCCGGCCCTCTTCAGCCTGCTCGGCACCCACTCCGTCGCGTTGCCGGAACTGAGTCAACACCATCATCGCGGGCAGGTGGTCCAGGCAGTGCAACGCAAAGCGCCGCAGCATGCCCTCAAGTGCCGCGGGGTAACTCTCGTCCTCCTCTGTGGCTTCCATCGCGGCGTCGACACCGGCCTGAATCGTGGCCAGCACCGCATCGACGAGCCCCTGGCGAGAACCGAAGTGGTAGCTGATCAACGCTGGACTTACCGATGCGCGCGAAGCGATGGCGGCGATGGATGCCCTGGAGAGTCCGACATCGGAAATCGTGTCAATGGCCGCCTCGACGATCTGCCGACGACGGGCAAGCTCGATGAACGTCGCAGTTCCTGATGGCATGATCAGGATTCTAAATAGATAATCAGGTCTTGTCAACGCAACCCGCGCGTGGCCGCTTGGCCAGTGCGGATCACAAGCCGCCGGACGCAGGCGTTCGTATCGAGGTAAGTGGTAATTCCGAGGGAGGATGACGCTCCGAACCGATGGTCCAGCACCGGGTCGGTCCGTGGCATTCCATGACGAGGGACCCTCGCGTGTCCCGCCTGGTCGCCGCGGCAGCAACCTTCAATCCAAAGGGCGATAACCGGAGCACAGGGTTCAACAATGATCGAACGTGGTTTGCCTATGTCGGACCGTATCGAGATAACGCGGAGACCGTTGAACCGGGTGCACCGTCTCGCCTAACGGCGAACGCCGCTGCGGCGGCCGGACGTCCACAAGGGTCGCCCCTACGATACTGGCCTCCACACCGACGCAGCGGTCGATCGGAACCCAGTCATCCCATCGCCAACCTACTTTCGGCGGTCTGGCAGATCCTGGTAGGCGGCCTCGCTGCCGATCCAGACGGCGCCGTCGGCGTAGTGCTCTTCCTTCCAGATCGGGACGATCTGCTTGATCCGCTCGATCGCGTGACGCGACGCGGCGTAGGCCTCGTCCCGGTGGGCGGCGGCAACCGCGATGACGACGGAGGCAACGCCCGGTTCCAGCCGCCCGACCCGGTGATGGATGGCTACCTGATCGATCCCGATTGGCCAGCGAGCCGCGATCTCGGCGGCGATCACCGCCAACTGACGCTCGGCGGCCGGCTCATAGGCCTCGTAGACGAGGACCGAGACGCCCTCGCCCCGGGCGTTGTCCCGGACCGTCCCGGTGAACGTGATCACCGCGCCCGCCGTCGGCGATGCGACCATAGTCTCGACCAGCCGTGGGTCAAGCGGGTCCGGTCCAACCTGAAAGCGCTTGCGCGCCATGTCGAGTGCCGCCACGCCCTCACCACCACCGCTAACGGGCGGGACGAAGACGACCTCGTCGCCGTCGGCCAGCAGTTGATCGGCCCCGGCGTACTCCTGGTTGACCATGAGCATCGTTGCCGCCCGCAACGCCGGTACGCGGATCTCGGGCCGCTCCGCCGTGACGAGATCGAACAGCTCGCCGACCGTCGTGCCGGCCGGCACCTCGCGCTGCTCAGTGGAGCGCCCCAGCTTCTGCCGGTAGATCGCGAAGTAGCGCAGGCGGATGGCAATAGAAGGGCCGCCCGTCTTCACAGGCGACCCGGACTCGACGTCGTTCTCCACTTCCCCGCCTCACCGGCTACCGGCCTACCCATATCCCGACTGTACTACGGGAAAGGGGTAGCGGACACACTGGAGACACCGATCCTTAGCCGTTGGTCGCGATCCGCCGGAGCGCGGCGTTGAACTCCGCGGCGAGTCCGTCGTAGCTCTCGTGAGCCTTCCGGAAGATCTCCGCCGTCTCGCTATCGCCCGCCTTCTCCGCGTCAGCCTGGTACTTCGGCAGAGCCTCACAACCCTGGAGGAGGTTGCTCAGTGTGACGACGACGCTGTACTCGAGGTCGCTGACAGCGTACTTGCCCTGGTGACCTGTGGACATCTGATGCTCCCTGCCTGTGATCCAGTCATCATCGAGGACGATGAGTCGGTTCACCTGAGGCACGTGCGATGCCAGCCCCGGCGAGGCGTCGAGAACCTAGCGGCGCCCACGAGGGTCGAAGGCGTCTCGCAGTCCCTCGCCGAGCAGGTTGAAGGCGAGCACCGTCAGGGTGATGAAGACGCCCGGCGCGATCATGATGTGCGGGTAGTTGCGGATGTAGTCGCGGCCGTCGGCCAGCATCCGGCCCCAGGACGGGTTCGGCGGCCGGACGCCCAGCCCGAGGAACGACAGGGCCGATTCGTAGATGATCACCCCACCGACCGCCAGGCTGGCCAGGACGATCACGACGCCGATCACGTTCGGGATGATGTGCCGGACGATGATCCGGGACGACGACGCGCCGGACGTCCGGGCCGCCAGGACGAAGTCGCGCTGCTTCAGGCTCAGCACCTCAGCCCGAACGACCCGGGCGTAGCTCGCCCAGACCGTGAAGCCGATGATGACGACCACCAGCGGGATGCTCGGCGTCAGCACGGCCGACAGGACCAGCAGCAGCGCGATCGTCGGGAACGCCATCAAGGCGTCGACGATCCGGGACAGGACCGCGTCGACCCAGCCGCCGAAGTAGCCGGCTGACGCGCCGATCGCGACGCCGATCGTGACCGCGATTGCCGTCGCCCCGAGGCCGACCTCGAGCGCGATCCGGATGCCGTAGATCAGCCGGCTCAGGATGTCGCGCCCGGTCGCGTCGTTGCCGAGCCAGTAGTCGCGGGACGGCCCGTCGCCGCGCAGGCGCGGGTTGGTGTCGTAGGGGTCGTGCGGGGCGACGAGCGGCGCGAAGACCGCCAGCAGGAACAGGAGGACGATGAAGGCCAGGGCCCAGACGGCCGGCCGGTAGCCCCGGAAGCGGCGCCAGCGGTGACGCCACTCCGACTGGAACTCCGCTCCCCGCCGCGCCAGAATGCCGGACTCATCCGCCGGGCTGGGAAGGGCCACCAGCGCGGGCTGTCCAACGGCGGCCGTGGGCGTGGGCGTGTCGGTCATCGGACCATCCTGGCTGACGGAGCGCGGGCGGAAGCGCCGGGTACGGACATTAGGTCAGCCGGATCCGCGGATCGATCACCGCGTAGGTGAGATCCGTCAGGAGGTTGCCGACGACGACCAGCAGCGCGAACAGCATGACAAGGGCCTGGACCACCTGATAGTCGAGGTTCACCAGCGAGTTCGAGAACAGTTGCCCGATGCCGGGCCAGGCGAAGACGAACTCGATCACGATGGTGCCGCTCAGGATGAAGGAGATCCGGTAGCCGAGGACGGTGACGATTGGCAGCAGCGCGTTCCGGACGACGTGGCCCGTCATCACGGCGCTCTCCCGCAGCCCCTTGGCCCGGGCCGTCTGGACGTGGTCCTGGCTGAGCGCCTCCAGCGTCGCGCCGCGGGTGATCCGGATCAGCCCCGCCATCTCCTCGAAGGCGAGCACGGCGACCGGCAGGACGAGGCTCTTCCAGCCCTGACTGGCGCCGTAGGTCGGAAGCCAGCCCAGGGTCGAGGCGAACAGGATGATCAGCAGAATCCCGACCCAGTAGTTGGGCACGGCGATGCCAAGGGTCGAGGCCCCGGTCGTCAGGTAGTCCAGCCACGAGTTGCGCCGGAAGGCCGCCATGATGCCGAGCGGGATGGCGATCACGATCGAGAGCGAGACGGCGACGACCGCGAGAACCAGCGTGTAGGGAATCGCCTCGCCCACCACCTGCGTCACCGGTGTGCCACTCCGGACGACGGACTGGCCGAGGTTGCCGGTCAGGACGTTCCTGAGCCAGATGAGGTATTGCTCGCTGACCGGCTTGTCGAGACCCCAGCGCCGCTCGATGTTGTCGCGCGTCTGCTGGGTCACGTTGCCCTGACCGGTCAGCAGGTCGACCGGACTGCCGGGGGCGGCGTGCATCAGCCCAAAGGTCGCGACGCTAATCAGGAACAGGACGAGCAGACCCTGCATGACCCGGACGGCGATGTATCGCAGCATGTCTCACCAGATGACGGGGTGGTTGATGGCCCCGTCATGATTGCGGGAATGGTTCGGTGATCGGCGGCGATGGCAGTGGCGGACCCGTCAGGTTGTGGCTCAGCACCCGGTTCGCGACCGGGGCTAAAGCCCCCGGCTGAGTGACATTGGCAGAGACGTCCCAGGCGATCGGGCACACGCGCTGATCCAGATCGATGACCCAGTGCCGCCATCGCCGCGACCAATGTCCCTCAGCCGGTCCCTTCAGGGCCGGCACGCCGAACCCCTCGCTACGTCGCCGGATCCAGCGACCACTGGTAGGTCTTGCGGTACATGTCGTCGGTGCTCAGCACGGTCGCCGGGTCCGGCAGGCCCTTGACGCGGGCGGTGTAGTGGGTCGCCGACTTGAGGTAGACCATGTAGAGGAAGGGCACCTCGTCGGAGACGATCTGCTGGATCTGCTGGTAGATCGGGATCCGCTCCTCCCGCGTCAGCGCCGCAAGGCCCTGCTTGAGCAGCTCGTCGACCTGCGGGTTCCGGAACTGGGAGAAGTTGTTGACGCCGTTGGAGGCCAGCTCCGAGCTCGCGTCCGGGTCGGAGCCGTCGCCGTAGGTCCAGTTGAACAGAGCCGCGTCGATCTCGCCCTTGGGCATCTGGTCGAGGATCTGGGTCGAAGCGGCCTCCTGCAGATCCATCTTGATCCCGACGTCGCTGAGGTACTCCTGAACGACCTCGGCTTCCGATCGACGGGCCGCGTCGCCGGTCTTGAGATAGCAGGTGAAGGCGAGTTCCTGGCCGTCCTTCTTGCGAGTATCCGAGCCACTACGCGTCCAGCCCACGCCGTCCAGCAGCGCGTTGGCCTTGTCCGGGTCGAAGCTGTACTGGGTCGTGTTCGGGTTGTAGAAGTCACCCGTGCCCGGCGACAGGCTGGAGGTCGCCAGCTCGGCCTGTCCAAGGAAGATCTCGTCAGCGATGACCTGCCGGTCGATCGCCCACATCATCGCCTGCCGGACGGCCTTGTCGCTTAGGATCGGGCTGGTGTTGTTCAACACGATGTGGTTCACAGCAAAGTCGAGCTGGATGTAGGTGTTGAAGCGGTCGTCCTCGGTCAGCCGCGCGTCGTCCTCCGGAGTGAGATGCCAGATGGAGTTGTCGGCTTCGCCGTTCTCCAGGGCCTCAGCCCGGACCGACGGCTCCGGAACGACGTCGATCCGGATTTGGTCGATCGTCGGGCGCCCACGGAAGTGACCATCCCAGGCGTCGAACAGCGTGTACTCGTTGGCGCGGAACTCGTTGACCTTGAACGCCCCGGTCCCCATCGGCTTCTGGGCGTAGGCCTCCTGGCCGACCTGCTTGTGATAGGCCGACGGCAGGATCAGCTGCGAGCCGACGCGGGCGTTGAAGGCGGCGTTGGGCGCGGCCAGGGTCACGACGACCGTCCGCTCGTCCGGCGCCTCGACGCTCCCGACGTCCTCGAAGTTGGCCCCGTTGATCGAGGCGTTGTCCGGGTTCTTGACCCACTCGTAGGTGTACTTGACGTCGGCGCTGGTCAGTTTCGTCCCGTCCTGGAACGTCACGTCGTCGCGCAGGGTCATCGTGTAGGTCTTGCCGTCGGCACTGACGGTCGGCAGCTCGGTCGCCAGGACCGGCTGGTAGGTGAGCGTCTCGTCGATCTCGACCAGCGCGTTGTGGAGCTGGACGACGGCGACGAACTGGACCGTGACGTCGGAGTTCTCCGGGCTGAGGCCGGCGATCTCCTGGTCCGACAGCAGCGTCAACAGACCGCCGGCACCGGGCGTGCCCGCCTGGAAGCGGGCGACGAAGTCCGCGCCACCCGGAACACGGGCCGCCGCGGTGCCACCGCCGAGCGCCATGGCGGCGGCACCAGCGCCGGCCGCGCCGACGCCGCGCAGGACGTCGCGCCGGCTGATCGCCGACCGGAGAAGCCGTTGGCTGGTCTGGTTGAGGTCACTCATTCTGCTCTCCCTCGAGATCGCGGTCGGTCATCCAGGATGTCCGGATGCCATGGCGGCTCACCACCCCGTCACCGCCCGTGACCGGCGCGCCGGAACCGGAACGCATGGTTCCACCATCGGGTCGACGCCACGCGACGGACTCGGGCAACGCGACGAACAACGCGGACGACAAGGCATACCGTAGATCTTTGCGATTGTGGCACAGGGCCACGGAGATCGCTACGCCGGCGCAGATTAGGGCTCCCCTTTCCCAGATCGGCGCAAAGCCGCATCGTAGGGGCGATCCCTTGTGGTCGCCCGGCCCGCGGGGCCATCGCCGCCTGGCGATAAAAGCGTGCGCCACTGACATGTTCATTAAAGACCATGATGATTGGCGACCATATGGCGCCTGCCGGCGCGGGCGACCACGAGGGATCGCCCCAACAGCGAGACCTCGTCCAACCGATCGGAGGACGCCGGCCACCATGCTACGATTGCGCTTCCCTGTTCTCCTGCCCCGAGCCGATCGTCGTTCGGGCTGCCCACCGCGTCGAAGCAGCTCGGCGTCCGCCGGGGAGTTCCCGCCATGACCGTGCTCGTCCAGGCCGCCCAGATCCATCTCACCTACGGCGGCAACCGCCTGTTCAGCGGCGTGACGCTCTCGATCAAGAGCGGCGAGCGACTCGCCATCGTCGGCGAGAACGGCGCCGGCAAGAGCACACTGCTCCGGATCGTCTCGCGCCAGCTGGAGCCCGACCGCGGCACGGTCGTCCAGCTCCCCGGCCTGACCGTCGGGATGCTCGACCAGCACGCCGCGCTGGACTCGTCCCTGTCCGTCCGGGCGGTCGTCGCCGAGGCGCTCGGGAACGCCGGCGCCCTGGAGGCCCGGCTGGACGCGATCGCGGCCCAGATGGCGGCGGCCGACGACGACACCCTGATCGCGCTCCTCGACGAGCAGAGCGCCATCCTCACCCGGCTCGACTCGAGCGCCGTCGATCAGGACGCTACCCGTGCCAATGAGATCCTCGCCGGACTCCGCCTGCCCGAATCGCGCTGGGAGACGCCGCTCGGGACGCTATCCGGTGGTGAGCGCCGGCTGGTCGCGCTGGCCCGCCTGCTTGCCGAGGCGCCTCGGCTGCTTCTGCTCGACGAGCCCGACAACCACCTCGACGACGAGGCCCGGTCCTGGCTGGAGCGAGAGATCGTCCGGCACGACGGCGCGGTCGCGCTCGTCACTCATGACCGCTACCTCGTCGACCGGGTCGCGACCGGCATCCTCGAGGTCGAGGACGGCCAGCTCTCGACGTGGCCGGGAAACTACACCGCCTACCGGACCGAGAAGCGGGCCCGCATCCTCCGGCAGCACCAACTCCGGACCAACGAGGTACGCGAGTACCAGAAGCTCAAGGAGAGCTCCGAGGCGCTGACGCAGTGGGCGCGGCAGAACCCGAAGTTCGCTACCCGCGCCGAGAACCAGCGCCGCAAGGTCGAGATCGAGGCGGCCCGCCTGGAGGCGACCGCGCCGCCGCCGGTCGACCGCCGCCGGATCGATGTCGCATTCGACGCCGAGCGCGGCTCGACCAAGGTCGTCGAGGTGGCCGGGCTGTCGAAGTCCTATGGCGATCGGACGATCTACCGACCCTTCGACCTCGTTCTCCGCCAGGGTGAGCGGGTTGGGCTGGTCGGACCCAACGGTGCCGGCAAGACGACGCTGATCCGGATGCTGATCGGTCGGGAGCCGGCCGACGGCGGGACGATCCGCTTCGGGCCGAGCGTCACGACCGGGTACTTCGCCCAGGAACAGGAGACGCTCGATCACCGACAGACACCGCTCGGGCTGGTCCGGGCCAGCGCGCCATACGACGATCACCGGGCGCGTGGCTTCCTGGCCTCGCTCGGCTTCGACGAGATCGACGCCGAGACGCCGATTGGGCAGCTCAGCGGTGGCGAGCGGAGCCGGCTGCTGTTCGGGACACTGGTCCTCTCCGGCGCCAACTTCATGATCCTGGACGAGCCAACCAACAACCTCGACATCGCCTCGATCGAGGTCCTGGAGGGCGCGCTGGCCGACTACAGCGGGACGCTCCTGACGGTCTCGCATGACCGCTACTTCCTCGACCGGGTCTGCGACCGGATCGTCGAGGTCCGCGACGGCGTAGTCTACGACTACCCCGGCTCCTACGCGGAGTACGACCGGGTCCGCGCCGCCGGCGGGTCTGGCACTCGGCTGTCCTATCCCGATCCGGTCGTATCGCAACCGGAGCCGACGGGGCGACGAGGCAAGCGGCGGGAGGCGGCGGCCCGGTAGCACGTCCAGTTGCCGACCCGCCCCAAGGAGTTCGTAGGGAGCGTCCGATCCCGCGTCACTGGCAGTGGGCGGACTTGTAGGGGAGGGGCTTGCCCCTTCCGGGCCGCCGCAGCGGCCATCGCCCCGGAGGGCGATAACGGTCCTCTGCCACCATCGTGGCAAAATCGAACCTGGTTGGTCGCGACGACCGGCACCGCCGCGGAGGTGGCGCCTGACGGCGCGAGCGACCACCAGCGTAGCGATAGGGATCGCCCTTACGACGCTGCTCGGCCAAAGCTTTGCACGGGTTGGCCCGCCACCACCAAGGATTGTTATGGCAACGACTCCATCCTCATCGCTCCAGACCGTTCGCGGCCTCGTCCCTGCTGAGACGATCCACCGGGCACTGGCGCACGAGCACCTCTTCGTCGACTTCCAGCCAACCGACCACCCGGGCTACATGGACGTCGACTGGGGCATGGTCCGCGGGGCGGCGATCAACCGGCTGCGGGAGCTGCGGGCCCAGGGCGTCGATCTGCTCGTCGACTGGACGACGCTGGGGGTCGGCCGTAACGTCGCGCTGCTTCGGGATGTCTCCGGTGCGACCGGGCTCCACGTCGTCTGCCCGACCGGGATCTACCTCGCCAAGCGGCCGCCCGGCTGGGAAGAACTCGGTGTGTCGGACCTCGCCGCCCGCTTCACCGCCGAGTTGACTGCGGGGATCGACGGAACCGGCGTGCGGGCCGGCTTCATCAAGATCGCTACCTCGGACGACGGTCCGACGCCGGACGAGACGACGATCCACCGCGCCGCCGCCATCGCCGCCCGTGAGACCCGCGCCGCGATCGGGCTGCACAGCCCGCTGGCTGGGCCGCTGGCACGGGTCGTCGAGACGCTGGCCGCCGAGCGGGTTCCGCTCGACCGGCTCATCTGGGCCCACGCTCAGCGATCGACGCCCGCGGACCACGCCCGGTTCGCCGCCGACGGGATCTACGTCCAGTTCGACAGCTTCAGCAGCCGGAACGGGAGCGACGCCGGGCCACCGTCCCTGGCTGAGCGGTCCCTCGACGCGGTCGGAGCGCTCATCGACGCTGGGCACCTGAGCCAGATTCTCGTCTCCGACGACGCGACTGTGGTCTGCAACCCGCCGACGACCCAGTACGGCTACGACGCGACCTCGGTGATGCGGGTCCTCAAGCCGGCGCTGCGCGAGCGGTTCGGCGACCGCGCGACCCGGACGATCCTGCGGGACAACGTCCTCGCGGCGTTCCGGTGGCCGGAGCCGCTCTCGTGACGACCGGAGGCGGGTAATGGCGGGACTGCCCATGCTGATTCTGGTTGCCTCGACGATCCCGCCCGAACCGACGTTGCCGCCTGGTTACCAGCTGCGGCCGACGATATCGACCGACATCCCCACTCTTGGGCCGCTCTACTTCGATTCCTACGAGCCCGGCGACGCGGCGGCGACCATCGGGGAGGCGAACGGAGACATCGAGGCGAGCTTCGCCGGCGACTACGGTCCGCTCTGGCTGGCCGCGTCGCCGGTGGTCACCGTCGATGATCGGATCGTGGCGGCGACGATGGTCGTCCGGCAGGCATCGTGGCCCCAGGCACCGGACGGCCCGTTCATCATCGAGGTCTTCACCGACCGGCGTCATCGCCGCCGGGGGCTCGCCCGGGCCATGCTGTCCGCCGCCATGCGGGTAGCGCTGCCGGGCGGCAACGGCCGCATCGGGCTCCAGGTCAACGACGACAATCTGGCTGCCCGCCAGCTCTACCGGGAGTTCGGTTTCCACGCGTCCGTCCCTTCGACAGCCGACATCGTCTCGAGCAAGGAACGGTAGTGGGATGATCGAGTACGACAAGCTGGTCCGCGACCGGATCCCCGAGATCATCGCCGCGCAGAGCCAGCGCCACGAGACCCGGATCCTCGAACCGGCCGAACGACTCGGCCGGCTGACGGCCAAGCTCGCCGAGGAGTGCGAGGAGTTCCGGCTGAGCGGCACGGTCGGGGAACTGGCGGACGTCGCCGAGGTCCTGCGGTCACTCGTCGCGGAACTGGGTGTCTCGTGGGACCGTTTCGAGGAGATCAGGACGGCCAAGCGGGACGAGCGCGGCGGCTTCGACGCGGGCGTCCTGCTGGTACGAGCCGAGAGGTGACCGAGCGTGAGCATTACGCTCCCAGACGGTTCCCCCGACCGGAGCCCACGAACTCGACTGGAACTGACCGCCATCACGTTCGACGCGACCAGGCGCCGTGTCGCGGCGTGCCCGCCTGTCCGGCCCGCCGCGGTGAAGGGAATCCACCTCGCCACGCCTCATGATGTCCCAAGGGGCGCCGCCGGGTCTCCCGCGACAGCTACCCCTCTCCGGCTGAGGCCCGCACCGCCGCCGCGATCGACCCGGACAGCGGGTCGCCGGACGCATCCAGAGCCGCCGTGAGTGCCCCATTCAGGTCGAGATCGGCGACCATCATGGCGGCCACGACATCGTCACCGACCGCCGAGTGCCAGGCCGCCTCGACCGTGTCCACATCGGCCGCGTCGTCGGGCTCGTCCTCGATCGCCACGAAGGCCACCGCGAGACCGGGCCAGCCACTCAGGTAGAGCGTCCAGGCGTCGCCCGCGACCGCGATGTCGGTACCGTCGTCGCCCTCGGCCGGCAGGATGTCGACCTCGTCGGAGCCGGCGAGACCGGCGAAGGCGTCCTGGACCGCCGCCAGGGCCCGGCCGTGATCGACGACGTCCTCGTCGCCAGCGGGGGCGAGCCCGGACGCGTCGTCACTCATCGGACCAACTGCTGACTGCCAACCAGACGGCTGCCGGGCACGGCGCCGCGGACCCGGGTCGGAATCCGGTAGAGGCTCGTCTCGGCGGTGATGAACAGCGTGGAGAAATCGTGCCCACCGAAGGTGACGTTGGACGGCTGCTCCGTCATCGGGATCTGGCCGAGGTTGGTGCCGTCGACGTCGACCACCCAGATGCCGCCCGGACCGGTCGTCCAGAGCCGCCCATCCGTGTCCATCGTCATGCCGTCCGGACCACCGGAATGGCTCGACTTCCGCATGTCGCTGACGATGCCGCCGCCCGTGAGCGAACCGTCCGGCTGAAGCGCGAAGCGGCGGATGACGAGCTGCTGCGAGTCGCCAATGTAGAGGAAGCGCTCGTCAGGGGAGAAGACGAGGCCGTTGGGCTGCTGGAAGCGGTCGTCGATCAGGACGATC
>JAABUS010003528.1_pt1 | contig 25172 bp, 18 predicted proteins | sample 5560161 | NCBI WGS metagenome assembly JAABUS01 (sample SAMN10711885, study PRJNA513376) | rock metagenome | isolation source: Antarctica rocks | place: Antarctica: Victoria Land, Trio Nunatak nord | collected 2016-01-04
CGGATCATGGCTCAACATGGTCGAGATCTTCTTCGGCATCATCACCCGTCAAGCCATCCGCCGTGGCGCGTACAACTCCGTCACCAACCTCATCGGCGCGATCACCAGATTCATCGACAACTGGAACACCGACTGTCAACCGTTCACCTGGACCAAGACCGCAGACGAAATCATCCCGCACGCCACCCGACGTAAAGAAACCTCATTCACACGACACTAGGGTGAGCGCGAAGTATTGACGGTGCGTTGTGGGGGCGTTACCCTTCACCAAGGAAGGGTTGAGGGAATGGCTCGCACACGTCTAGCAATGCGGTCGATCCAGCTTGCACGGGTCGTGGGCGTTGCCGCACTCGCTCTTGGTGTACCTGTGGTTGGCCCAGTCAGCCCAGCATCCGCGGCCGGTTGCAGCGAATCAACAAAGTTTGTCCAAGAACTAGCCACGAATCCGGTTACTGGGGATAATGACTACTTCGGCATTCGAGGCTCGGCCTATACCTTCAACCATCTTCCGATGTGTTCTGGAACAGGGGTTGCGCAATCGTTTTTCGTGCGATTGGGCCCGGATTACTCCTCCTGGGTCGAAATGGGAGCCAGCCAGTATTCGAACGATACCGCCAACCACACCCACGCATGGGCAAAATGGCGGTATCTGCCGTCGCAGAGCGCATTAAGGACCTACGATACGGCGGCCGGGATTTTGGGCACCGGATTGACTTATTCGTTCATGCTGCAGAACGGGACGGGTACCACCTGGAACATATACTTTGCGCACTCTGGCTCTCCGGATGGAATCGCGTGGAACTACGTCGATTCAACCGGTAGTATGGGCGCGTTTCGAGGGCCGGCCGAAAGCGAGCTTTCCAGGTATGGCACGGCAGACGCACAAGATCACCCCACACATCTGGAAGAGCAGCGCAGCTACAACGGATCATATTATGGCTGGCAACATCTCGGCTGCGATTACGCGCAGCGGTCCATCCTCGACTATACCGCCGTCCGCGTGTCGCAATCTGAGTGGTACATGAGTCCTCGCCCTCCTGGGAGCGGAGAATGCTAAGGCGCATTGCAATATCTACCCAAAGTCTTGGCGGATGTCTGACCGCGACTTTGCTATTAATTGCCGCTTGCGCCCACCCCGCAAACACAACAGCGCCCAAGGGTTCATCCGGTCCTGAGATTTCATCAACAGCGAGTGGATCGACGGGCGCGGGTGCAGAACAAGACAGGGACAACATGAAAATCAACTGGGATGCGCCACTTCCGAACGGTCTTGTTACTACCCTCGCTAGGTCGGCTGATGTCGGCGCCCTCGCTTTCACGCCCAGGGTACCCAAGTTAAGCATCGAGCCGTCAACAGTGGAGGTCTCTGACCCGGCCACCACTGCGAAGGCAGATCAGGCGATTGCTTACATCTATCATTTTCCCGTTGGCGCCGAATTTCCCAACGACGGGCGGGTGCGAATCCTTGAATATCAGGCCACCATTAGTCAGGCCGACCTCGAAGAGGTTGCCGCCAACCTGTCGACAACGGTCTGATGATCGATGTATTCGGTCCCGCGATTCCCGTTGCTGAGGTGGAAAAACTTGCGGCCGAACTCTAGATGTGGGACATCCTTGATTGCGTTGGGCTCGTGCCTTGCCGCGATTGGCTCATGCGGCCACCCACTCCCACCCACGCCTTCTCCGTCGCGCCCCGATCCGATAGTGCAGCTCTGCCAATCATCGAAAACTCCGGGCACGCTCACGGCGGGTTATCCAACGACGGTCGCTCATGTACGTTCGTGGCGCGCTGGTCCAACGACGCCAGCGAAGATTCTCTGGAACCAGGTCCCGGATAGCCAGAATGCGGCTTGGTGTTGGTTCCGACAAGTGACCGCCAAGGGAGCCAGCGTGACAGTCGTTGCGGTCACCGCCAACGCCGACGCGATCGCCTTCGTGACCGGCAACCCGGAAGCGGTACCCCCTGCCGCTGACGGACCGTTCATCCCTTGACCCGCCCTACCGAAAGGTGAGCGGCAGCAGCCGAGGGGACGGTGTCGGTTGGCGTCACTGCAGCTTGGCGCTCGCGCGTCAGGTGCCGGCCTTCTCCCGGACGGACGGGCACTTCTCGACCAATCAGCCTCAGCGGACGCCGCCCGGTGCGCCGTCCGACCGACAGCGACACCGTCTCGTGGATGCATCGTGGGGACACTTGCAACTCTGTCGGCGGAACTTGCAGCTCTGTCGGCGGAACTCAGCCAAGTTGTCCCGGCTTATCCAGTTGCTGGTGGTGGATTGCCACCACTGTCGACTCGCGACCCATGCCGTACATGCCACGTACCGGCGATCCGGCACGATCGGCCATCACCACCGGTGGCTGACGGCTTTCCGCCTGCTGAGATTTCCGTCCCGCTCTGTTGACACACCCTGAGCCGCTGCCTACAGTCGTGGCCATGCATCAGCACTGCCTCGTAGTCCCCTAGCGCGCCATCCCGGCACCACCGGGACGGCGCGCAACCCCTTGGCCACCATCAGGTGACGAGGGGTTTTTTGTTGCCCCGCAGCGTCCGACGGCAGCTCGGGAAGTTCACCGACGACGGGCGCCCGACATCCCCACGTTCAGAGAAAGGCCGGCCATGCAGTCGCAACCAGCAAACCCGTGGGGTCGGTCATGACGGCCGGACGCTCGGTCGTGGTGCCGCCGGCGGTTGCCGAGCGGATGCGGCCGGCCAGTCAGGTGGAGCAGCTGACCGGTGCCAAATCGGTGGTCCGCAGTCTGGAGGAAGCCGGTGTCGAAGTGGTGTTCGGCATCCCGGGCGGAGCCGTGCTTCCGGTGTACGACCCGCTGCTGGACAGCGAAAAGGTGCGGCACATCCTGGTCCGCCATGAGCAGGGTGCCGGGCACGCCGCCACCGGGTACGCGCAGGCGACCGGTCGGGTGGGCGTGTGCATCGCCACCTCCGGTCCGGGCGCCACCAACCTGGTCACCCCTATCGCCGACGCCCACATGGACTCGGTGCCGCTGGTGGCGATCACCGGGCAGGTCGGCCGCCCGCTGATCGGTACCGACGGTTTCCAGGAGGCGGACATCGTCGGCATCACCATGCCGATCACCAAGCACAACTTCCTGATCACCGAGGCGGAGGAGATCCCCTCCGTCATCGCTGCCGCCTTCCATCTCGCGTCGACCGGCCGCCCCGGACCCGTGCTGGTGGACATTCCCAAGGACATCCTGCAGGCGGACACCGTCTTCCGGTGGCCCCCCGACGTCCACCTGCCCGGCTACCGCCCCACCCCCCGGCCGCACGCCGGACAGATCAGCGCCGCCGCCAAGCTGATCGTCGCTGCCCGCCGGCCGGTGCTGTACGTCGGCGGCGGCGTGATCAAGGCGGACGCGACGACCGAACTCCTTCGGCTGGCCGAGCTCACCGGGATCCCGGTGGTGACCACGCTGATGGCGCGCGGCGCCTTCCCGGATTCGCACCTACAGCACCTGGGCATGCCGGGTATGCACGGCACCGTGGCCGCGGTCGCAGCCATGCAGAAGGCGGACCTGCTGATCACGCTGGGCGCTCGCTTCGACGATCGGGTCACCGGCGTGCTGTCGTCGTTCGCGCAGAATGCCACCGTCATCCATGCCGACATCGACCCGGCCGAGATCTCCAAGAATCGCACCGCCGACGTACCGATCGTCGGTGACGCGAAGGACGTCATCAGGCAGTTGATCAACGCGGTGACGGCCCAGCAGCAGGCCGGCGCGGTCTCCGATCTGTTTGCCTGGTGGGCCGAACTCGACGACCTGCGAGAGACCTTCCCGACCGGCTACACCGAACCCGCCGACGGCACCCTGGCCCCGCAGTACGTCATCCGCAGGTTGGGTGAGATCTGTGGTCCGGACACGATTTTCACCTCCGGGGTAGGGCAGCACCAGATGTGGGCAGCACAGTTCATCTCCTACGAGAAGCCGCGAACCTGGCTGAACTCCGGCGGCCTCGGCACCATGGGCTATGCGGTGCCGGCGGCGATGGGCGCCAAGACCGGCCGCCCGGACGCCACGGTCTGGGCCATCGACGGTGACGGCTGTTTCCAGATGACCAATCAGGAACTGGCGACCTGCGCGATCGAGAACATCCCGATCAAGGTGGCGATCATCAACAACGGAAATCTGGGGATGGTCCGCCAGTGGCAGACGCTTTTCTACGGGGAGCGCTACTCGCAGACCGAACTGGGCACCCACAAACTCCGGATCCCGGACTTCGTGCTGCTGGCAGAGGCGATGGGGTGCGCCGGCCTGCGGTGCGAGTCCAAGGAAGACGTGGACGCCACCATTGCCAGGGCGATGGAGATCAACGACCGTCCGGTGGTTGTCGATTTCACCGTCGGCAAGGACGCGCAGGTGTGGCCGATGGTGGCCACCGGCACCGGCAACGACCAGATCATGGCGGCGCTGAACATCCGGCCGCTCTTCGACGAGGAGTGAACCGGTGCAGACCCGACACACGCTGTCCGTCCTGGTCGAGAACAAACCCGGTGTGCTGGCGCGGGTCTCGGCGTTGTTCTCCCGCCGCAACTTCAACATCCACTCGCTTGCCGTGGGGCCGACCGAGAACCCCGAGGTCTCCAGGATGACCATCGTCATTGCGGTCGAAGGTCGACCGCTGGAGCAGGTCACCAAGCAGCTCAACAAGTTGATCAACGTCCTGAAGATCGTCGAACTGGCTCCGGACGCCACCGTGCAGCGAGAACTGTTGCTGATCAAGGTGCGCGCGGATGCGACCAACCGCGCGCAGGTGGTGACGATCGTGGAGATGTTCAGGGCGCACGTGGTGGACCTGACGCCCGATTCGCTGACGATCGAGGTGGCTGGAACCTCCGACAAGCTCGATGCCCTCCTCAAAATGCTTGAGGTGTACGGCGTCCGGGAGATGGTGCAGTCGGGCATGGTCGCTTTGGGCCGCGGACCCCGCTCGATCACCTCGACCGGGGGGCGGTCAGACTAGAGCGCATCGAGTGCTCCGCAGCCGTGGTCGCTCGTAGACACCAGCCCAGCATCACCAGGAGAGCAGGAGCAACAGCACATGGCCGCCGAGATTTTCTACGACGAGGACGCCGATCTGTCCATCATCACCGGGCGCAAGGTCGCGGTGATCGGCTACGGATCGCAGGGACACGCACATGCCCTGAGCCTGCGCGATTCGGGGGTCGACGTCCGTGTCGGCCTGCCGGAGACCTCGAAGTCCCGCGGCAAGGCGACAGACGAAGGGCTGCGCGTCGTCACTGCGGCGCAAGCCGCCGCTGAAGCCGACCTGATCATGATCCTCACGCCCGACCACGTGCAACGGCACGTCTACGCGGAGTCGATAGAGCCCCACCTGACGGCCGGCAAGGCGCTGGCGTTCGGGCATGGATTCAACATCAGGTTCGGCTACATCACTCCGCCGGACGACGTCGACGTCATCATGATCGCACCGAAGGGACCCGGCCACCTGGTGCGACGGGAGTTCGTGGACGGCAAGGGGGTCCCCGACCTGATCGCCGTCGAGCAGGACGCGACCGGAAACGCGGAAGCCCTTGCCCTGTCGTACGCGGCGGCCATCGGCGGTAGCCGGGCGGGCGTCATCAAGACCACCTTCACCGAGGAGACCGAGACGGACCTCTTCGGTGAGCAGGCGGTGCTCTGCGGCGGCGTGTCCCGGCTGGTGCAACTGGGCTTCGAGACCCTGGTCGATGCCGGCTACCAACCGGAGATCGCCTACTTCGAGTGCCTGCACGAGCTGAAGTTGATCGTCGACCTGATGTACGAGGGCGGCATCGCCAAGCAGCGCTGGTCGGTGTCGGACACCGCCGAGTACGGCGATTACGTCTCGGGCCGGCGGGTGATCGACGATCATGTCGCCGACAACATGAAGGGCGTGCTGTCGGACATCAGGGACGGCACCTTCGCCGCCAGGTTCATCGCGGATCAGGACGCGGGCGCCCCGGAGTTCACCCGGCTCCGCGCCGAACAGGAGCAGCACCCGATCGAGGAGACCGGCCGTCGGCTGCGCGGTCTGATGAGCTGGGTGGCCACCGCCGACGATTACACCGGTACGGCCGACCGGAGCTGATGCGGCGCAACGGATCAGAAGGTCGCGGCACCGCGCGAGCGTAGCCAATTGCGGGTGCTCGGCTGCAGCATCAGCGCGATGATGAGCGCCGGGATCACCAGGCTGAGCAGGCCGCCGGCGTAGAAGTACCGGATGATCGCGATCAGGTTGATCACCACCAGCGCGGCAGCGGCGATCACCAGGATCCTGCCGTCCTTGCCGTTCAGTAGCTGCACCCCGCCCCAGATCAGGGCTGCGTCGGCGATGATCGTCAGGATCGCCAGCACCACCAGCAGGCCACCGAAGCTCAATGCCGACAACACGTTGAACGCAAGCAGGTTCAGCAGGATCCCCAGACCCCCGATCACGAATGCCAGAACGGCAGCCGCGGTGACGATTCCCGGCCTGGCCAAGGCGACCTGGGCGGCGTCGGCAGTGCCGCCGCCCATGCCGGACGGGTAGGCGGGCGGCTGCCCGACCGGATAGCCGGGTTGCTGGCCGTACTGGCCGGGCTGCTGTCCGTACTGCGGTTGCTGGCCGTACTGACCCGGCTGTTGGCCGTACTGACTCGGTTGCTGCACCGGGTATCCCGGATCGTGTGGTGGCTGTGACTGGGCGTACGGATCGGGCTGGGAGGGCGTGCTCATGACGGCTCCATCGGTAGGCAGGGCGGCGGTTCGCCGCGTTGAGCATCAGTGTGGGGCACATCGGGGTGATCTGTCTCGATCCGCGCCCAGTATCGGACCGGCGCAGCGGAGACGTCGATGGCCGGATGCCTCTTCGCGGCTGGCTACCATCGGCCGGTGTCGAAACCTCTGGTGCTGATAGCCGAAGAACTGGCCCCGTCCGCGATAGACGTCCTCGGCGACGAGTTCGAGATCCGGCAGGTGGACGGTGCCGACCGTGGACAACTGCTGCCGGCGCTCGCCGACGCCGACGCGGTGCTCATCCGCTCGGCCACCCGGATCGACACCGAGGCGCTGACAGCCGCGCCCCGGCTCAAGGTGATCGCCAGGGCGGGTATCGGTCTGGACAACGTCGATGTGGCCGCGGCGACCGGACGCGGGGTGCTGGTGGTCAACGCACCGCAATCGAACATCGTCTCGGCCGCCGAGCAGGCGATCGCGTTGCTGCTGGCGGTGGCCCGCCGGACGGCTGCCGCACATGCGTCGATGCTGGCGGGCGAGTGGAAGCGCAGTGCATTCACCGGGGTGGAGATTGCGGACAAGGTCGTCGGCGTGGTGGGGCTCGGGCGGATCGGGCAGCTGTTCGCGGCCCGGATCGCGGCATTCGGCGCCACCGTCATCGCCTACGATCCGTACCTGCAGCCGGCCAGAGCCGCCTCGCTGGGCGTCACCCTCGTCGATCTGCCCACGTTGTTGGTCCGGGCGGACATCGTCTCCATCCATCTGCCGAAAACCCCGGAAACTGTCGGATTGATCGGTCGCGACGAGTTGGCAACGGTCAAACCGAACCTGATCGTGATCAACGCGGCGCGCGGCGGCCTGATCGACGAGGCCGCGCTGGCCGAGGCGCTCACCGAGGGCAGGGTCGCCGGAGCGGGCATCGATGTGTACGCCACCGAACCGCCGGCCGCCGACCACCCGTTGCGCACGGCGCCGAACGTCGTGCTGACCCCGCACCTGGGCGCCTCGACCGATGAGGCACAGGACAAGGCGGGCACCGCGGTAGCTCGTTCGGTGAAGCTGGCACTGCGCGGCGACTTCGTCCCGGACGCGGTCAACGTGCAAGCGGCCGGCCCGGTCAGCGAGCAGGTGCGCCCATGGATTCCGCTGGTATCCAGGCTCGGCACCATCCTCACGGCGGTCGGCGGGGGGCTGCCCAGCCACGTCACGGTCGAGGTGCGGGGCGACCTGGCCGCTCAGGACTCCTCGATCCTGCAGCTCGCCGCCGTGCGCGGAATCTTCGGACCGGTGATCGAGGATGCCGTCACCTTCGTCAACGCTCCGGCGCTGGCCGCCGAGCACGGGCTGACCCTCGGCTCCGTCGTCACTGAAGAGATCGGTGACTACCGGTCGTCGGTCACCCTACGGGCAGGGATGCCGGACGGCGAACTGCGAACCGTTTCCGGAACCCTGTCCGGCGAGCGGCAGGTGCCGAAGCTGATCGAGATCAACGAACGCCACTTCGACCTTCGGGCGGCCGGCGATCTGATGGTCCTGGCCTATCAGGACAGGCCAGGAGTGATGGGCAGGGTCGGAACGCTGCTGGGTGAAGCAGGTGTCAACATCCAGGCCGCACAGCTGTCGCAGGAGCTGTCCGGACGATCGGCGATCATGGTGCTGCGGTTGGATTCTCCGCCGTCCTCGGCCTTGCTGGACCGAATCGGTTCCGCGGTCGGCGCCCGATCCATCCGGGCCATCCCGGCGGATTGACCCCGTCCCAGCCGCCGAACAGCCCGATCGCCGTCCGGGTGATGACCCGGGTGGGCGGCTCGGTGATCAGTATGCGCACGACAGAGGGCAAATCGGGCATCTGGTTACCGAAATCGGCTCATTCGGCTGCGAGTTTGGCTCCGCCCCTAGTCAGGGGGAACCTCGGCACTCTAGCGTTGCCCTCGACTGCCCTCGCGGTGATGCAGGTCGCGAGGTTTTCTCATGGTTCCAGCCGATCGGCTACCCCGATCCGCGGGAATGTTCCGGCACGGGCATCGGGCCCTCGCCGTCGAAAGGGGACGATGTTCATGGCATTGCGGAGAAGTGTGGGCGCCAGGAGATTGGGAGCTGCGGTGATCGCCGCGGGCCTGGTTGCCGGATTCGTAGTGGTGTCACCGGCGGCTTCCGCGGCTCCCGGCGACGACGGCTACCACCCGGCAGTTCCGGGTCCGGCCAAGGCCGGCTACGCGGCCGTCAAGGACGGTGGCAAGTTCGCCGGTGGCCTCGACCGCAAGCGGGCCGGCACCTATCGGGTCTTCGTCCAGTTCGCCGGCTCCGGCGCGGCGGCTGCCAGCAAGTTGGTGGCTCCCAGGGGCAAGGTCGCGATGAAGAACGCGGTGGCTTCCAAGCGCTCGGCGATCAAGAGCACCGCCGCTGCGGTGCTGGGCACCGCCGCCGCCGCGGACGCCAAGACCAACTCGGCCAACAGGTCGAACCAGGCGAAGACCACACCGATCTACACGACGACCAACTCGGTGCCCGGGGTGGCCATCTCGGCCGATATGGATGCGCTGAAGGCGATTTCGGGGCGCTCGGACGTCGTCAAGATCCTGCCGCTGGTGCCGAAGAAGTTCGACAACGCCGGCGCCGCCCAGTTCACCAAGGTGCTCAACACCTGGCAGAGCCTGGGGCTGCTCGGCAACGGGGTCAAGGTCGGCGTCATCGACACCGGCATCGACTACACCCACGCGGACTTCGGCGGCCCGGGAACCCCCGCGGCCTACCAGGCGGCGCACGCTGCTCAGGCGGGACCATTCACCCCGACCGCGAAGGTGGTCGGCGGCTACGACTTCTCGGGCGACGCCTACAACGCCGACCCTGCCGCCACCGACTACCAGCCCGTTCCGAAGCCGGACCCCAACCCGATCGACTGCGAGGGACACGGTTCGCACGTGGCCGGCACGGTCGCCGGCTACGGCGTCAATGCCAACGGCTCGACCTTCACCGGCGACTACCGGAAACTGACCGGTACGGCCCTGTACGACATGAAGATCGGCCCCGGAATGGCGCCGGCGGCCAGCCTCTATGCGCTGAAGGTGTTCGGCTGCACGGGATCCACCGATGTGGTCGGCGCCGCCCTGGACTGGGCGCTGGACCCCAACGGTGACGGCGACTTCGGCGATCACCTGGACATCGTCAACCTGTCCCTCGGTTCCGACTTCGGCACCGAGGACGACCCCGAGAACGCCATGATCGACGTGCTCGCCGAAAATGGCGTGCTGCCGGTCATCGCGGCCGGCAACGCCGGAGATGTCACCGATGCCGGTGGCTCGCCGGGCAATGCCCTGCGCTCGCTCGCAGTGGCCTCGGTGCTCGATCCGTACCAGCTGCGGGACGGCCTGCGGGTCAACGCCCCGGCCGGCCTCGCCGGCATCTATGCCGGCCAGTACTCCAGCGCCTACGACTGGGCCACAAAGCCGGCGGTCACCGGCTCCGTGGTGGCCATCCCGGGAGGCAACGCCGACGGCTGCGACACATTCTCCACCGCCGACGCGGCCAAGGTGAAGGGCAAGGTCGTCTGGCTGGAGTGGGACGACAACGACGCCACCCGCCGCTGCGGGTCGGCCAAGCGCAGCGGGAACGCCGTGAAGGCGGGCGCCATCGGCGCCCTGTTCACCTCGCAGCTGGACGCCTTCAACTCCGGCATCCTCGGCTCCACGGATATCCCGGTGTTCCAGCTCGGCGCCAAGGAGACCGCCAAGCTGCGCCCGGCGGTCGACGCCGGAACGCTCAACGTGACGTTCGACGGCAAGCTGGCCGGGACCATCAAGGACATCACCCCGGCGCTCGGCGACACCATCAGCTCGTTCACCTCGCGCGGCACCCACAACGCGATCGGGCCGGTCAAGCCGGACGTCGCCGCCCCCGGCAGCACCATCGCCTCCGCGGGCATCGGTACCGGCAGCGATCCTGCCGTGCTCTCCGGAACGTCGATGGCCACCCCGCACACCGCCGGCATCAGCGCGCTGCTGAAGCAGGCGCACCCGGACTGGACCACCGAGCAGCTCAAGGCCGACATCATGAACACCGCCGGCCACGACGTGTACACCCAGAACGGTCAGACCGGCCTGCGGTACGGCCCCGCGCGGGTCGGTGCCGGCCGGGTGGATGCGCTTGCCGCCGCCACCAACGAGGTCCTGGCCTACAACACCGCCCGCCCCGGCGGGGTCTCGACCTCCTTCGGAGTGGTCTGGGTGCCGGCCAGCTTGCCGACGATGGTCAGGACCCAGACGATCAAGGTGCAGAACACCGGCGGGACCGGAACCAACTTGAAGGTTTCGTACGAGGGCCTGGTCAACACTCCCGGCGTCAAGTACACGGTGTCCCCGTCGACGATCACCCTGCTGCCGAAGGGCACGGCGACCGTCACGGTGACGATGACGATCACCACCTCGATGTTGGATCACACCATCGATCCGACAATGGCCCCGACGACGCCGAACCCCCTCACCAAGATGGATGAGCCGCGGCAGTTCGTCACCGACGCGTCCGGCCGGGTGTTGCTGAGCCAGACCGGAAAGGCCGCCCTGCGGGTGCCGGTGTACGGCGTGGTGAAGCCGGTGTCGACCACCAGGACCACCAAGGGAGTCTCGGGTGGGAAGCCTGCCCTGTTGCTGAACGGCAAGGGCGTCTCCGGCGGAATCACCTCGCTGGTCTCCGTGCTGCAGCTCGGCGCCACCAGCCCGATGCTGCCGGCATGCTCGGCCAGCGTCACCGAGGGCTGCACCAGGAACATCTCCGACCGGTCCGGCGACATCAAGGAGGTCGGAGTCGGATCGGTGAAGGGCAGCAAGGGGTATTCCAACGGATTCCTGTGGTTCGGCATCGCCACGTACCAGAACTGGGTCACCATCGGTCACTCGATGGTGCCGTACGTCGACATCGACACGAACGCCGACGGGAAACCGGACTACGAGGTGTTCGCCCAGTCGGTGGCGGACAACGACCTGATCGAGGCGTTCCTGATCGACTTCAATACCGGTGCCCTGTTGAGCGTGACTCCGGTCAACTTCAACTACGGCGATGTCGAGACGAACGTGTTCGACAGCAACGCCATCCTGTTGCCGGTCGATCCGGCGGCGATCGGTATCACGCCGAGCACCACCAAGTTCCAGATCAACTACACGGCTGGAATGTATTCGGCGTTCACCGGGTCGGACATCGACACGGCGAAGGGAGCGGTGTTCGACGTCGCCGCTCCGCGGGTGCAGGTCGGCGCGCCGCTCTACGTGGACGAGGACAAGGCAGCGATCCCGTACACCACTGCGGGCAACCTGCATGCTTCGGCGTTGGTCGTGCACCTGCACGGCTCGCCGAACATTCGGACCGAGGTGGTTCAGGTCAAGTGATCTGAACCAGCGCCGGCCGCGTGGGCCGGTGAGGTAGGGGTTCTCGACGGCCCGGCAGGTGCGCCTGCCGGGCCGTCGGGGTTCCAACAGCTGGTACGGCTACGCTGGGACAGCCGCCACGGCACATGCTGAATCGGCGGCCGCCGAGGTGCCTTGGTCCACAGTGTTTGGTGTGTTCGGTGTGTTCGGTGCGCAAGAGTTCAGATCCCACCCGGGTGCGGCGGAAGAGAAGTGGTGTCGATGAGGCTGGCGGTCATTCCCGGAGACGGCATCGGGCCGGAAGTGATCGCCGAGGGCCTCAAGGTGTTGAACGGCGTGGTGGCCGACATCGATGCCACCAGCTACGACCTCGGCGCCAGCCGCTGGCACCGCACCGGGGAGCTGCTTCCGGACTCCGTGCTGCGCGAACTCCGCGAACACGACGCGATCCTGCTCGGCGCCGTCGGTGATCCATCGGTGCCATCGGGGATCCTGGAACGCGGATTGCTGCTGCGGATCCGGTTCGAGCTCGACCATCACGTCAACCTCCGGCCGGCCCGGCTCTACCCCGGGGTGACCGGCCCGCTGGCCGGGGACAAGGCGGTGGACCTGGTGGTGTTGCGCGAGGGCACCGAAGGTCCCTACGCCGGCAACGGCGGTCTGCTCCGCAAGGACACCCCGCAGGAGATCGCCACCGAGGTGTCGCTGAACACCTACTTCGGCATCGAGCGGGTGGTGCGGGACGCATTCGACCGGGCGTCGAAGCGACCGCGCAAGCATCTGACCCTGGTGCACAAGACCAATGTCCTGGTGCATGCCGGGCAGCTCTGGAGCCGGGTGGTGGAGGAGATCTCCATGGAGTACCCGGACGTCACCGTCGCCTACTCCCACGTGGACTCCGCGATGATCCACCTGGTCACCGATCCGGCCAGATTCGACGTGATCGTCACCGACAATCTGTTCGGGGACATCCTCACCGATCTCGCCGCCGCGGTGTCCGGCGGCATCGGCTTGGCCGCCTCCGGGAACCTGGATGTGTCCAGGGCGAATCCGAGCATGTTCGAGCCCGTCCACGGTTCGGCTCCCGACATCGCCGGCACCGGCGCCGCGGACCCGACCGCCACGGTGCTGAGCGTTGCGCTGCTGCTCGATCACATCGGGGTGCCGGACGCCGCCCGCCGGGTGGAGGCCGCGGTCGCCTTCGACCTGGCCACCCGGCAGCCGGGCTCGCCCGGTCGGACATCGGCGATCGGTGACCGGCTCGCCGCTCTCGCATCCAGCTGACGGCTTAACCTTCAATGGGACACCGACGATGACGTCACCGGGCCGGATGGCTGCCCCGCTGGGCGACTCCTTCCACGTTTTCGACACCACCCTGCGGGACGGGGCGCAACGCGAAGGCATCAGTTACTCGGTGGCCGACAAGATTGCAGTGGCCACCCTTCTCGACGAGCTCGGCGTCGGATTCATCGAGGGCGGTTGGCCGGGCGCGATGCCAAAGGACACCGAGTTCTTCGCCAGGGCCGCGGCCGGCGAGCTGACCCTTGGCACCGCGCAGCTGGTGGCGTTCGGATCGACCAGGCGCGCCGGTCTTGCCGTGCGGGATGACGATCGGGTCCGGGCGCTGATCGACTCCGGAGCCCCGGTGGTCACCCTGGTGGCGAAGTCGGACGTGCGGCACGTGCGGCGAGCACTGCGGACGACGCTGCAGGAGAACCTGGCGATGGTCCGCGACACCGTCGGTTTTCTGGTCGGTCACGGACGCCGGGTGTTCCTGGACTGCGAGCACTTCTTCGATGGTTACCTCGCCGACCGCGACTACGGTCTGCGGGTGGCCGAGGCCGCGGTGACGGCCGGCGCCGACGTGGTCGTGCTGTGCGACACCAATGGCGGGCAGCTGCCCGGCGCTCTCGGCGACACCGTGGCAGAAGTGTTGCAGCGCAGCGGCTTCCGTATCGGCATCCACTGCCAGGACGACACCGGATGCGCGGTGGCCAATACCATCGCCGCGGTGCAGGCCGGTGCGACGCACGCCCAGTGCACCGCCAACGGCTACGGCGAGCGGGCCGGCAACGCCGACCTGTTCGCGGTGCTCGGCAACCTCAGCACCAAGCTCGGGATGCCGGTACTCCCGGACGGGCGGCTGACCGAGATGGTGCGGGTGTCACACGCCATCGCCGAACTGGCCAACATGGCCCCGGACACCCACCAGCCCTATGTCGGAGCGTCGGCGTTCTCGCACAAGGCCGGTTTGCACGCGTCGGCCATCAAGGTCGACCCGGAGCTCTACAACCACCTCGCGCCGGAGGTGGTGGGCAACGACATGCACATCCTGATCACCGAGATGGCCGGCCGGGCGTCGGTGGAGCTCAAGGCCAGAGAGCTCGGCGTCGAACTGGCCGAGCATCCCGAGGTGGTGTCCCGCGTCGTCGATCTGGTCAAGAACCGTGAGGCACAGGGGTTCTCGTACGAGGCGGCAGATGCATCGTTCGAATTGCTGCTCCGCGAGGAGCTGGCAAGAAACGCTGGCCGCAGTCTCTCGGTCCCCTTCCGGCTCGAGTCCTACCGGGTGATCGTCGAGAACCCGCTGCACCCCGGCAAGCGTGAGGTCTCCAGCGAGGCCACCGTCAAGGTCCATGTGGGGGACCGGCGAGTGATCGCCACGGCGGAGGGGAACGGTCCGGTGAACGCGCTGGACTCAGCGCTGCGAGCGGCGCTGGCCGATGAGTTCGATCAGCTGCAGAAGGTCGAGTTGACCGACTACAAGGTGCGCATCCTGGCCGGCGACGCCGGAACCGATTCGGTGACGCGTGTGCTGGTCACCTCGTCCGACACCGTCCGGGAATGGACGACGGTCGGCGTTCATGCCAACGTCGTCGAGGCGTCATGGCAGGCGTTGGTGGACGCGCTGGTCTATGCCATGTCCAGGGAAACCGCCGGCAGCTGACCGGTCTGCCGAGCCACCGCCGATCCACCACAGACAGAAGAAATCCGGAGAAACTCATGCGGCTGGCCAGGATCGCCCACCCCGAACACGGTGTTGCCTTCGTCTCGATCGAGGGCGCGGCAGGGACGGTGAGCACCGCGGGATCTGTCCAGGGAGCCGGCGACGCGCAGGCCCGCGAGATCCTGGCGCATCCGTTCGGCAAACCGGAGTTCTCCGGTCGGTCCTGGCCGCTGGCCGAGAGCCGCCTGCTGGCCCCGATCCTGCCGTCCAAGGTGGTGGCCTTCGGGCGTACCTACGCCGACCATGCCGCCGAGCTCGGCAACAAGGTCCCCGACCAGCCGCTGTGCTTCCTGAAACCGTCGACGTCGGTGATCGGACCCGGCGCGAGAATCGTGATGCCCCCTCAGAGCGAGCAGGTCAGCTACGAGGGGGAGCTGGCCGTGGTGATCGGCCGTCCCTGTCGGGACGTCGCCGCGGACAACGCATCATCGGTGATCCTGGGCTACACGGTCGCCAACGACGTCACCGCACGCGATCTGCAGAAGACCGACGGGCAGTGGGCGCGGGCCAAGGGTTTCGACACCTTCTGCCCGCTCGGTCCGTGGATCGAGACCGACCTGGATCCGCAGGGACTATCCATCCGCACCGAGGTCGACGGTGAGCTGCGCCAGGACGGCAACACCTCGGACCTGCTGTTCACCATCGGGGAACTGATCGAATGGATCTCCGCCGCCATGACACTGCTACCCGGCGATGTGATCCTCACCGGCACTCCGGAAGGCGTGGGTTTGCTGGAGGCCGGACAGACCGTGTCGATCGAGATCGAGGGGATCGGCGTCCTCGGCAACCCGGTCGGCGGCTGACCTGCCAATTTTCACACTCGCCGGCCGGGGCTGTACCATCGGCTACCGGCGCTCGGCCACGGTCAGAGCCCTTGGGGTATGGTGTAATTGGCAACACAGCTGATTCTGGTTCAGCCATTCTAGGTTCGAGTCCTAGTACCCCAGCACTGTTTCGGGTGCGGCAGTAAGCGCCGACTCAGGTACCATGATGCTGTTCCGGCCCCCGTCGTCTAGCGGCCTAGGACGCCGCCCTCTCACGGCGGTAGCGAGGGTTCGAATCCCTTCGGGGGTACCAGGTCGAGGCTCCGATCGCCGGCCGGCGATCGGAGCCCTCGTCGTTCACGAGCTTCACATCGCCGTCCCCTTCGGCCCGGCCGTCACAACCGAGCGGTGAGTGCCTCCGAGGCCCGGACCAGATCGCCGGCCCAGCGGGCGCCGGGTCGGCGTCCGATCCGGTCGATCGGACCGGATACCGACACCGCGGCGATCACCGATCCTGCCCTGTCCCGTACCGGGGCGGACACAGAGGCCACGCCCGCCTCTCGTTCGGCCACCGACTGTGCCCATCCCCGTCGACGCACCTCGGTCAGCATCCGCTCGGTGATCCGGCCGTCCGCCAGCACCAGCCGCTGAACCGCCGGTTCTCCCCACGCCGCAAGTACTTTCGCCGCCGAGCCGGCTGTCATGGGCAATCTGGCACCCACCGGAACGGTGTCCCGCAGGCCGGATGCCCGTTCGGACACGGCGATACAGATCCTCACCACGCCGTCCGGTCGATACACCTGCACGCTCTCTCCGGTGCGATCCCTGAGCCGGGGAAGCACGTCGGCCGACGCAGCGAGCAATGGATCAGGCGCGCCGGCCGCCAGTACCGCCAGCATCGGGCCCGGGCGCCACCGGCCGTGTTCGTCCCTGGCCAGCAGCCCGTGGACCTCCAGCCCCACGGCCAGCCGATGCGCGGTGGCCCGGGGAAGGCCGGTGGCACTGCAGAGGTCGGCCAGCCCGATCGGGACGCCGACCGTTGCTTTCAGGACCAGGACGGCCTTGTCCAGCACGCCGATCCCGCTAGAATGTCCCATGAGGCGATACTAGATTCCCGGATAATGGGATGTCTAGCCAACAACCGCACCGATCGGCCCGGCGCGGGAACGGAGGTTCTGGCATGGGACGCACGCTGGCGGAAAAGGTCTGGGACGCACACGTGGTGCGCCGGGCCCCGGACGAGCCGGACCTGCTGTACGTCGATCTGCACCTGGTCCACGAGGTCACCAGCCCGCAAGCCTTCGAGGGACTGCGGGCGGCAGGACGCACGGTACGCCGACCGGAGCTGACCCTGGCCGTCGAGGACCACAACGTGCCCACCCTCGGTATCGATCTGCCCATCGCCGACGAGGTGTCGCGAACCCAGCTGGACACCCTGCGCCGCAACTGCGCCGAGTTCGGGGTGCGTCTGTTCTCGATGGGAGACAAGGAACAGGGCATCGTGCATGTGGTCGGGCCGCAGCTCGGCCTCACCCAGCCGGGGATGACGGTCGTCTGCGGAGACTCCCATACCTCGACACACGGCGCGTTCGGCGCCCTCGCATTCGGCATCGGGACCAGTGAGGTCGAGCACGTCCTGGCGACGCAGACCCTGTCGCTCAAGCCATTCAAGACGATGGCCATCACTGTCGAGGGCGAACTGCCCGACGGGGTGACGGCCAAGGACGTCATCCTGGCGGTGATCGCCCGGATCGGCACCGGAGGCGGACAGGGATATGTCCTTGAGTACCGCGGCTCCGCGATCCGTTCGCTGTCGATGGAGGCCAGGATGACGATCGCCAACATGTCGATCGAGGCGGGCGCCAGAGCGGGGATGATCGCCCCGGACTCCACCACCGTCGACTACATCAAGGGCAGGGACCACGCCGCCACCGGTCCGGCCTGGGATGCGGCGGTCGAGTACTGGGCGGCGCTCGCCACCGACGCCGACGCGGTGTTCGACGCCGAGGTGGTGATCGATGCCGCCACCCTGTCGCCGTACGTGACGTGGGGAACCAACCCGGCGCAGGGACTGCCGCTGTCGGATGCGGTGCCCGATCCGGAGCTGATCACCGACGAGGGTGAACGGACCGCCGCCGAGAGAGCGCTCCAGTACATGGGCCTGGCTGCCGGAACACCGCTCAGGGACATCGGGGTGGACACCGTCTTCCTGGGTTCCTGCACCAACGGCCGGATCGAGGATCTGCGCGCGGCGGCCGAGGTGATTGCCGGGCGCACTGTCTCCGGCGGCGTCCGGATGCTGGTGGTGCCCGGCTCGATGCGGGTGAAACTGCAAGCGGAGGCCGAAGGTCTGGACGCCGTCTTCACCGGCGCAGGAGCCGAATGGCGCAACGCCGGATGTTCAATGTGCCTGGGTATGAACCCGGACCAACTCGCCCCGGGCGAGCGCAGCGCCTCCACATCGAACCGGAACTTCGAGGGCCGCCAGGGCAAGGGCGGCCGGACACACCTGGTGTCGCCGGAGGTTGCGGCGGCCACCGCGGTGCGCGGCACCCTCAGTTCACCGGCAGACCTGCCGCCCATCCAGGCTCTCGTCCGGGCCTGACCGGACCCGCCGGTCGGTCGCCGGCACCACTGACAGAAAGGCTGAGCAGATGCAGGCGTTCGTCCGACACACCGGCGTGGGGGTCCCGCTGCGCCGCAGCAATGTCGACACCGACCAGATCATCCCGGCGATCTATCTCAAGCGCATCACCCGGACCGGCTTCGCCGACGGGCTGTTCGGCGCCTGGCGGGCAGATCCGTCATTCGTGTTGAACAACCAGGCCTTCGGCGGCGGCTCGGTACTGGTAGCGGGTTCGGACTTCGGCACCGGATCGTCGCGTGAACACGCGGTGTGGGCGCTGATGGACTACGGCTTCCGGGTGGTGATCTCCTCCCGGTTCGCCGACATCTTCCGCGGAAACGCCGGAAAGGGCGGCCTGCTGGCGGCCCAGGTCAACCAGGACGATGTGGAGTTGATCTGGAAGGTGCTGGAGAATGCACCAGGCACCCAGGTGACGGTCGATCTGGAACAGCAGGTGGTGACGGCCGGATCGTTGACAGTGCCTTTCCAGATCGACTCCTACACCAGGTGGCGGCTGCTCGAGGGTTGGGACGACATCTCGCTGACCCTCGCCCGCGCCGATCTGATCGGCGAATTCGAAGCAATCAGACCCGGATTCCTGCCGACCACCGACCCCGCCCGGGGCTGATTCGGCTGCCCCGCGGAGCGGCCGGGCGACTGATCGGCCGGGGGCGCCCGCCGGCTCACGACCTGCCCCGCCGTCCGAAAACCGTTGCCCTACAGCTGTTATGCCGGATCCGATCATCGGCTCCGGGCCCACCGGGAAGCCGGAGACCCGGTCGTCGAGAGTCCGCCGGCCTTTCGGGGGCGCGCCCCAGAGCCGCCCCGATCTCGGCCGAGATCGGTTGGAACACAGGCAGTTGCACCGCGTGGCGGGTTGGCATTGCGGCCACACCGGCCTACCCTGTCGGCCAGTCGGCCCAACGATCCAGGGCCGGAAAGTTGTCCTGGGAGGGACTATGAACAAGACCGATCTGATCAACAAGCTCGCCGATCGGCTCGACGGCAACAAGAAGCTCGCCGCCACCGCGATCGAAGGCTTCATCGACCTGGTGCAACGTGAGGTGCACGGCGGTGAGAACGTCTCCATCTCCGGCTTCGGCGTCTTCGAGAAGCGCGCCAGAGCGGCTCGTACCGCCCGCAACCCGCGCACCGGGGAAGCGGTGAAGGTCAAGAGGACGACGGTGCCGGCGTTCCGGCCCGGCAAGTACTTCAAGGACATCCTGTCCGGTGCAGAGAAACTCCCGAGGGCGACCGCTTCCGGCGCTTCAGGTTCCGCCTCCAGGTCCACCACCTCCAGGGCAACCGCGTCCCGATCGACCGGGTCTTCCGGTGCCAGGGCCACCACCGGCCGGTCCGCTGCCGGCGGCACCCGCAGCGCAACCTCGACCCGCGGCGCCACCAGTGCCGCCAGCAAGCCGGCGGCAGCGGCGACCGGCCGATCGGCGACCACTCGGAGCACCACGACACGTGCAGCCACCGGCTCGACCACCACCCGGACCCGCTCTGCCGCCGCCAAACCGGCGACCACCCGCGCCACCGGCACCCGCACTGCGGCCACGAAGTCGGCCGCTACCAATGGAAGGACAGCTGCTGCGAAGTCCACGGCCACCAAGGCGACTGCCAGAGCCGCGGGCACCCCGGCTGCCAAGGCCGCGCCGAAATCAGCCGTGAAGAAGGCGCCGGCGAAGGGCAGGACGGTCGCAACCGCAGCGCCGAAGGCCACCACCAAAAAGGCTACGACCAAGAAGGCCGCCAAGAAGAAGTGACCCGGCGCTGTCCCCTCCCGAAGGCCCGGTCGCCCGCTGCTGCCCGGGCCTTCGGCGTACTGCGAGTCAGATCAGTTGCTGAGCGCGCGAATCAGATGCTGTGGCCGAATCAGATGCTGTGGCCGAATCAGATGCTGGGCGCCGGGTACGGATCGGCCTGCACCAAACGGTTGCCGTCGAAGGACAGCACCCAGAACGCTCCCTTGGGGGTTCCCGCGTCGGGCACGGTGATGTCCGAGCGGCCCGCAAGCGCCTTCACCACACCGGGAATCGCCCCGCCCTGGCTGCAGGCGACGACACATCCTGACCCGTCCGTCAGCCGCGCGAGTTCGGCGACCCGCTCCCTGGCCGCCGCGGGATCATCCCGATAAACCTCCTCGCCCAGCAGCGGTTCGGGCGTCACCGGCAGGCCGAGTGCCCGGGCAAGTGGAAACACGGTCTGCCGGCATCGGGTGACAGGCGCGCTGAGAATCGCTGTCGGGGCGAACGGTTGCAACAACGCGCGCAGTGCCTGCGCCTGTTTGCGACCCTTGTTGTCCAGGGGGCGGCGCTCATCGGCACCCTCGAAGGACTCCCGGTGTCCGGCTTTGGCATGCCGGACAAGAACAACGGTCCGCAGATCGGCCGGATGTACTCCGAAGGTGTCCAGAACCGCCCTGTCGAAGTCGTAGGTCATCTTCTCCCTGGCCTGGTCGGGCGGCAGCCACTCGAGCTTGTCCACCTCGCTGCTGGGCGCGAAGGAACCCGACAGCCGCCGAGCCGCGAAGTACTGCACAGTCTTCGGACCTGCCGCCACCTGGTAGGAGACGCTGGTCATCGCCCGGCCGATGGCGGCGCGGAAACCGGTCTCCTCAGCCACCTCGCGAGCCGCCGTCTGCGGCGCGGTCTCCTCGCCGCGGGCCTTACCCTTGGGCAACGACCAGTCCTTGTAGTGCGGTCGGTGTACCAGCCCGACCCGGATCCCATACCGCTGCGAGGGTTTCCACATCAATGCGCCCGCGGCCCGGATCCGTGATTCACTCGCCACCGGCACTCCCGCCGCGCAGCAGCTCGTCCTGCAGATCGACGCCGTCGTGGTACTTCCAGCCATCGGGGCCGAGTTCCCAGCACGCGATGTCGGCGTTGATGATCAGGTCTAGCAGCTGCCGCAGCCGGGCCGCGGTGGCAGGATCCGTCAGCCGCACCAACGCTTCCACCCGGCGGTCGAGGTTGCGGTGCATGATGTCGGCGCTACCGATCCAGTACTCGGGCTCCCCACCGCCGCCGAAATAGAAGATCCGGGAGTGCTCCAGGAACCGGCCGACGATGGAACGCACGGTGATGTTCTCGCTCAGGCCAGGCACGCCGGCCCGCAACGCACAGATGCCGCGCACCGTCAGGTCGACGGTCACGCCCGCCCGCGACGCCCGGTACAGGGCATCGATCACCTCCTCGTCGACGATGGAGTTCATCTTCAGCTGGATCGATCCGCCGAGGCCGGCCCGCTGATGGCTGATCTCCGCCTCGATGCGGCGGACGATGCCCGAACGGACGGAATGCGGGGCCACCAGCAGGTTCCGGTACTCGGTCTGCCGGGAATACCCCGTCAGCACGTTGAACAGATCGGTCAGGTCGGCGCCGATCTCCGGATCCGCGGTCAGCAGGCCGAGGTCCTCGTAGATCCGCGCCGTTTTCGGGTTGTAGTTGCCGGTGCCGACGTGGCAGTAGCGCCGGATCGTCGGACCCTCCTGACGAACGACCAGGGCCACCTTGCAGTGCGTCTTGAGCCCGACGAGGCCGTAGACCACATGCACGCCTGCGCGTTCCAATGCCTTGGCCCAGGTGATGTTCGCCTGCTCGTCGAACCTGGCCTTGATCTCCACCAGTGCCACCACCTGCTTGCCGGCGGCCGCCGCCTGGATCAGGGCATCGACGATCGGTGAGTCGCCCGACGTGCGGTACAGCGTCTGTTTGATGGCAAGGACGTTCGGATCCGCCGCGGCCTGTTCGATGAACCGCTGAACGGTGGTGGCGAACGATTCGTACGGATGATGCAGCAGCACATCACTTTCCCGTAGGCGGGCGAACACACTCTTGGGCGTTTCTCCCTCGACGAAGACCGGGTTGGTGGCGGGCACGAACGGGCGGTCCTTCAGTTCGGTTCGGTCCAGTCCGTGCAGCTGCCACAGGCTCGACAGGTCCAGCAGGCCACGCACCTCGACCGCGTCACTGGGATCGACATCCAGTTCGGTGAGCAACAGATCCAGGATCCGGGAACTGCTGGTGTCGGTGATCTCCAGTCGCACCGGCGGGCCGAACCGGCGTCTGGCCAGCTCCCGCTCCAGTGCCTGCAGCAGGTCCTCGTCGCGATCCTCCTCGACCTCGAGATCGGCGTTCCTGGTGACCCGGAACGTCTGGTGCTCGATCACTTCCATTCCGGGGAACAGCTCGCCGAGATGAGCTGCCAGCAATTCCTCCAGCGGCAGGAAAGCATCTGTCCCCGACCGCACCCTCACGAACCGGTCGACGTTGTTGGGCACCTTCACCCTGGCGAACCGCTCGGAGCCCGACTCCGGATCCCGCACGAGGACCGCCATGTTCAGGCTCAGCCCCGAGATGTACGGGAAGGGGTGTGCCGGGTCGACAGCCAGCGGAGTGAGCACCGGGAAGATGTGCGCGGTGAAGTAGTCGGCCAGCCGTGAGCGATCCGATTCGGCGATCGAATCCCAGTGCACGATGCGGATGCCGGCGGCGTCGAGAGCCGGCAGGACCTTCTCGACGAAGCACTGACCCTGGCGCTCGACGAGCTCCTGGGTGCGACCGGAGATCAGCCGCAACTGTTCTCCCGGCGTCAGCCCGTCGGCGCTGGCCACCGACAGGCCCATCTCCTTGCGACGTTTGAGTCCGGCCACCCGCACCATGTAGAACTCGTCGAGGTTGGAGGCGAAGATCGCCAGGAACTTGGCCCGCTCCAGGAGCGGTTGGCCGGGATCCTCGGCCAGCGCGAGCACCCGTTCGTTGAAGTCGAGCCAGCTGAGTTCGCGGTTGTAGAAGCGGTCGGAGGGCAGCGGCTCGCCGTCACCAGGGGCGACGCCGGCGCCCTGGTGCGTCTCCGATCGGGGAGCGTGGAACGGCTCGAACACCGGCGTCGCCCCGTTGAACTCGCCGGCAATGCCGGGTTCGGGGCCAGGCAGGGCCTCGGCCAGCCGCGCGTGGGTGTCGCGGGCGGGGTGCGGGTCTGTGGCGGTCATCGATGCATTGTGGCGCGCGGTAGCCAGCTGTGCCAACGAACATCTGGTGCCGGGCGGTTCGTGGGCCGGTCAGCATCCGGTGAGGGGCGGCCGGATGGACCCGCATTACGCTGGGCCGAGCCCGGCGGGGCCAGGCGGCACCGCGCTGCGTCGCCGATCCGACGAAGGGACCGCGAAATGGCGCGATACGAAGCCTTCGAGCGCAGCAACCGCTGGATCCGGCTGTGCCAGGTCCTGTTGTATCCCGCCACCAGGCTGCTCGGCAGGCGCAGGTACCAGGGGATGGAGCGGCTGCATCGCAAGGGTCCGATGCTCATCGTCGGTAACCACATCTCGCACCTGGACCCGATGTTCGACGTGGTGATGATCCACAAGGCCGGCAGGATTCCGCATGTGCTGGCCAAGGCAGGTTTGTGGAAGATCCCCATCGTCGGACTGGCGCTTGCCGGCACCGGGCAGATTCCGGTGGAGCGTGGCGGCGGAGCCGGGCAGGGTGCGGTCGAGCATGCCCGCGCGACGCTGGAGGCCGGCGGGGTGGTGCTCATCTACCCGGAGGGAACGGTGACCAGGGAGCCCGACTTCTGGCCGATGCGACCGCGGCCGGGCGTCGCGACACTGGCGCTGTCCGGGGACTACCCGGTCGTGCCGATCGTGCACTGGGGAACCCAACAGGTCTACAACTCGTACGCAGCGGGCCGCAAACTCCGGTTGTTCCCGCGCACGGATGTGCAGGTGGTCGTCGGGCCGGACATCGACCTGTCGGCCTACCGCGGTCAGGGAACGGACCCGCGAGCCATCCGCGACGTCTCGCTGCTGGTCATGCAGACGATCTCCGGGATGCTGGGAGAGATTCGCGGCCGGCGGCCGCCGGAGGAACTGTTCGACCTGAAGAAGGCGCAGCGGCAGGCAAAGCGGGCGCTCGACGGGACCGAACAGCCTGCCCCTTCGGAACTGGACCGCCCTTGACGTCATCGGCCGGCGCAGCAGCCGCGCCGCATCCGGAGACCCGCACGACAGCGCTGCAACAGTTCACGGTGCTCGGTGCCGGCGCCTGGGGCACCACCTTCGCGAAGGTACTGGCCGATGCCGGCCGGGATGTCGTGTTGTGGGCCCGCCGTGAGTCGGTGGCCGCCGACATCAACATCAGCCGCCGCAACCGGGCCTATCTGGGCGACACCGTGCTGCCGGAGCGGGTGGTGGCCACCGCAGATCTGGAGGCCGCCGTCGACGGGGCCGATGCGGTGGCGCTGGCGGTGCCGAGCCAGACGCTCCGGGAGAACCTGACGGTTTTCCGCGACCTGCTGCCGGCCGGGGTTCCGGTGGTGTCGCTGGCGAAAGGGGTGGAGATCGGAACCGGCCTGCGGATGAGCCAGGTGATGCGGGCAGTCGGCCATCTGGCCGATGAGCGGATCGTGGTGCTCTCCGGACCCAATCTGGCCGCCGAGATCGCTGCCGGCCAGCCCACCGCCACCGTCATGGCCTGCGTCGATCATCGCACCGCCGTCTCGGTGCAGGTCGCATCCGCCACCGAGTATTTCCGGCCGTACACGATCACCGATGTGATCGGCGCCGAGATCGCGGGCACCGCCAAGAACATCATCGCGTTGGCGACCGGGATCGCCGAGGGTCTCGGATTGGGCCTGAACACCGCGGCATCGCTCATCACTCGGGGCCTCAACGAGATGACGCGACTGGGAGTGCAACTGG
>JAABUS010003530.1_pt1 | contig 25157 bp, 28 predicted proteins | sample 5560161 | NCBI WGS metagenome assembly JAABUS01 (sample SAMN10711885, study PRJNA513376) | rock metagenome | isolation source: Antarctica rocks | place: Antarctica: Victoria Land, Trio Nunatak nord | collected 2016-01-04
GTTGCCATTGCTAATGATGTATAAAAGTATGATGTAGAACGCTCTTATTAAAGAAGTCTAAGAAGGAATTGATGTTGTCGGAAGCTGTTGCGCGGTGTTGGACAAAGACATGAGAAGTGGTGGGTAAAGGTACTTAAAGCACTTTCGGCGCGTTGTTTTCGTCACGAGTGAGCGTGACGGGCTAATTATGCAAGGGACCCTGGCCCAAAAACGCGGTTAACTCATGCTATCACGTGAGCAATTAGGAAGCCCTAATGCTTGGCATGAACGTCGAAGGTTGGTCCCCATCAATGATACTCCATGGCACACGTTCAAGACGTCTTTGAGCCTTTTCGTACATCACAATACAAGAAGGTAAAACAATTCGGCAACACATTTATGAACTATGGCCTGTACACAGCTTTGTTAGACGGTCTATCTTCCTCATAGATTTCATAGATAGGTAGAGACATGGCATTATATTATGCTCAAGACATCCAAGTGGGAAGTAGCAAGCAATCGATGTTTGCAAGCCCTCGAAAAGTTTCCGCGGTGTCTGGAGTATACTTGATCTATGCATTACAAACGTAACAGTCGAGTAAGCCTCTAGTCTCTTTAATGATACACTCATAGTGCAGCACGCCGAATCCTGGACAACCTGATAGTGTTTCGAGTTGCCGAAGTAGAGGTGAGGTGTTGTAAAGTAGAAGCTTGACCGGAAGTACCTTAGCCTCCTTTTTCCTTTGTTATTATTCATTTTTTAGCTATATATATGAGAATAACACCAACATCCTCATACTAACCAGTGAGCCCCCTTGGTGGCCGGTCCGCCGGACCACAAGGGGGGCCACCCTCTAGGTCTTGAGTTCGACCCCATGTTGAGGCACTTGAGAGAAAAGATTGAGAGTAAGATTGAGGTCCAAATGTGCTTTCGAAGTATCTCAAGGTCCACAGTAAGGTCTACCGCCCCGCCCGCGGTCTATAAATTCCTACCGCCCCCCCCGCGGTTGACAAATTCCCAATATCCCCACTATCCAAAAAGCCCTGTAACAGGAAGTAAACTTCTCAGTGTCGACCATTGAATGAGAAGTTTCTTCACACCATCCCGGTGTTTCTTTTGCCATTTTTATATGCTGGGCTGACAAATGTGATCGAGTCTAATAATGAAAGATTTTCTTCATATCATTAAGGCATTCTGCTGACCTTTTTATACAACATTCATGGTCGTGTCTGAATCTGACGACAAGGATTCCGACGCCCCAGGCTCCATCATCAGCGATCAGTGACGGGTCGACGTCGGTTACGCACTGGACGATTCTCTCATACTTTACAGGTCTGCGTTTCAAGACACCATGCTATGCATCACAGTTGAGTGGCAACACCGGCTTCTATGCAAAACGCCTGGCGTCAACGATATCATTATTATAGGATTCCCGCTAACTCGGGGGACTGAGTCTATATCTTTTCCTTTACAGTCTCTGGTAATATTCTATCTTCAAATCGCCGCATCAATTTATTCGTCTGCTCTGCCAGACTTAAGGTTAGGATCGTGTGTGGCAATATCCTCGCGAGGTGCGCAAAGTAGCCCTTGTATATGGCCAGTAACCCTTCAGTCTTTACTGTTCTGATAAGACAATCAAACGCTCCAGAGTACAAGTTCCCAGTTTGATTGTACATCCTTGACATGATGGTGTCTAATATTGACCGAGTCAGCTAATCAAAGCACATTATGATATAGGACCAACTTACCTGGTGGATGCATCACGCAACATACAACAAAGCCACTCGCAGCACTACTTGCCAAGTGCAAGGCAGGTCCTTCGCTCATACCAAGATGTCGTACAAGTCTTCTCTTTGCAAAGAAATATGTCGGCAATTGTACACTGCTTCCGAAACCAGTCCTAACCATAGCCGCACCTACACCTCGATATAGACCTTTGATACCTTCATTACCGCTGATTTTTCGTAACCCGTCATATGCGTTCTTGTACCCATGCTGAGTGCCTACTGGCAGGAAAGGAGAATATGATTGCAAGCGCGTCTTGACCAGAAAGAAAGGAGAGCCAGCTGCAGCGCCAAGAATCCCAGAACTGGCACCACAGAAGATGTTAACACCCAAAGACTGGACGTTGGCATCTCTGAAGATGGCGGTGCTTGCAGTCTTTCGTAGGGGTTCGTAGAATCCTAACCGACATCCGTTAAGAATCATTTGATACACATACTGCCAACGCAATCAGCTACTAGAACAGAAGGTTGGGCGAGAAGATCGTACCGCTGCTCCTATACCGCGGAACAACCCCTTTGGCCCTTCATTCTTGAATATAACGCTCACTCCATGGAGTACGCCTCTGTACAACCGTGGCGTATGTTTCTTTGATTGCAATTCGCCCTGAAGTTGCAGCCTGGGAATCCCGATGGATCAATCTCTATTCACTAATGCCATCCGCGGTTGCTTTCTACATACCGAATCTTTACCGTCTCGAAGGGGTGAGTGACTGTGACTGCCCCGCAAGCAGCGATACCGCCAGCTATGAATGCCCTGTAATATATCCCGTTAGCGATCTATCAGTTTCGGCAGAGGATGGCTATCTACCCGAGAGTTGTAGACATATTTGTTGATTTGGTCGGGAAAGACTTGAACAACTGATCACAAGCTCACAGAGATTATCGCTCTGCCTTCGGACTGTGTACAATTTTACATGTGGATTTGAGAAACATGACTTTGAAGTGACGGGTTGTCTTCCTCAGTACTCTGTGCGACCAACAACAGCTCTGCTGATTAATGAGTGAGAAGCTGACGCGGTTACATTTCGATTATTTTTATTCTCCCTATCAACCGGTTCGCGATTCTCGGTTTTCGGTTCTCGGAACCTTCCTAACGCCTAACTCTTGTCCTGCATTAGCTGTCGATCGGTCCCTATCAGCCTTAGAATACTGTAATCCGTAGCTCCCGCAGAAACGATTCCCCGGGTTTTGATCTTTCATCTCCAGCCAGAAAGCTCCACCACTTACTTCCTGAACCACTCGGGCGCATCTCTGCAGAAAACATTCACTACAGTCCCATGATCGGTGCTTTGTGAGATGAATGATTATGTATTCATCTTTGCTATCTACAACACATGAAAGAGGAGGCTGAAGAACCTCAACGAGAATGGCGGGACCACTCGTTGTACCCCCACCCCGTAAGAAACCAAACATGCATCGAGCTCTAGCCATTGGATATCTAACTCTGAAGCCAGCCCCTGGCGGCCCTCAACCTACACAAAAGACCTCAGAAGTAATTGGTACTCTGAGACCAACAAAAGTAGTCTCCCTCAACCCCCCCACTATCTTCCAGATTATTAACCCATCTCTAGCTCTTCAAACTCTCCAAACCGGAGACTACAGTCACATCCCTCGACTTCGACGACACGGGCGAATTCCTCCTCGCCGCCTGCTCCGATGACTCCCTCCAACTCTACAATGCCAAAGAAGGCAAACACCTCAAAACCCTCCTCTCGCAAAAGTACGGCTGCCACCTCGCCCGCTTTACCCACCATTCCCAATCCATCCTCTACGCCTCCACAAAAGTCGACGACACTATCCGCTACCTCTCCACCCACGACAACCAATTCCTCCGCTACTTCAAAGGCCATTCCGCCCCCGTGACCACCCTAACTCTTTGCCCAAGCAACGACACCTTCCTCTCCTGCTCCCTGGACAACACCGTTCGCCTCTGGGACCTCTCGTCCTCCAACGCAACCGCCCGCCTAAACCTCAGCACCCCCTATCTCGCCGCCTACGACCCCTCCGCAACCGTCATCGCCATCGCCTCGGCCTCCACCGCCTCCATCCTCCTCTACGACCTGCGCAACTACGACAAACCCCCCTTCGCCACCTTCGACACCCGCCGCCTCGAATCCCTGCACCGGCCCCCCTTCCCCCCCCAAACAACCCAAAACACCATCTCCAAAGACTGGACCAAACTCGAATTCAGCAACGACGGCAAATCCCTCCTCATCGGCACTGCCCTCCCCACCGGCCACCTCCTCCTCGACGCCTTCTCCGGCGACCTCCTCGTCTACCTTTCCCTTCCCCCTACCCACCCCAACCAACCCCACCACCCCCCCCGCGCCCCCCCCGGTTCTCCCGGCCCCCTCAGCCAAGGCGACCTCACCTTCAGCGCCGATGGCCGCTACATCCTCGGTAGCTCAGGCCTCGATCACGACGCGCTGGTCTGGGACACGCACGCGCCCGTGGACAAGGACACGAAGACCCTGACGCCCATGTGCGGGCTGCCGTGCAAGACGCGGTGGAGCGTTGGGGGCGGGAATCCGAGGTTTAATATGTGCGCGAGTGGGGACCGCGAGGTCGTGTTTTGGCTGCCGGATGAGCATGTGGGAATGAAGCCGGTTTGATGAGTTTTGGGGGGAGGGAAGATTAGGGGGGAGAGATTATGGAGGTGGGCGAGGTGAGGTGAGGCAGAGACGGAGATGCGTTTGTGGCATGGCGATTAAAACAAGTCGAATAGGTCACCTCTGAAGGCACACCCTACCGTTGAAAAAGGTAAACCCAGATACAAAGAACCCTCAACTCAACCTAGACGGGCATGCCGCAAACCCTTCCATCCCACATTACTACATCGCTATATAGCCAGAAACCATCCAATCCATCGTCTCCAACCGCCACTTCTAGATACACCCGTAGATATACAGACATATTATACCAAGGCTACCCATTTCACTATCCTCCCCCCCCCCCACCCCAAAGTTCCCACCCATATATCTCCAAACCCCACATGAGCGCCACAATCCCATTTATACATAGAAACCCCTCCTTCCCCCCTTTCCCCACACCCCACAACATCTCCCCTCCAGCGACATCACACACCCTCCCCACACTCCCCGCACTCAACCCTCCTCCCAACCCCCCTTCCCACAACCTTAAACCTCCTCCCCCCACACCTCCGACACCTAACCTCCTCGCCCTCGCTCCCATCCTCGCTGCTCAGCGCAGACACGGTACTGACCTCGCGCGCAATCGGGACGCCGAGTCTTTCTACCCCAGCCGCAGTGACGGTGGAGGAGGTGTTACCGTTGTCGCCATGTTGGCTGGCGGTGCTGGAGGCCGTGGTGGCGCTGGCATCGATGCTCGTGCCGGGCGACACGTCGTTGCCGTTGGGTTGGAGATGCGCGGTGGCAGCGTTGGCCTGGGCGCGGTAGAGGCCTTTGTTCCAGAACATGTAGGACTGTTCGCCATAGAGCATGAGCGGGTCGCCGTCCGCGTCCGGCATCGGGATTTGCGAGTACGGTTTTCTATTCGCGTCAAGCTCGGACGTGGCTTTTGAGTCTGGGGACGAGCGGTCGAGACTTGGTGGCGGGGAGGTGGTGGAAAGGGACGGGGTGTTAGGGGCCGAAGCTCTGGGATGGCTAATTGGCGGTGCGGGGGCGTTGGGTTTGTTGAAAGAGTCTACAGAGGCTTGACCGAGCGATTTGCGAGGAGACATGCTGCGGGGCGCGAGGCGGATGTTGTCGAGACTGTTGTTGTTGTTCGTGATTGATTGGCGCCAGCTCAAGATGCGGTCAGAGCTCGGCTGATGAGAGTGTAGCGAGTTCCTTCTCGAGCTCTTACTATTGCGCGTCGCGGTAGAGTTGGTACGGCCGAGCATTTTCTTCGAAAAACCTGGGTCGCTGCGAAAGCGTTTCTGGTACGCACAGTCCTGGCGGAAGACCTTGATGTGGCCCATATAGTCTGCGGTAACGATGATGTTGCCGTCTGGATGCGTGCAGCGGGCGATATAGGCGGGAGTTTCTTCTGGTTTTGTTGGGGAGCGGTCGAAGTCCATGGTTGCGGGGGTAATTGGAGGGAAACCTAAGTCTGGAGTGTGGTCGTTCTCGGTTGGAAGTTGGGAAGAGGTGTGAGATTGGGCGCGGCTAATGAGAGTAACCGGAGGTGGGTTGCAGAGATCGTAGAGGGGGTCCCCGGATGTGCTAAGAAGCTGTCTGGTTTTCATTGGCGCCATGACGGCGGTGGTGATGATTGCGGAGTGGGCTTCGAACATTTCGACTGGTCGCTTGTCTTTGTCTGTTTCTGGAGGCCCGGTGGACCAGATGTAGGCTTTTCGATCTTCGCTGCCGCATATCACGTACCGAGCATCGTCACTAAATGATGCGTGTATCTGACTGCAGGAGTTTTCATTGCCTTTGAGCTTAACTTCCAGGCCTTTGTCCCTCAAGTTATAAATTCTTACCCGGGAGTCATTACTGGTAATTAACAGTTTGACCTCACCGTTCGGATCGTCCGGTGGGTAATTTATTGCTTTTATCCCGGTGACTTTGCTCCCCTTTGCGTTTTTGCCATGCGCTGATCGGACATGAACCTGTGTCTGATACTTCAATCCTTCGGTTTCGTAAAAGAGACAAAGCCCATTGAGACAACCTGCGATTGCGGTTTTCCCGTCTGGAGAAAAGGCAACGGCAGTGATTAGATCAGGGAGTTGGTTCCAGAACGCAACGCTTTTATCTGGTATGCTCCATAGACGGAGCTTTGAATCGAGAGATCCTGCGAGGAAAAACCGATCGTCACGTGGGTGAAACTGGATGGATGTGACGAAATCGCTATGCTTGAAGCAGCATAAACATTCGGTTCGGGAGACATGCCAAAGCCGCACAGTCTTGTCCATCGAGGAAGATAAAAGGAAGTTGTTCTGGAACGATTAGAACCGTGATGGTAACAATCCAGATCAGGTACCGCGTACCTTACTCCAGCTCAGATCCAATATACTTGCTGTGTGGCCCCCATACTCCTGTACCGTTTTGGTCTTGAAGACCGGAGCATTCAGACGCATACTCTCTCCCTCCTTTCCAGCTGCATCTTCTTCCGTCTCGTGGGCACGACGATCTTCTGCAGTAGAGATGGCTTGCCATACTCGGACAGCATAGTCTTGGCCACCGGCTGCAAGATATTTTCCATCCTTTGAAAATTCCATCGCCCAGACTGCATTGCCTTCCTTTTTAGGATCTGCAGCTTTTAGCGCTGCCCCATTCTTGACCAGCCTCCCTCCAGCTTGAGCGATCTCCAGTCCAGTTCTTCCTCTAAGCTCCTGCGCCAAGAACACCCGGTTGAAATCTTTTTCTCTCTTGCCATGTGAGCGAACCTTGATATACTTTGGTGGTGCAGGATATCGAGGCGTGAAGCCTATTGGCCGCGAAAAGACGTCTGCATCTGTGCCTTCGGTCCTTTTATCGCCAACTTCGGAGTCATCGTCGTTCACATCCGGAGGCGTCTCTTTTTTCTTCGAACCAATTATGCGACTGAGGAACGAGGCACCTTTGCTGCATTGAAGAGTATTTGTCAGCTTCGCTACCGATACGCCGAAACCCACGACTGCTCAATGCGCTGCTCAAGCTAATGCACGGCGAGTTTTCCACCAGAAGAACCGTTCAAACCTTACCGTTTATCCCTTGAACTAGAACCAGAGGTTTCGGCACGTATATTTTGCTCCAACGAGTCCCTTGTCCCTAGCGCTGCAGCTTCGGGAGCTCCGGAATCACCGTCAGATACCACTCCATTCCGTAATTTGGGTGGAATTATGCTTTGTGTATGAGTGCGCTTGAGAAGATACTGTATGTGGATGTGGAATCAGTTATACTGTGGTACGGCTGTTGGGTTGACTTGGGTAAGACAGACATGCGACAAAGGATCAATGGCCGTCTGTGAGTCCGCTCTTCCTTCCACATTATGCCCGATTGGTTCTGCATGATTGTTTGATAGGTTTCGAATAAGCTTGCTTGGGTAGCTCTTGCCATTCATTACCAACCGAGCTGTAAGCTTTGATTAGCATCTCCGGCAAAGCATAGTATCAACCGTGTCATGGATGTTAATGAGAAACCCCACCTTCAGAGCCTCCGGTCTTCGGTCTCCCATCTTTTGCCCCATCTACAGTGTCTCTAGTCGGCGACGGCGCTGGCGAGTCTGGCTTGGTTCCATCTCGGGAATGCGATTTCAGAGGGCTGGTCTTAATGGAGGGGAGGGTATCTGCCATTGAGCGGCACGGCCCATCAATGGCCAACAAGTATCACAGCCGTGCTGCACTGGGGCTCATGGGTTCTCTCTAAGGATTGAAGGGCTCGACGTGTTTGTTCGGATGTTGGGTGAGTCTCTACGGAATAGTCGGTATTGATCCGGCAGCGGTGGTCTGTCTACGACTGAAACGTACTAGCGCTGCAAGGCGAATGCAGCCACAATAGGTAGGTACCTTAGGTAGGTACCTAAGGTAGAACCCTCGGCAGTGTGTGAAGCATAATATAAATAAATAGATACTAAGGCACCTCAAGGTACATGCGATTTCGTGTGCAGGTGTTTTGGCTGCAGTGGGCAAATAGATGTTGTAGATCATGAATAGATGCTATATGCGAGTGGTGGATTTCAAGAAACTATATCTTAACGGGATGCCAAAGATCCTCCACATGGGGTATGCGGAAGATCACATCCCGTTTCTCTCTGACTTTCGATGCAAGGCATCGCGCAATGATGCCGGATCGAATAAGAGCAATTGAGCGCCTCCCACCAACTCTCAAACGCCTCGCACACTCGGAGTTCTGACTATCCACAAAGGTTCTGAGAAGTTGAACACCTGACAGGAAGGAAGAAAGTTTAAAAGACAAGTAGCGACATGCCATATAGGATGTCTAGATGTGTCACTGTGTGGGTCAATCGCTTTCGAGATTCTGATAGGGCCATGGATGCTCTAGTAGTCGAGGAGAATGGCCAAATGTAGAAGTGTTTCGATGTATCCGATGCCTACCGTGAAACCATCCATGATGGAGTGGCTGCGTCGCTGATCCAATTCCGAAACCCAGAGGTCAATTTAGGGTTTCGAGAGTGGAACAATGGGGTCATAAAGGCTAGAAAACAGATGTTTGATGTCTTGTCCAGCGGAGACCCGAATCGGACATCGTGGTTCCAGAAATACATGATCTGTCAGAGTGCCTTGTTCGTGTTGATCCAGTCGTCTTGCCCAGAGCTGATCTCCGAATCTTAGGAATTAAAAAGTATGTCAAGGCTTTGGCTATAACATGAAACACGATATCGATAGGAAAGAATGTTAAACGGAGTCCAGATCGGAATCTGGAACATGGCCGTGGAGGCTGAATTTGCCTTAAAAGCAACGAGGCAACCAGGTGTGAAAGACTTGATTCGAGGGCATCGTGGTAATTAAAGATGCGGAAGATCTATGATGCGTGTAAATTGTAATGCAATCAACTCACGACCAGGCACTGCATGATAGCAATTCGCGTTGAATTTCAACTCGTCGACTGTATTAATGCTGACCCATGCAGATGTCGACACCTAAGTAAAGCAAGGTACTCTCTAGTCGCGATACTACCACCTTACTGCATCATGCATGTGCCTCGGCAGCATAGCTTGCAGTCTTAGCCTTTCAGTCCGGGGAAGCGCCAGCGCCATGGAAAACAAGTCCGCGCAGCAGCAGCTGAACGGCTTGAATGCTGATCATTTTCAGGATGCCTTTATGCATAATGCACGGTGGTGTCCCGGGACGTGGAAGCGAGACCACTGGTGCCCGGAAGGTAGTCACTCAGTAGTCAGTACTCCGTACCGTAGTTGAATGTCGGAAGAAACATAGCAGCCTTGCCTCACACTAGTATTGCCACGCGTGCTTCGTTGGTTCGTAGTATGGGCAGTCTGTCAGTAAGTATTCCGTATAACCCATCCTTCTGCGGTTGTTGCTGTTATTGGCGTGTTTGTAAAGACACTGAACAACAGACGTCGCATCTTTGCAGAGGTGGAAGAGGAAGAGAAAGAGAAGGAGAAAGAGAAAGAGAGAGAGGAAGAGAAAAGGAGAGAGGAAGAGGTGGAAGAGGTCGACGAGGTCATCGGCGACTTGATCTTACCGAATAGCCGAGGTACAGTACTACAGTGTTTGCCGGGAGTACTTAATTATAGTAGGTTCGATTCCTAATGGCGCTGGTACAATGGTGTTGTGGTTTTGTTCTTTTCTTACAGTACGTACGGAATAAGCACGACTTGGAAGATCATCGACCATCTGAAACCCCCTTATTAAATCCACCAATACTCCGTAACTACCACGAGTCACGACATCCACATTGACGAGGGAGTACTTTAAGTTAACCAATACCTACTAGCAGTACAGTACCTTGCTTGTAGTACCTTAGTACAAAACTATATAAAGTACCAAGTCACGTCTATCCGACAGACCGAGACAGTGACATATTTGATCTACCTCACGCTACGTCCATCAAGCAATCAAGCATCAACTCAAGGTAGATACCCGGCCATCTTAGGCGAAAGTCTGCAATGACAGTGGCAGTTCGGCCCATTGTTCGAACCTTAGTCGTTGGATCCTCAAGTCAGCGGAACATAGAGGCCCATCCTGTTTTTATCTCGTGGAAGCACGAAACCTAGGCCTTTTTTTACTTAAGGTAGATATTATTATTATTGCCTTCAAGCCCTTCGTGAGGAGTAGCACGCCCGCGCCACGGATCGATATTGCAGTCCTTTATGGCACGAATCTCATTCGCTACCTGCATATTCGTACTGGGTTCTCCGCATTCTCCAACGCCTTGGGACCACGCCCTTGTTACTTTGGCTCCAGCATGTTTCATCAGGTGACACGCAATGCACTCAGATTCGGCACACGGCCCTGTTTCATTTTCAATCGATGGAAACCGCTTGGCCCAATACTCCAACCACAAAGTGGTAGTATCTTCATGGCGCCATCCGAGCACTGGTGAGATGCTTGTGGATTGGCAATGTGTCACGCCTAACGGTTCTCAAGACATACATACTCCGTCTTCCTTGAAAGAGCCTCAAGCAACCGAAACGGCCTTGCATCTCCCGTTACTGGGTGGTTCCGAAAGCACCCCACCGCAGTTCTTGAAGCGCTCAAGGCCACGAACCGACGTAGACGGAGAAGGGTCGGGAAATCTGCAAAAGAAGAAAAGACGATTGAGACTTTATCTTATAACGTCAAGGCTTAGCAAGCCGTATGCCACTCCTCCAACGCACATCAACAGCAGAGGTACCATGAGGGTTGGCGTATGGGCTCGGCAGAGAGTGCTAGGCCGAGACCTTCTGCGGAAAGTCGCGGTTCTCAATTCGATCAGAATCAAAAGGATAGCAGCGAAAGAAGCTGAAGAGCATAGACCAGAAGTCGTCACACAAAGCTCTTTGTACAAGAATCTCACCGAAGCCGAAATCGAAAGCCTGGCTGATTGCGGCAGATCTCACCAATCCATCAGACATCTTGGATTTTGTATTCAACATTTTATTCCACCTCCGCCCTCACCTCCAGGTCTATCGAATTACGATGCTTTCGATGAGGAAGATGATCCTTTGGACGAAGAAGCGGACGAGATGACTGGGAGCGACACAATCTATTCTGACTTCAGTGTGCTTGACCCAGCAAGTTCAGATATTGAAGACTACGATTCTCTTCGTCCCTTCGACGACGATGGCAATGAACGAGAGTTAGTGATTGGACTTGGCGAAGACGTAATGGGTCTCATCATCGAGAATGAGAAACAGAATGAGGTGGAAGTTGCATTCTCTGGCCCGTGAGGTCTTCTTCACTACACCATCGAAGGATGATTCCTACTGTGTCCAGCCGCAGGTGGTGCATACATTACCTTGAAAGCGAAAGCCTTGCCTCTCGAATGTTATGTTGACAGCGAGCGAAAAGAATGGCGTTTTGTGTTTGCAAAGGTTCGGGGCTTTGAGATACCCACAACGCTGTTATTGTGTACGCGCGCTCTACACGCTCGACTTTCTAGCACGATCGGTAGCAATTTCACACATGGCCTAGCAAACTATTAGTGCTCTCTATTCCCCTTGCAACCACAGGAGATAAGTCAAACCTTGATAGCTTGTATCCTCTCAAGAAAGATGTCCCCACGGCTGATGCGAGACTCCAGGTCTTCCACTATGGTAGATCGAGATGTTCCATTAACAAAAACACTGAACCTCTACGTCAGGTTCTTCGCCACCTTGCAACATTTATTGATCACTCACACGTATCTTAGACCTGGAAAAGCGCTTTCGTACGAAGCATTGAGTTCCGCCCATGTCTTCTTATCGCTCTCTTGACCTGATTTAAGGTGTGCCTGTTCCCCCTGACTCTGGGTACTGTCAATGTTGCTCTCGCCCAATCTTGGATGGGCTCCCAATATGCTATCTAACCACTGCGTATCGCTCGTAGAGGATGACTCGGCCAAATCCACAAGCTGCACGCGGATAGCTGATAGAAGCTCGTTGTATGATGAAAACGACTGGTCATGTAGAAGCCCGACGGAGAGCGTATGAAGCGGTGTACTCGGCTCAAAGAGATGATCCAGGATAGCGGCACGCGCTGCAGACGAAAGGGTGGGGACGGATGAGATGGGGGGTAATCGGTAGGAAGTCATCGCTTCTGTAGTTGTAGCACATTCGGATTTTTAAGTCACACAAATCAGAGCCACGGCAGCGGTTCCAGTGTGTCTCTCCTATTCTTGGACCGTAGAGAACCAGACAGTATTCAAATGCTGAAGGACACGCAACAATGTTGAAAATAAGAGACGAAACAGGAAGGGTCATCGGGAAGGATTTAGATATGATGAGGGGGCGGCGGAATTTCATGCAGGAACGGGATGATTAAAACTAGCATTTTCGGTTTATCACCGCGAAAACGTGTGGGACAAGGTAGATACGGTGGACTGGACTAAGGTGATCAGCTTGCTACGTCAGTGACTTACATTCGAGCGGAACTCAAGCAAACTTTGACCTTTATGTACAGAATTGCAAGGAAAAGGTCGGCTGTGGATGTTGTATTGCATTGCGAAATCCAGTCCAGCCGCAATCTCTACCCCTGATTTCGACCGTCGCCAAATTGGTGCCCTTAGCCGACGTTTCCCCTACCCAGGAAGCACAAGCCAGGCTGGGGACTGGAGGTTTCATGAGGCAGCAACATGTCACTCGATGGCCTGGATGCCAGAGAAGTCAACGAGGCATATGCATCCGCACTTGGAGAAGGTGGAGGATGGTATGCGTCCTTTCAAGCAGGTTGAAGTCCAGTAGCTAATCCCCATGCAGGTTCCTCCTCAAATATACAGGACGAGCTGAGGTGGGTCTATTAGGGAAGGGCGTCGGGGGTCTCGTGGAGGTCAAGGAAACCGTCGACCAATACGACGAGCAATCACCATTGTATGGCTTTGTGCAATATCGGAGGAGGAAGGTGGTCCTCAAATATGTACCAGAAGGGACTTCACGACTGCTTTTGGGTATGCACAGTTCCCAGAATTGAGATGTCAAAAAGCTAAACAAAACTTTTGTAGCACGCATGTCTATTCACTTCCAAGCTGTTGTTGAAAAGCTCACGCCCTACGATACGATCTTCCCTTTCACGTTCTCAGCCGAGCTAAATGAAACCGCCTTTTCGGCAAGTTGCTCGTTACACACAGCTTCGGCCTCAATCAAGTCCTCAACTGATTCACTTCGGCAGCGAGGGTTAGCAGAGATTGCGGAAGATGTGTGTGAAAATCAAGCCACAACAACCAATAACAAGGACCTTAGCAAGGTCATGACCAGTACAAAGTTGGGGCAACGTGCTTCAAGTCGCGTCGATCTACCGGACTATAAAAGCAGTGAGAAAGAAAACCATAGACCCGGTTCCAGCAAGCAGAGCGCGTCACCCGCGCCCTTGTCGCGAACCCCCTCTAACGTGGATAAAGCGCTACCACCAACACCTGCTGAACTAAATCAGGAGACAGAAAAGCCTAAGACTGCTGCGAATTATGATGAGTACGAAGTGAAACCCAGTTTTGACGGGCGCCCTTCCTCTCAATCGCTCCGCCCTACTACACGAGATTTGCAAAGTGTGCACGGATATAATCCGAAAGTGAAATTAGGCCCCCGTCCCTCCACTGACACGCATGGGCGGCCAACTGCCACAGATCCGTCTTCGCGCGTCACAGATACTCGACCAATTTCGACGTTGCCCGCTGGCCTCCGTATGCCAGTACGCAAAGCAGCACCAAGGCCGAAGTCTCAGCAAAGTCAAACAGGTCCTCACAGCACAATGGACCCTGCAGCATCATTCGTGTCATCAACACCGTCGTTGCCGACTAAGACAGCCTCAATAAAGGCCCAACCTGCCAAAACTCCTCGACGGCCAAGTGCAGGAATTAATGGAGACCTAAGCGCTCACGTGCAGAGTCTCCCACCAAAGTCGCCCACCATGACCCCCGAGAAACGAAGGTTGATGAAGGCCTTGCAGCTTCGTCAGAAGCAGATAGCTGCTCGTAGCTTACAAGAAACCTACGAGGCTGAGGCCGTTCCAGCTGTGCTTAACAATCCAACGGCTACCAAAGCTGCACACATGGACTCCGGTATTAGAACATCAGTCGATGTATTCAGCGTTGATGAAAACTCCAACATCGTGCACTTTGGCACAAATATTTTCGACAAGGAGACGCTTGTCAATACGGAAGCTTCTCCGATCTCTATAACCGAAGCGTCTGATGGACCTTCTACGCAAGCTTCATCGGTCTCCGATGAGGAGGAAGCAACAGCGAAACAACACAAAGCTGCTTCTATCAAAAATAGCTCGGATAAACAGACTGACGTCAAGCCAATGTCTACTATATTCCAAGAGTCCTCTGTACAGTCATCCGACGCAAACCTTATACCATCCGCTCTCTCGATTCCGCGAGTCGATGAAACTCTACGTGAACAACCGTGTACGCAGAAGACAGTGTCACAACCGAAGATACCACAAGTCGAAGGTCCCACAGTAGAGAAAGACTCAACTGATGTTGGACCTGATTCCGTCTGGAACAGTCACGCTCCAGCAGTTCCGCCCCCCAAAATGGTTTCTTCCCTCCCTAAATCGACGAGTGATGACAATTCGCAGCAAGAGATGCCGCTACCAGCTATCAGTGAAGACGAAGATCCAGTTCTTAATCCTCTGGGACTTTCGTACCGCGAGAGAATTGTTTTGCTACCATTCCTACAGCAAGACGCATCGCCTCAGGTGGCACACTCGCAGGTTACTAGCCATCCTAAAGATGAGGACGATACTTGGACAAACACAAGGCCTTCCACAGCCGATACTATTGCAGAGAATCGGTACCGCCGACACGGTCTGACTCCAAGCGTAAAGAGAGTGTCAGAGACTTCAGACGAGAACTTCCTCTCAGATGATTCGTTTATGGAAGAGCTCAAATATGCTGTAGTCCAAGAAGCTAAGCCCATCTCGGTTTCAAAATCCCCTATTACACCAGTCTTTCCCCGAACGGCCAGTGATCAGGGCAGTGAACAGGGTAGAACAGCTCGAAGTGTATTCAATCCTCTTCACCATGCCAGCAGAGAAGACCTGTTAAGCCCAAACCAACAAACACCCTTTTCTGTTCGGTCCTTCTCAATCCCTGAATCCCAAAACTTTGGAGTGAAGCCGACCCAGATTTTATTACCAACGAAAGTAGGCGTCTCATCAGGGATTTCGCAGCGCATCAAGGCTCTGGAAAAGCTATCAAGCCGGCCACCAAGTCCGTCGGGCGCTCAGCTTCCGTCTCCTGCAACAAGTCCGCCTTTTATCAATCTCCGGAAGTCTTCTCTGCGCAGCCCGCCAGCTCCGCCAGACTTTGCAAACTATAGTGGGCATAAGAGCCGTCAATCCGTGCCCTACCCCTCGCCATCACTGTCGCCAGAAGCAGACCCAACCAGGTATCAGGACACTCCAACCCCACCAGAGACTTCTGGTAGACCTGGAAAATCACGTCCAGAATCAATATCTGTGACGGCCAGAATAATTCGAGGCGGTCGGAACAAGGTTCCTGAAGTACCGCTAAATCCATCCGAACCATGTCCTGTAGATCTATATAAAAGCCCTCTTACAGTCGACCATCAACCCAGGGAAGATGCACCAAGACGGAGTTTATCACCTTTAAAGCCCCCTACCCGAAGATGGGCCTCCAATATGTCCATGTCCTCGTCCAGCACAGAGCACCATAGCGACTCCGCCAAGGCTTCACGACGCGATTCCTTCATGAGTAGGCGCTCAGCGTCAAGTCGCAGAGGAAGCGATGTAGACCTTCCACGATCCATAAGTGAAACCACGCTAGCTACGCTGACTACCGATGGTAAGAGAGAGGAAAAGAAAGAGTCGAAGAAAAGCAGGTTGTTCAAACGCATGTCGAATATCTCGTCTGCTTCGCGGAGAAGTATTGTGCAAGCTTTGAGTCCTTCGGTCACGGAGGAACCGATTGCTGAACATCATGAGCCGGTCTACGAAGCACTTCAAGCGATAATTGAAATCGGGGATGTCAATGTCCAGTTTCCTGATACTTTGGTAGGCAACCCCTCGTCTTGACATAATTTTCTCCCACTAACCATCCTTCAAGCTATGGAAACGTCGACATATGATCATCGAACAAGGAACCCTAGTCCTATCTCCACCCAAAGCGGACAACGTAAGTTGCCTACAATCCCTCACACAACCTCGAGCCTCACGATAACCAAAACCCCCCAGAACTCGAAAATCCTAACCAAGCGTTTTCCCCTTGCCGAATTCCATTCCCCCTACATTCCTGATCAGGACCGACAAGAGCTTCCCAACAGCGTTATTCTTGATTTCAAAGACGGCAGTACTTTGCAGTGCTCATGTGAACACGCTGATGGGCAGGCTGAAGTCTTGCAAGGTTAATTCCTACCAAAACCGCTCCCCCTAAATCAGAAGAAAATCGCTGACTCTTACATACAGCTCTAAAACAAGCCCACGGCCTCCACACCTCATAGTAGCGATTCAAGAATACCCTCGCCCGCACCTAGATCCAATCCCTTGCCCACACATGACAGTACACGAACGCAAAATGGAATGAATATATCGTTGTGCGGAGGGATATTGTTTCCTTGTCGTAGCAACGCCGGGGAAAAGCTGCGGATTATGACATGCACCGCACTGAAAAGGAGCATTCGACGCCCTTCTTTCTCTCGCTTATTGTTTCTAGCTGTCCTTTACGTCTCAGCGAAGCCCTGAACAAGCCTTTCGTATGCTTCATGCATTGAACCACCCTTCTCTCAATTGGCTGCTTTCCGATCAGAGAGAGATTCTAATCCGGGAAAAGCGGTTTTTGATCATGATTTTTCTACAGTTATGTCCACGAATATGCGTAAGCATCTCGAGCAAAACCCAACAGCCTCAAATAAGAAGACCTGGAAAATATCTAAAGCACTGTAACGCACTATATAACACCCCCCCAATCCCAAACACCTATGTGCTCACACCAATCGTGATCCCCCCAAAACCCCTCCCTCGAGTTCGAGAGCCTGGCTCTGTTCAATGTAGGCACGTAGGTACGATAGCGGAAAGAAAGAAATGAATGTGTTTTGCGTTCTTTGGTAGCGAGAGTTATAGAATACATATATCCCCCTATCTCAATCCCCTCCACGCCCCAATTCTCCTCTCCAACCACCCCCCACCCCCAAAAACAACCTCCTCGTTCACGCTCACCCATCCGCTTCTTTCCCATTCCACAATCAAATCAAATCAAATCAGCTTATCGTTCAATGACACACATATATATATATATACAAAAACCTAACACCCTCCACGCCACCAAGGTCGGACGTCATGATCAGTCCGCGACCACAGCGCCCGCTAGAACTCTCGGGTTACTGGCGGGCGGGACTAGGTTCGAGGCGGTTGGTGTTCGCTGGGGTTTTGGTTCTTTTGTATGGATGGATAGGTGGGGGTTCTGTCTGGTTGTTTGAAGGGCGAGGGGGTGGTTTTTTTTTTCGGTTTCCGGTTTTTTCGGTTGTTGGCTGTTATGTTGTTGGGATGGGCTGTGCTTGAGTTTTTGGTTTTTGGTTTTTCGGGGGGGGGGGGGGATTAAATATCTTGAGAGGCGGGTTGGGTCTGTCAGGTGCCTGATACACGCGCTTGATCGCAGGGTTGCGGATGTTGGTAGATTTGACAATTTGGATGGGGCTATTCCATGCTGTCTAGGAATTTTACTGCTATCCTGTGCTAGGTTCGGAATTTGAGAAGGAGGTTTTCGAGCATTTTTGCGCTGCGTTTGCGCGGGAAGAAGGTGCAGAAAATTTGGATTGTGTTTGGGGGATGCGGTGGAAGAAGAGGGGGATCGCGAGGGATTTCAGATGCGCGTGGTTGTGTGGGTTTTGAGAAGGGGAGTTGGGATGCGTTGGGGTTGGTGAGATGGAGAGAGTTGAGGGAAGGGAAGGGTGCTGAGAGGAGGCCGTACGGATTGTTGCATTGATTCGAGAAGTAACAATTGTTGGGACAAGAGCGGATAGGATGATGTTTTCCGACTTTTTGGGTTTTTGGTTTTGAAACTTACGCTACATCAAAACATCCGCCTCCGAAACCCCCAGTAAGCCCTCCACGGCAACTTCCATTCTCTCCTCCTCAGCTCTTCCCTAAAAACGTCAAAGTCGTACTTTTGGAGCTTCCCCAGCCACAGACTCGTCGCTACCGCTGGCATGAAAACGCCAAACGCTTTGTCGATTTCTTCGTTCTGTAGTTTGTTCTTATTTGTAGGTGATGTGCTGGTGCGATGATGGCTGTATTGATGTTCTTCCTCTGCTTCGTGCTCAAAGTCATGCCCTACATCTTCCCCCCCTCGGACGTTCTTGAGCATTTGCCGTGCCGTGATTAGGTGGTCCGATGCCCTGGTTGCTACAGCGAAGACCGCATCTCGGAGACCAGGAGCCTCGGCACCCCGCCTCAGAATGTCCTCCTCCCTGACCCCCGCCTCAGCCATGACATCTAATGGCAACGTCACGGCCCCTTGACTGCTTCTTTGAGAATCGAGACTCCCTGCTAATCCCGAGCGGTTAGAATGGTGTTTCGGTGGCGGCGGAAACGCGACGAGCGGTAAGCCGCGCAGAACAGCGACAATGCCGGCCGCTTTGCCAATGTGCGAGGCGATATGATCGGCTGTTAGGGATGTGAGAGGAAGGGACTGGAGAGTAAGGTATAACAAGGTTGAGTAGGTGTTCTCCGCATACTTCTCAAGCGCTTCAAGACTCGGATACGGGGCATTACTCATATACTGCTCGCGCGCGGAAACGATGCGCAGGAACCAGGATTTACTCATCCCTGCGGTACCGCCAGTGCGGGCAGAGAGGTCCTCGAGGACATGCGAGAGCAGTATGGCGACGGGTTGCTTTGGGGGCGAGCCGGTAAAGGACCTGGAAACGTTGTCGCGCCAGAATTGGAGGCGCATGGAGCCGACAGTGGGGGTGGAGACAGTGTCGGCAATGCGAGAGGTTTCAATGTTGAAGGCACGGATGGCAAGGTGGGCGGGTTGGGCGGAAGGGGGAATGAAGGTTTGGAGGGTGTAGGATGGGGAGTCGTATTTCCTATAAAGGGCTTAGAGTGTATAAGACGTTGATACATCTGAGATGACGCTTACTGAAGAAGATCGAAGCAGTATCTTTTTGCTGATTCAAGTTCTGCTGCAGACACGCCCGCGGTTGCAGGGGTGCTGTAGCTTGATGAGTAGCGAGAACATCGATGAACACAAAATCTGGTATATTGTAGCACCCTGCTTGTACTTTTGTTGTTCATTCTGATCAGAGGGAAAGGCTCAAGAGAATGAAGCTAGAAATAGAACAAAAGCCATCAGCAGACTTTGCAGGAACAGTCATATGAAAATGCACCGAATCTATCAATACAGGATCCTAAATAAAATACAGTGACCGGAAAGCAGGACTATCTATTGCAATGAAATACACTCAAGGATGTAGAACCGTTATTGACATCTATTATTTATGCCACTAGCTATCTCGAAAGGATCAATGACGAATCGAGCGCTTCGGCGCCTGAGGCGTCTAGTGCGAGTAGACAAACGAGCGAAGGTTTCGTCATCCCCCTTTACCTTGGATATGGCAAGAGAAAATGACACATCCTACAATTCCACTTGAACATCATCCAAGTTCATGATCATAGCGATATTCCGTTCTCCACGCTTCATGAACACTGGTGTACATGTGGAAACAGAGATCGCCGTAAGCTCATTATTCCAGCGTTCAGTTGAGAGGTTAAATTCAGCTACCAAAAGCTATGTATTCCCACTGGAGTCTTCTCTACCATCAGAGGCGGGATTGGCTGGAGTGGGCTCCGTCCTTAGGTCTCTTTGTCGTATTCTGAAGTTGATCGATATGGGTCCTTCTGAAGTAGGGTTCGAGTTCGATTTCTTACTTATAGGTGTTGAACAACTACATGTTTTGCTAACAATTCTCGTGGCGGAACTTTTGTACCTAGTCGTCGCCATGGGACTAGCCTTCCATGTTCGCTGTGTCTTCCTTAAATAGCAGACACAAACCCTGGCAGCGCCTCCTCAATCAGCAAGTCTACCCACACTATAGGAAGCTATGCTTGAATCCTTCCCCTCTCGTTTGCACGAACGTCCCTGATCGACTTCGCTGAGGACGCTTCTCGTGATTATATTTCTTGTCATCAGGGTTGCACTTGTCTATGTAGGGAGTACAAGTTATGCTAAATTTGGCTCTATGAACTTAGCTTTGACTAAGGTACCCAATAGTGATGCCTACTGCTTGACTTTGACTATCGGACTTCCATCTCGAAAATGAAGCCTAGAATGATCATATAACTAAGGAACGATTGTATTATCATTTGATGACAAATGCAAAGGCGCGAGTGGTGGGGGAGGTATGATTGAGCAATCTCGAAGACATCTTCAACCCTTCAGGAGTGAGAATAACTGTGGAATAATATAAGAGACATGAGATCTTTAGACTTGGAAGACTTTCTTGCAGATTTTCTTGCATTAAAATTGATGAACGACCTGTGCAGCTAGTTATCAGCTTCGACGAAAGGCTCATTCTAAGATTTTAAGGCATGGAGTGTCAGGCTTTTCCGTTGGATTGAAGGCAAGGCGTAAATATGGCGTGGTAGATCAGCGCTCATCATTCACATCCATCTCTCTAATATATCTGATATCTAAAATCTAAAATCTATGCTCAATAGCATCCATCGCTGTGACTGCGTCTGCGGCAAACCCTTTGGTTGCCTCATTAGTATCGCTTCTCCGCGTGATAGAATCAAACATCGTCGTCCATAATGCCCATCTCTCCTTACAGAGCCCGCTCTTTCCATTCCAATGCGGACCTCCCATAGCGGGATCGCCCTTGAGCGGGTGTGCTGGCCACTCCTGCTCACTATCGTGAAGCTGTCTTCCTGCGAAGAGAACCCACATTGCTGACGCAGGCAACAATTTTTCCAGCGTTTCCGCTCCATTCTCTGTCTCCAGCGTTTCCCTCATAGACCAAATCGCGTACAACGAGAAGTCCTGAATCCCAGCAGCCGTAAGCCTCGCTATAAACGCATTCAAATTCGTCCAGCCTTTAGCTGTAATAGCATCATGTCCGCACCCTGTAGGTGTATCGTTCCATGATTTTCGCATGCTAGGGCCAAAAATGACAAGATCGGTCCAAAGTTCGCCAGAGCCATTCCAAACCCACCCAGTTTTCAGGTCTTCACGACCCTGCGGCGGGGGAGGGTTCGGGCGTGATTTAAGGGCGGCCATTAGATTGACGAGCGCGGTCTGCGTGGAGGAATCATCATGCAGAGTGTCTTTTGCATAGCCGATAATGTTGAGCCAAAGGGTCCAGAGGCGGCCTTCGGTGCTTTGGCCAGGTGATTCGAGTTCTCCTGCGGTATATGAAGTTTCGATGGGTTTGGCAAGGGCAAGTACGACCGCGGATAGAGATAATGCGCCTGTAAGATAGGTCAGTGGGAGAAGGCATTGCTGTGTCAGTGTGAAGGGGCATGTTCTTGGAACTGCAGCTGCACAGTCTTATCTATACCGCCGTGCACGATAATTTAATGGAATGGTAGCACGGGACAATGAGGTCGCAGAAAAATGACACGCAGAACAATAAGGAACGCAGAACATATCGGTTGAGGGACCAACGCGTAGTAGAGTAGACACTCTTTGAACCACCTGCCCCTCTAGATAGGAAAGGTGGGATTTTCTGATATGCAAAACCCAAGTTTTCAACAAAGTTGAATGATGATATGAATATAATTACTTGATTCTCGGTTTATTTCGTTACATTTCGTAACGCTTATTTGAAGATTTTCTTTGAAGTCAATCGATTTGGTGGTTCGATACGAATCATTGTGGTATTAGTCGAATAGATTCGGGCGGCTTGGAATCTTATGACTAGGAGATTCTCTAGATTCTTTTGTTTTCTAAACAACGATTCTAGTCACCTATAAAACCCCTTCATCTACTCCACTCACATACCAACCCTCCACCCCATCCGCCCCCCAAACCTCTTTCCATCTCTTAATCATCTTCCACATAAGCCCCGCCTCAAGACACCCCCACCCCTCTCCTCTCTTTCATCAAAGCCCTATACCCATCCACGACCCTCGCCCTCGCCTCACTCAGCTCGCCCTGTCGTTTCAGGCCTCCTGTTCCTGGTCCAACTCCACCGGGCGCTTTCATCTTTTCGCGCACACGTACGAGTTTAGGCGGTGCGAGGACGACGTCATGGAGGCCGACGAGACCTTTAATTCCGAACGATGATACTGGGGTGTTAGTGATGGTGGCGGTGGTGGAGAAGGTGCGTTTGGAGGTTATGGCTGCCCAATCATCATCGCCTTCGTCCACAAGATCACCCTGCCTTCTCTTCTTTCCCTTTTTCGTTCCCACCGTGCCCGCCCCGACCACTCCACCCCTATCACCGTCAAACTCCTCATCACTCTCCTCCTCCCTCGCTTCCTTCCTCCGCCGTTCCTCCTCCCTCCATTCTCGCTGCATCCGCTGCATCTTCTTCTCCGTCTTCGTTTGTCTTGGTTTTTCGCCCTCGAATTTTACTTTGCGTTTTGAGGTGAGTCCCAAGACGGGTAGCGCGGCGTCGACTCGCGCGGAGAAGGCGGAGAGGGGTTCGGAGGGGTGGATTTTTGGAAAGTCTGGGATGATGGATGCGGTAGGTATGGTGGTATCTGATGAAGGGCGGGGTGGAGGAGAGTCGGATGAATTAGCAGGACGCTTTCGCTTTTTGGAATGACGAATACCGTCATCTAGACCAGAGGGCAGTTTGCGGCCGGTGAGGGTGTAGGTCATCAGCCGGGTGAAGCCGCGAGGGGTGTCATCTGCGGTGGTGGATTTGAGGTGTCGTTTACCAGAGCGTGGTCCTGATGACTTGCAAGTAGAAACGGATGGAGGGGCTTTGGTGACTGGGAGGGAGTGTGCGAGGGAGGTAGGGGGAAGGTCGTAGCTGGAGAGAGAGGATTAGCGAGGCTGGTTTGGGCGGGGGGGAACATGGGCGGGGTGGAAGAAGAGGGGTAGTTACGAAGGGCCATTTTTGGATTTATCTCTCTTGTGTTTGTGAGGCATGTTGGCGGGGATTGACAGTAGAATGGATACTGGTGCCTACCTTATGGAGGGGTGTGAGATGGAAACACTTTTGCGGACCGCGGAACACTTCCGCGTCACATCCCGCCCTTTCTAATCTGCCTTACCTACCTTAAGATACTCTACTCACCATGCTGAGCTGCGACGCTTTCGAACTCTGTCGGTTTTTACTTTACGCATGACATTGAGTGGAGCTGGACTCTCCTTGGCAATAGAGCTCAGTCCTATATTCCTTCCAATTAAGCGGTTGTGCTCATCATGCTCTGATACTGCAGGGAATCTGATCAATGGTATATAAGGAGTCGGTCGCGGTGGGTATTCCACTAGCGGATGATAATGAAAACGAGGAACCACCATTTACCTCTTCAGCTTCAGAGCATCTCCTAAACCATAACTTCGAGTTTGGGGAGGTGAGAACAGAAGAGGTGCCCTTATGGAGGAGACTGAAAAACAATTTGTTGGGTAGAGGACGGAGAGGATGTACGTTACGTTCTGAGGCAGTGTCTTGCGCTCAATGCGGAAAGAAAACTTCCGGTAGACAGACGCCCTTGCGCAAGTGCACGTCTGTTGGGTTCTGGATATTTGCATTATTGTAAGATCTCCAGAGCTGCTTTGTATTCTCGCTAATGTTACTAACAGCCAATCAGTGGCGTACTCCAACTACTGAATTTGTTAATTGGTTTAGCACCATCATTTCCCTCAGATGGTATTCATCGTATCCTAAGACAGTGGGGCAAACCAGGACAGATTGGTGAAGAGCTATCTTCATGGCCAACAGATTTCTCTCGAGGCATTATACCCATACCGTGCCATTCTCACAACGACTATTGGCGACGGGTCCCATTGTATTCTGCAATTGAGGCAGGATGTATGAGTGTCGAAGCCGATGTCTGGCTTATAGACGACGAACTGTATGTCGGCCATTCTCGAGCAAGTCTCACAATTGAGCGTACTCTTGCCAGTCTTTACATAAACCCTCTTCTTGATATTCTATCACACCAGAATCCCACTACCTCATTCCACCCCAATGGGAACACTAGTCTCGACGGGGTCTTTGATACCACTCCTGAGCAGTCGCTTGTACTCTTGATAGATTTTAAAACATCTGGCTCCGATCTCTGGAGGAATGTTATTTCCGCACTAGAACCTCTGCGCTCTCGGAACTACCTGACCCATTACAATGATGTTGATGGAATAGTCCACGGCCCCATTACAGTTGTTGGTACAGGCAATACCCCGTTCGAGCTAGCTTCTTCAAAGTCCACAAATCCGCATCTTGATGTTTTCTTTGACGCCCCGTTAGATCAGATGTGGGAAAACCCAAGAGAACAACAGCTTCCGGCTAACTCGAGCTCGAAAATAAGGCCTCCGTTGATAGATCAGGATCTCTATAACACCTCGAATTCCTACTGCGCTAGCACTTCTTTTGCCGACGCAATTGGGTACCCACGGCAAGGCCAATTGACAAATCAACAAATGAGCTTGATCAAGGGACAGATTGCGGGCGCTCACGAGAACGGCCTCAAAGCAAGATACTGGGACTTACCTTCTTGGCCGATAACATTGAGGAACCATATTTGGGACGTGCTAGTTAAAGAAGGGATAGACTTGTTGAACGTTGATAATTTAGAAGGCGCCACACAGCGAAGATGGAATTGAAGGCTTTCAGTACATGCCCTTGTGGCCAGGCATTTAGTGATATTCAAGGTGCCTTGGATTACTTAGTAAGTTCTGGGAGAAAGACTACGGGTGAATCAGAATACGATATCATCTTAT
>JAABUS010003532.1_pt1 | contig 25132 bp, 10 predicted proteins | sample 5560161 | NCBI WGS metagenome assembly JAABUS01 (sample SAMN10711885, study PRJNA513376) | rock metagenome | isolation source: Antarctica rocks | place: Antarctica: Victoria Land, Trio Nunatak nord | collected 2016-01-04
GCACGTCCTGTGCCCCCCCCCCCCATCATCATCTCACTCATCCCGGGCATACCCGCCGAACCCGGCATGCCACGCATACTCCCTCTCTGCCCTTGCATGGCCATGGCCATCCCACCAAACCCCGTCATGCGGCTCCGCCCGGATCCCCCCATGGTCATCCCGGGCATGCCGCCACTTCCAGACATGCCCATCATCCCTCCGACTTGTCCTGCCTCCATAGCCACCTTGAACTCTTCGCCTTGGAGCGGCTTGGTGACACGCATGGCGGGCTTGGCCATCTCGAAGTCCATGATCTGCACGGACATCGGCGAATTCTCGAAGGCAACGAGGAATTCTTGGAGGTCCTCCTGCGCGAGGAGGACGGTCATCTTTACCGGTACGACCCTGAACTGTGTGTTCTCCACGCCCTCGCTGGTCTTGAGATAGTAGACCGCCTCGGCTCTGCCCTGGGCACTCATGCCACCGCCGCCACGCATCTCCATCATCATGCCCATGCCCGGCATGGCCGCCTCGGCGGGTTCCTCGGCGGGGGCTTCCTCAGTGCCGGGAGCAACCAGTTCGGGGGCCTCTTCGAGGGTATCTCCCTTGGCCATCGAACGCTGGTCCTGGGCGTCACCATTGCCCACCTCGAGCAGGTTGATCTGCTTGACGAGGGCGGAGTCCCAGTCCTTGGCATCCTTGTTGACCTGGGCAACCACGTCGAGCATCGTGGACTGGATCCAGAGCCGTTCTTGCGCCTCCCAGACTTTCCCGAGGCTCGGAGGGGCGTCGATGGTGAACTTCGCCGGCCGTAGCAGGGCTTCCTCGGGCTGCGCCACGGTTTTCCCCTCGCCGGTCAACGGATCGTACGGTTTGAACGAGTTGTAAACCTCGGTCACGGCCTTGGGATACTCGTTCACGTAGTCGATGATCGCCAGCTGGACGACGCTGGCGTCGGCTTGATCAGGCTCGGGCCACTTGCGACCCCACTTCTGGAATGGCTCGCCCTCGATCGTCGGCCATTTCAGTAGCGGCGCCTGCCGCTCGTAGAGCTTCTTCCAGGTCGCCGTGACGTCCTTGGTTAGTTGCTCGTGCTTTTCGGAGACCAACTCCTTGTATTGCTTGTTTTTGACGACGCCGGAGGCATATTCCTGAACATCGGTGTTGGCCTTCTTGATGAGCTGGGTCCCCTGGTCCGCCTTCGCCCTGACCTCGCCCGATCCCAGGAAATAGGCCAGCGCCGGCAACAAGGCCGAGAAGCCGACGGCGATCCAGAATCGATATCCGATCATCAGCCGGAGGATGTCTTTAACTTTATCCATGGTCGCGGGAGCCTTTGGGGTTTCGACGGGAGGAAGTGACGACCCAGGCGGATGGCGACTCGAGATCGCCAGAGTGGCCTGGGCGCGAGACGTGGTGACAGCGGGGTGATGTCCCGGCGACATCGGAGCCAATCGGCCTCTACCCGGGGCGTCTACCGCCCCGGGTAGAGGCCGATTCGGCCGCCCATCATCGCGGCGTCCCGGGGGTGGCCGGAGCCGGGCCAGGCTTGGGGACCGCCGGTGTGGTGCCGGGAGTCGTCGGTGCGGTGCCCCCCGGCGTGGTGCCGGGGGCGGCCGTGGGCGACGAAGCGCCGGGGGCCGCCTGCTGGACCTGGGCCTTCATGAGGCCCTTCGTCACGACCGCCGACTTTTCGAGCGACTCTTTCTTGAGCACATCCTCGTTGACGGCGACGGTGGGCTGAGTCTGTTGCGCTTCGGCCAACTCCTTCTCGATCTCCGCGAGTTTCGCGTTCCTCTCCTCGTCCGTCTTGGGCTGGTCCTCGGGTTTCGGAGGCTGCCAGACGAACTGGATCAAGAAATCAGTCCGGGTCAGGGTCGTGAGCTTCACCTTATCCTGAGGGGAATTCCCCCTCATGCCCCCCTGGCTGTACATACTCATTCCTCCTTCCATCCCCGGCATCATGCCCGACCCCATTCCGGATCCCATGCCCGATCCCATCCCCGGCATCATGCCCGATCCCATCCCCGGCATCATGCCCGATCCCATCCCCGAGCCCATCATTTCCGAACTGCCGCTCATCATCCCCATGCCAGGACCCATGCCGCCGGACATCCCGGGCATCATTCCCATGCCACCTTCTTCACCGGCAGCCACGGCGGGGGTGGCGCGGGCGAGGATCGGGACGGTGTTGCTCGCCAACCCGTTCGTGACGCCCGCTTTTTCGGTCGTCCACAACGGGTCGCTCGTCATCCAGGCCAGCACCACATGGTGGACGCCGAAGAGGCGGAGCGACGGCTTCATCAGGCCCGGCAAAATCTTCTCGACCAGGTAGGGATAGGGGCCGAAGGAGGTCTGAATCTCCGTTTTCTCCTTGTACTTCTTACGCTCTTCGTTCGTCGGGCGGGGGTTGTAGTGGTGGCCGACGACCTGGATGATCCACCCTTCTCCCTCCGGGGGCTTGGACCGATCGAGCTTATGCATCAGGTTCTTGGCGGTTTCGCTGAGCGTGCCCGAGTCGAACCATTCCGCCGCCACGTCGGCGCGCCAGACGGGCTTGATCGCGTCGATGTGGACGCGGAGTCGGTCGAGCTTCGGCTGGTCGGAAGGTTTCTTGGGGTCGAGCTTGAAATCGCGGACCGGGTCGGGGAAATACGCATTGATCGTCTTGAGGAAGTTCGGCCACGTGGCGCGCTCGGTGTTATCGACGACAAGGGACTTGCCCTCGGCAAGCTTCGTCTCCCACTCCTGCTTGGCCGACTCGAATTCGGTCTTGAATTGCGCGCCGATCTTGCTGGCCTGGTCGGCCTGAATGACGGCGGCCTTGAAATCCGGCCGGCTGACCTTCGCGAGGACGCGGTAGTCGCCCAGGAAGAGGACCGAGAAGCCCAGCATCAACATGGCCGAGGCCGCCAGGACCCAGGGCTTCTTGGCGCGGATCAGGCGGACGCGTTCCACTTCGGGGGGGAGCAGGTTCGTCCGCAGGCCGCTCCGGCGCAGCCCCTGGACCGCCAGGCCGTAGGCGACGCCGAACGACGGCAGGTTCTCCTGGAATTGCGGCGCGCCTTTGACCTCGTCACCGTCCATGCGCCCGAAGCTCTCGAGCTTCTCGACCTCGTGATTGAGGTTCTGCTGGAGGAATTTCTGCAAGCCGGGCAGTTTGAAGCCGTTGCCCAGGCCAACCACCTTGACGATCTTGGCCGTGCGGTTGACGCTCGAATAGAAGCCGATCGAGCGATTGATCTCGCTGGCGAAGTCGTTGAAGACGCCGCGCATGGCCGTGAAAACCGCGCGCGGGTCGGGGGCCTTGGTGGCGTTGCGCTTCAGGTGCTCGGCCTTGGCGAAGGTCAGCTTCAGTTCCTTCGTCAAGGCGCGGGTGAAGTGATTGCCGCCGATCGGGACGTTGCGCTGCCAGATGCGAACGCCGTCAGTGATGATCAGGTCGGTGTTGTCGGCACCGATGTCGAGCAGGACGACCGAGCCCTTGAGGTCGTTCCCGTTGAGCTGATCGAAGGTGATGAAATTGTACAGGGCGATCGGGCCCATCTGCACCAGGTCGACCTCGATCCCCGCGACGCGGAAGGGCAGGATGGCGCGGTTGATCTGGTCGCGCTTCATCGCGAACAGGCCCACCTCGGCCATCGTGAAGTCTTCATCGCCCCCGTCCTCGTCGCCGATCTGCTGGTAGGCCCAGATGACCTCATCCAACGCGAAGGGGATTTGCTGCTTCGCTTCGAACTTCACGATGTCGGGGATTCGCTTCTTCTCGACCGGGGGTAGCTTGATGAACTTGACCAGGCCGGCCTGGCCGGGCACAGAGATGGCCACCTGGCAATTCTTCAGGTCGTTGCGCTCGATGAAGGTCTGGAGGGCCTGATGGACGGATTGCTCGGGATCCGCGTCGGGCTGGCTGAGAATCTTGGGATACTCAACGAAGTCGAACGCGACGGCCTCGACCCTGTCGGGTGTCGGGCCCGGCACCAGCTTCAAGGCCTTGAGGGCGGCCTGCCCGATATCGAGCGCCCAGACTGCCTGGATCTTCGCCATGCGTCAGATCTCCCGTCCGGCCGGTGAGGTGGCCAATCCTGAGGGGAATGCGAAATGAGACGGCAACCGCCAAGGTGATGCGGCCCGCCGGTCGGCGTCGAGACGATTTTGATTTTTCACGCTAGCACAGCGGCCGACGTGACGTCAACCGACCGAGGAGGCTCGCTTGAGGTCTCGGAGCGGTCCTGAAGTCTTGGACGGTTCGCCCGCCGCGAGAGTTCCCCGAGGCGTGGGAATCGCTCGAATCCTCCGACGACCCGGGCTCGCTCCCGGTGTCCAGACGAATTGCTCTATCTTAACATACGGGCGGGGACCCGGCCCGGTTCACGACCGGCCCTGAGCGGATCGGATCGGGCGCACCGGGACGCCAAGGGCGTTCAACGGTTGGTGCGGCCTCGGGGCTCGGGCCGAGCGGCCGAGGATCGTACCGAGGGGGGCTCGGGGCGGCGAAGGCGGGTCGGGACGTCCACGGCCTGGGGGACCGAGGGGGGGATCGATACGACCGGTTCGATCCTCAGGTCATCGAAGAAGACGTCGCCGTAACCGGCGAGCCCGAGCGTCACGGTCATCTCGCCATCGGCCGGGACGCGGCGATACAGGACGACGCGCGACAGCTCGGCGATCGGGTCGGTGGTCCGGAATTGCAACGGCTCGCCGCCGATGGAATCACGGACGATCACGCCCCCTGCGCCCGGGGCGCCGGCGATCGGCCGGTGCACCAGCACCGAGATGCGGACGAACTGCTTGGCCCCGACGCGGACGGCCGGGGAGCGGACCGCCGCCACCGGGAAATCCACGAACGGAGGGAGCTGATCGAGGCCCTTGGCATCCTTCGCCCCGACCGTCATCTTGAGCATGCGCTTGCTCGCGTCGCGGCCGCCGGGGACGAGGCGAACCTGCGACGCGTACCCCTCCATGGGATAGCTCATGTCGACCCACCCCGAGGTCTTGAAGGCTTCCGCATCCTCGAAGTTGCCGCCGGGCAAGCTGTTGGGGCCGAACTTCCCCAGGCGCATCCAGTCCACCCACAGGAAGTGTTGCGGCAACGTCTGGAACGCGACGCATGCCGGGCTCGCCACGGGCGGGACGAGCAGGGGGGCGTCCTTCGGGGCGTCCGAGACGGCGCGGGGCCGGTTCGGTTCGCCAGGGGCAAACCCCTCCGTCGTGGCCTTCGCCATCGCGTCGACGGCATCTTGCCAGTGCAACCGCATCAGCAAGCGTAGCGAGCGGGTCGCGCGGCGGGTCTCCGACCAGGCTAGCGGGTAATCTTCGCGTTCCTGCGCATCGCTCGCCGAGCGGATGCTCTGCTCGGCCAGGACGAGCAACTCGGCCGAGTCGCGGACCGTGTGGCCGTCGGCGACCAGGCGCCCGTGGATCTCTCGCACGCCCTGGAGCTGGAGCTGCGCCTGCTCGATCGCCAGCGCGACGGCGCGGGGGCGGACCTGGGCCATCGCCACCTCGATCCGGTCCTTCAACACCATATCGGTGGTGACCAGGACCATCGATGTGACGCTGAACTCGGGAACGGTGATCTGCCTCCCGCCGGGGACCCGCACGTGGTCGAGCACGCGGACCTCGCCGGGGCTGACCTCGAAGGCCTGCGCCGACTCGGGCACCGGCACCGTGATCTTCAGGTCGTTGATCGCCATCTGCGGCGGCTGGTATTGCGCCCCGGGCGCGAAGTCGGCCACCAGGAGGAGCAACCCTCGTCGGTCGCGGCTCTCGATGGCCGCGGCGCGGATGGATGGGTGGGGGCCGGCCTCCTTCTTGGGCGGAGGCGTGCGGGGACGCGAGCCCACCAGCGGCGCCATGTAGACCGGCTCGGTGAGCTCGGTCCGATGGAGCGGGATGGGGTCGGCGCCTCTCGCCAGGATCGACTCGAAGAGGTCGATTTCCTCGTTGAGCAGCCCCAATTCGATCAGGAGCGGACGCCCGCGGGGCTGCGTCAGGTCGGCATCGCCGCGGAAGCCGATGCCACGATATCCGGCAGCCAGGGCCGTGTAGGTCGCCAGGCGGACCTGCTCGGGCTGGACGGCGGCGAGTCCCCAGTCCGGCGGCGACTCCAGGCCCCAGACGGCGGCCTGCACGGGGGGAGGCGGAGTCGCGTCGACCCAGGCCCAGAACAGCCCCCCGGGATTCCCCCGGGTCGTCAATGCGCGACGCTGCGATAGATACTCATAGGCGTCGAGCGGGTCATGCATCCCCCCCCATCCGTGGGGCCGGACGCCGATCATGTCGAGTCCTCGAGGGGCCCGGGCGTACTTGTAGAACTCCCCGGAGACGCTCGCTGTCGTCAAGCGGGACGCATCGGGAGGGAGGTCGCGCAGGCCGGCGACCACCGCGCGAATCCTCTCCCACTCCGCGGCCCGATCGGCCGGGTCGATCGTCGAGCCGAGGCGGTCGCCCAGGTGCCAGAACGCGACCGAGTCGCGATAGGAAGAGGCGGTCGTGATCTCCCGCACGCGAGACGGGTCCAGGGCCCCGGCCGGGCCTTTCGAGCGGAGCCTCGGCATGAGCAGGAACCCGCGCTCGATCGCCTCGCGGGCGCGCCCGGGGTCGGCCTCGAAATCATCCACCAGCACGTCGAACCCGCCCCGGCGCAGGGCGCCCACGTCGGCTCCCGGGGCTTCGACCCCGGTGACGAGCCAGTCGTTGCCATCCTTGCTCAGGCGATTGCCTTCGAGCTGTATCCGAGACCGAGGGGGCGGCACGCGCCCCGCCTGGACCTTCGGCGTCGCGGGACCGCCCGGCGAGGCGGCAGCCCTGCCGGCCGGCAACCCGGGCGCGACCGGCCGGATAGTCAGGTCGTCGAGGAAGACCTCCGTCTCGCCCGGACCGCCGAACAAGTTGACGACCAAGCGGTCGAGGTACGCCCCTTCGAGGTTCACCGGGCGATTCGAAGCGGCGCGGAGCACTCGCGCCTGTCGCTCGATCGACGGCCGCAGGTCGACCAGATCGAGTCGCTGCCAGCGATCGGCCGCGTCGTAGATCGTGCCCGGTATGAGCACGAACGACGGTTCCCCCGTGTCCGGGTCGGTGTCGGCCGGCAGAACGACCCGGCCCAGGAGCTGCACGCCCACCCGGTTCGATCGGACGTACAGGCCCACCTGAAGCGGGTCGGTCACGACGATCTGGGGTAGGGCATAACTGTAATAGAAGGCGTTGCCCGTCCCCGCCTCGAACTGGATCCTCTCCGAACTGAGGCCTTTGTGCCGCGCGCGGCCCGAGCGATCGTGCGCCAGCAACTGGACCGTGGCGTCGGTGACCTCGCGGCTCCAGATCGTCCGGGGGCCTTCGAAGCCGTCGTGGATCGCCTCGGGCGTCTCGTCCTCGCCTCGAAGCGAAGCGACCGACAGTGCCATGAGGACGGCAGAAATCGCCACGGACACGCCGGTCCCAGAGAGATGTCGGGGCACGAGACCTCCTTGTCGTCGGGCCGGCGTGACGTCGTACGTCGGGACCGGCCTGCGCACTCCCCGGCCTTTGCACGCGATGCGCGTGGTTCGAGGCCTCGAGCGAAGTCCAGGGACTTGCCCGCCGATCCTAGCGACCACCCCCCGGCTTGGAAAGCCCAATGCCCGTCACCGCGGGGCCAGCACGACCCCGTGCGACCACCCCGAGCGAGGATCGTTGGGAACGGGCAACGAGCCGGGAGCGATGCCGACCTTGGGTCATGGAGCCGTGGCAGGCTCTGCAATGACACGCCTGCGACCAGAGGCCGGCGCGCCCGGCGGTCTCGGGCGATCCGGGGAGTCGACCGGCTCGAAGCCGGTCGTTCCGGTTCAGTTGCGGGCGAGTGCGGCGACGACCTGGGTGTAAGCCGGGCGTTCGAGCGGGTCGAGACTGTTCGGTTTCAGTCCCAGTCGCTGTGCGTCCAGCAACGCCGTCTGGGCATCCTCGCGGCGGTTCGCCATCAAGAACGCCTGGGCGAGGTGGAAGTACATGGGAGCGATGGGATTCTCGGCGATCGCCGCTTCCAGATCCGAGACGGCCAGGTCGCTGCGGCCCATCTTCATATGGATGACGGCCCGGGTGTCGAGCAGCGGCCCGCGTGGCCCGGCGAGGTCAATCGCTCGACCGAGCAGTTGCAGCGCCTCGGGACCCTTGCCCTCTTGCTTGATGGCCATCATCCAGGCGAGATTATTCAAGGCCACGACGTTTTTTGCATCCTTGGCGATGGCCTGGCGATAAAGGGCTTCCGCCTCCGCGAAGTTCCCCTGGACGGTCCGGAGCGTGGCCATCGCGATCTGAAATTGAGCGAGCGCGGGCTGCCTGGCGATTTGCGCCTTCAACCAACCCTCGACACGACGGACCTGCGTGTCGTCCCGGTCGGCGGCGAGGAGGATGCTGCTGCAGACGTCGGCCACCGTGCCGGGAGGGCAGGTCTTCCAGGCGGCCTCGCACAGGTCCAGTGCGTCGCGGGTCCGGCCCTGGCGGCCCAGGTACTCGGCGAGCACCAGGACCGACTGCGGTTCCGTGGCCTGCTTCTGCGCGACATGCCGGCGTAAGACCGCCTCGGCCGCCGGGGCACGGCCGATGAGTTCGAGCACCTGGGCGACGAATCCGGCTTGCTCCGCGTGTTCTTGTGCGAACGTCCGGAGCAACTCGACTGCCTCGTCGCCCTTGCCCTGTTCCGAGAGCGCCATCGCCCGCAACTGCTGGACGAGGGGGGCTCCGGGCTGGAGCTTCTCGAGTTGATCCAGCCACGGCCCCGCCTCACCCGCTCGCTTGTTGCGGAGCAAGGCCAGGATATACCGGATGCGGTAGGCCGGGATGGACGGGTTGTTGTCGACCAGCCAGCGCAACTGGGCGTCGGCCCTGGCCCAATCTCCCTCGATCTCGAAGAGTCTGGCCAGGACATATCGCTCTTCCGCGGCGGCGGGTTCGCGTCGCACGACTTCCTCCAGGAGGCGGATCGCCTCCTGACTTTTCCCCTTGGTCGACTGCATGGCGAGGACCCGGGCCTGGGTCCGCAGGCGGGCGATGGGGACGGAAGCTAACGGCTCCTGTGCCGCGTCTTTCGTGCTCTCCAGGCCGACGAGTTCCAGGGCGCGTTGGGCCCGCTCCTTGTCGATGGCGGGAGCCAGGAGCATCGCCAGGACGCGTCTCGCCCATTCCGCGTCGTCCGGCGACTGGTTCTCGAGCTTCACGAGCTTGTCTAGATAAGGCTCGGCCTCCTTGGACCGACCCACGCGAATCTGGAAAGCGATGAAGGCCCGCTGGACGCTCGCGTCGTCGGGCGTTTCCTCGAGGGCTTGCCGATAAAGCGCAGTCGCCCGATCGGTCTGGTTGATCGCTTCATAGCAGCGTGCGAGGATCGTGCGGAAGTCTTTGGCGGAGGTCTGCTTCTCGGCCTCCGCGATGGCGCGATCGGCCTCCGCCTTCTTCCCCATGGCGACGAGATACTGGACCAGGGGGACCACCGGCGACAGGTCGTTGCCGGCCAGCTCGACGGCCCTCTTCATCGGCGCTTCGGCCTCGGCGCGGCGACCGGCGATCCAACGCATCTGGCCCAGCCAGAGGTGATCGCGGTAATCGACCGACCCGGATTCGACGGTCTTCTCGGCGGTCTTCAGCGCCGACTCATAATCTCGGTTCTGGTACTGCATCTCCGAGGCAAACCGCTGCATATCGCCGGAGATCGCGGGCTGGTCCTGAAGCTGCTCGAGGAGTGAATTCACCTGCTCGAACTGCTTCTTGTCGGCCAGGAGCCGGAGCGTGCGTCGGATCACGCCCGGGTCACGCTCTCCCAGCTTGATCGCCTCGATGGAATGCCCCACGGCGGCGTCCGTATTCCCCTGCAGTTGGTCGATCTCGGCGAGCGAGAGCGGCAATTTCGCCCAGGTCGTCCGCCGGCGTGCCACGAGTTCCAGTTTCTTGCGGGCCTCGTCCAGTTCCGCCTTCAATGCCGCGGGATCGCCCCGCGTCGCCTTCGCGATGGTCCGCCGCGCCTGGCAGTACAGCCACAAGGAGTCGTCCTTGCCTTCGATCTCCTTGATCTGTTTCAAGGCTCGATCCTGCGCCGGGACGTTGGCGGAACTGAGGGCCAGGTCGAAGGCGAAGAGCTGGACCTTCAGGTCTCGCGGGTGCTGACCGGCGTGGTCGGCCCAGAGGGCCAGGGCACTTGCGGGGTCCCCGCTTCGAGCAAGCGACTCGGCGAGTCCGCGTAGCAGCACCCCCCGCTCGTCCTTGCTGAACTTCTCGAGCGAACCGCCCAGCGCTTTCAATTTCTCCGCGACATCGGGTCCCCCCCGAGACGCAAGGTTGCGGGCGCGGGCGAGCCGGAGATCGACGCGGTCGCCCAGCGTCTTCTCGGCCGCATCGAGCAACGCGGGGAGTTCCTCCCCCTTGCCGCGACGCTCGGCGAGTACGATGAGGGCCGACCAGTACTCGGCTCGATCGGGGTGTGCGTCGCGTGCCTTCTCGAGCACGGCGCGGGCCTCGTCGACACGGTCGCTGCTGGTGAGCACCTCGGCGCGAAAGATGGCCACTCGCGGCTCATCCGGTGCCTTCCGCCCCACGTCGTCGAGGAAGGGCCCCACCTCCTCCCAATTCCGACGGGCGGCCGGCAGCGAGAGGTTCCGCCGGATCAGGTTCCGAGCGATGGCCAGGTTCGTCTCGATGGCCAGGCTGGAATTGTCCGTCTTGCCGGTCGCCAGGCGGTACTCTTCGATCGCCTCATCGTATCGTCCCATCGCTTCGAGGGACGTGGCCAACCTGTACCGGATCTCCGACGAGGTCGGGTCGGAAGCGGCCATGCGTCGGTAGGTCTCGTATAGGTGGTCTGTCTCGCCGAGCTCCGTGTAGCACTGGGCGAGCATCACCTCGACCCGCCGGACCAACGGGGGGGTCTTGATCAACAGCGGGGCGACGGCCTCGAATCCCGGCTCTCCGGCAGTTCCCCGGGCCGCCTTGAGCCACTCCTTCCGGGCGAACCGGGCGTGGGCCTGGAGGTAGCCGATCCTCTCCTTGGGATAGCTCAGACTCCCCAACACGCTGATCTGGTCACCAATGAGCTTGTTTAACGCCTCATCGCCCGGCTGGCGCGTGAGTCGCTCGATCCGCGTTTCCGCCAACTGCCACTTCAAGTCCCTGTCTCCCGGCACGGCCTGGACGCCCCGCATCAGGCAGTCTTCGGCAGGCTGGAGCCTCCCCGCCCGGGTCTCGACATCGGCCAGGGTGTGATACAGCCGCGAGTCCTTGGGATTCTTCTCGAGGCCGCGCGTGAGTACCTTTCGCACCTCGTCCATGTCGGCCCGCTTCTCCGCCACCCGTGCGGCGACCAGCACGACCATCGGGCTTTCGGGTTTCAGTTTCTCCGCGAGGGCGATGTCCTCGGCCGCCCCGTCGAGTCCGTGTTCGAGGCGATACATGGCCCTGTACAGATAAGCCTCGAAAGATCGACTGTTGTTCGCGACCAGCGAGTCCATGACCTCATCGGCTCGCGCGACCGCCTTCGCGTCCGGGACCTCATCGGCCTGCTTCGAGGGATCGGCTTCCCCCCTCAAGAGGCGGGTCAGCCGGACATACGTGTCGATCAGTGTCGGATCATGCTTGATCGCCTTCTCGTACAGGGTGAGCGCATCCTTGAGATCCCCCCTGACCTCGGCACAGCGTCCGCTGGCCTGCTCGAGCTCGCCATCGTCGGGGTGCTTCGGCATCATGAAGTCGACGTGGGCCTTCGCATTGGGGAAACGTCGGAGCCTCAAGGAGAGGTCGATTGCGCGGCGGCGGACGTCGTCGCGACCCGAATCGCGCCCGAGTACCTGCTCCAGGACGAGCAGGGCGGCCTGGTGCGCCTGGTCCGAGGCACCCTGGGCGGAGATGGCCTGGTCGGCCTGGAGCAAGCCGTAACGCGCCAGGGCGTTGGTGTCTTCCGGCCGATAGCGCAGGTAGCGGTCCAGGATCGTGGCCGCCCGGTCCGAGTCCTTCTGCTTCTCGGCGTAGTCGGCCTGCGCCAGGAGCTTGCTCGCGTTGCGACGGGTCTGTACCTCGTAGACAAAGTACCCCCCCGCCCCGAGAGAGGCCACGGCGACGATCAGGACGAGCAGGACCTTTACATTCAGTTTTTTTAATTTCATGGGAGGAGAGCTTGGAAGGAGGTGCGGGAAGAATCCGGGAGCGAGGCTGTTCGCGGTGGGAAAGAGGATCGCCTTCAGCGTAACACGTCAAGCGCAAGCGGACGAGGAGAGACGTAACCAAGAAAACTCGAATCCGGCTCGGGAGCGGATCGACTCCACCCGCCCCGAGCCGGATAGACACTAGGACCTTCAGGCGTTCCGACGACGATTACGAGCGTAGCCGAGGCCGAGCAACGGCAGGGCGATGCAGGCCAGGGCCATCGTCCCCGGCTCGGGGATCGCGACGATGCCGATGTCGCCGTTGAGCGTCGAGATGAATCCCGGATTACCGAAGAGCTCCAACCGGCCGGGGTTCGCTTCGTCCCCTTCCACGATCCGATAGCTCGTCGTGAATCCGCCGGAGGTGATGGTCCGCGTCAAGGGGCCGTTGAACTGGACGAAGGCCTGACTGTTGCCGATGAAGATGCTCCCGCCGACCGTGGACGACATGAAGGCCACGTTCCCGGGTCCCGGTACGGTCTGGATGATCGTCAGCGTGAACGTGTCGACCAGAGTCGCGGAGGTCGCCGGGACCGTGACGGTCGTGAACGAGCCGAACAGCGCGTTGGTGTTCGGGGGCGGATTGACGGTCGTGGAGAGAAGGTTGTTGAACTCGATGCGGACTCCGTCTCGATCGAGGATGTTCGTGCCGGAAACGCCGAAGACCCCTGTGGTCGAGTAGGTCACCGGGATGGCGTTGGCCGGCGTGACCGATCCGACGAGGAACAGGGCCGCGAGACCCGCGAGGCGATGAGCTTTGATCATGTTGCTTTCCTGTGGCTCTCGATGGACAGACTTATAAGTTATGAAACGGTGACAACGTGTTCGGCGTCGGCTTGCCCCCCGGGGGTTCGTGTGACCTCGGGGGCTTCGCGGGGGAGATTTCGACGCCGAAGGCGAGGCAGAGGGCTTACGTCACTGTCGAGGCGATTTCCTTTCTCGTCGGCATGGGGGTAGTGGAATCGGAGGGGCCAGGGCCCATCACGGCTACGATGGCTGTCAGCTCCTGCGGGGGAGCAATTTCTCGAGTTCGGGCAGCAGGTCTTCGATGAGCTTGGGTGCGACCGCGTCCACAGGTTGTACACCCTGGGCCATGGCCATCTCACGAATGACGTATATTTTATACAAGGCGGGGTATCGGGCGAACGCGAGCCGCGTGTTGTCCGGCACCTCCCAGCTCGACCCGCCCCGGAAGGACCAGTAGATCCGCAGGCCCATCGAGCTGGCGGCATCGGCCCGTTGGAAGTTGCCCACCTGGAAGACCGCCGTGGCGGGAGGCGTGCCGAAGGCGACCTCTTTCCGCTCGAGGGGGCCGGACAGGCCATAGCCTCCCCCCCCGTAACAGGCCTCGGGGCTGTGGGCGGCGGTCGGGCCGGGGGGGCCGCAGAGGACCAGTAGCGCCAGGGCCTCTCCCGTCACGCGGTGGACGTAGCGCCGGGTCACCCAGACGACGGCCTCCGAGGCGGCGTAGAGATTCCGCTCCTTTTCGTCCAGCACGTTCTCCCGCCCCTCCCAATCTCCGAGGGCCAGCGGGAGTTTCCCGAGGTGATCGACGGCATGCTGGAGTTCGGTCGACCGGGCCCAGCGGTTCGTCCAGCGCCCGTGGATCGTCCCGGCGGTGAGGATCAGCACGGCCACGACGGCAACGGGGAGATGTCGTCTCATCGTCGGTCCTTTCCGCTGGAGACCGGTGCGTCTTCGCGACTCGCGTCCATGGCCCGTCCCTGGTACGAGTAGTTATATCCGTGGTCTTCGATATGGGTCCCGGCGACGACGACCCCGAGCATGCGGACGCCGAGCCGCGAGAGTTGCTCGTAGGCGGCGTGGATCCTCGGCAGTCGGCTCACGTCGCGGAGGACGGAGAAGAGGACCGCGTCGACGTGCTGGCAGACCTGGAGCGAGTCGGCCACGGCCAGGACCGGGGCGGAGTCCACGATGATGTAGTCGTATTGCCCCTCGACCGCGTCGAAGAGCCGCTGGAGGCTGCCATGCGCCAGGGCCTCGATGGCCGAGGAGTCGCACCGGCCCGCCGTAAGGAGCGAGAGCAGGGGGGCCGAGGTCGGCTGGATGACGTCGGCGGCGTCGGACTCGCCCCGGAGGATCTCGCACACGCCCGGCCCCAGCGGCAGGTCGAATAGCATCTGGATGGTCGGGCAGCGCAGGTCGCAGTCGATCAAGAGGGTCCGCTGGCGGGCCCGGGCCAGGCTGGTGGCCAGGTGGCAGGCCAGCGAGGTCTTCCCCTCGCCTTTCTGGGCGCTGGCGACCATGACGGTCCGGATCGACTCGTTGCGGAGCACGTGCATGAGCATCGCCCGCGTGGAGTCGACCGCCTCCATCAGGATGCCGGTCTCGTTGCGGTCCCGCTCCGCGGCGGAGCTGGTCAGGGCGCGGCGCGACCGGACGGAGAGGGGGGGCAGGGTCCCCACCAGCTCCATGCCGAGCCCGTGGACCACCTCGTCGACCTTGTCGATCCGCCGGACCCGCGCGTCGAGCCAGGCGACGCTCAGGAGGACCAGGGCGAAGATGGAGATGGCGGCGAAGCCGGTGGCCACGAGCCGCCTCTTCTCGCCGGAGGGCTTGGGCACCTCGGCGCTCTCGTACGGCCTGACTCGGGACTCCGCCCTTAGCTCGATCTCCAGGTTCGCGACCTCCTGGCCGATGACTTCGGCGTTCTTCTCGGTGAACCGAATCTCGTCCTTGGTCGATTCCAGGCTCAATGCGGTCTGGTTGAGCGACTGCACTCCCTCCTCGAACTTCTTCACCTCGGCGACAAGGCTCGACTCCTCCTCTTGGAGCAGCACGATCCGCTTCTCCAGCAGATTCCGCTCATTGCCGCGACTCTGGGGGACTTCGACAGGCTCGGTGATGCGTCGCCGATACTCATTCGTGAACTGGGCCGTCAGGCTCTGGCGGCGCTGCTCGTAAACCTTTTTCAGATTGTCCCTGGCCAACTGCATGTCCGAGCGGACCTTTCGGATCGCCGGGTCGTTCCCGGAGCGGATCGTGCGCTGGTGGCCCTTGAGCGTGTCATTCAGGTCGGCGAGCTGACTGGTGTACTTCAAGACCGTCGGGTCCTGGTCCAGGGCGGCCTGGACGGCGGCCTCGATCTTCTCCATCGAGTCGTCGGTCATCTCGACCTTCGGCTGGGGCTGAGCCTGCGGGGGCGCCTGGAGGGTTGCCAGGTCGATCTTGGCATCGCGCAGCTGAATCCGCAGGGTCCGCAGGTCCTGCTCCGCGCGACTGGCCCGCTGCATCGCCAGCTGGTTCCTGTACTCCACGGTCTCCCGGTCATTGGAGCCCGCCCGCTCGGCCAGCTCGCCGACGTTTTTCTTGTGTAAGCTCATCTTCTCAGAGAGTTCGCCCCAGGTTTTCTTGAGGTCGTCGAGGCGCTTCTTCCGTCGATTGTTCTCGCCGTTGACGACCTCCTCCAGGTAGGCGCCGGTCACGGCGTTGACCAGCTTGACCACCTCCTGCGGGTTGTCGCTCTCGAGCCCGATGTAGAGCAGCTCACCGACGAAGCTGAGGCTGAGCTCGTCCGCCAGCCACTGGATCGGATCGGGCCGGCGGATCACCGAGGGGAGCTTCGCGACGTCGGGGTGGCTCAGGGCCTTGCCCAGCACGAAGCGGCTCTTGAGCAGCTCCGTTTGCGTCTTCTGGAACATCAAGAACTCGGCCCCCCCCCCCGCGGCCGGAGTACGGTCCAGCGTGCTGACGGCGTGCTGGGGGGGGGTCGCCGACACGTAGAGCATCGACCTGGCGGAGAACTTCGAATTCGGCATGCCGAACCAGGTGGCGACCGCCGCGGCCGTGGCCATGAGTAGGCCCAGGCCCAGGCCGATCCCCAGGTTGCGCCAGACCCCGCGCAGGAGCCCCCGCATGTTGAGGGCCGCCGAGAGGGCCGGGGGCGGTGTTTTCGCGCCCAGGCCGGCGGCCGAAGTCCGGAGATAAGGCCGCACCCCGCGCCCCCTTTCGTTCCCGAACGGGTCGGGCTCGATCCTGGGCAGATGATTACCAGATGATGGATCGCCGTTATTCATGAGAGGCTCCTAGAAACCTGCGTCGGTGTGTTCAGGCCGGGTTGGTTCGAGGGGGCCGGTTCGCCGAGGCAGAGGCAGAGGCGGTATTTTCGCCCCGGGCCGGGACCATCTCGGAGAGTCGGAACGCCGGCCGCATGGGCTCTTCCTCGATGAATAGGGCCGACATCAGGCGGAGCTCGCCCCAGAGCAGGAGGAGGGCCAATGGCATCATCAACCAGCCGGCCAGGTCGTGGTAGATGAGGTTCGCCGACTCCTCGCCTACCAGTTGATAGGCCACCCCCGTCGAGGTGATCCGCACCACGTTGCACACGATCGCGATCGGGGCCGCGCTGAGGACGATGAAGATCCGCTCGAGCAGATTCCGCTGCTCCGCCAGCAGGGCAATGGCCGTGGACAGGCAGAAGAAGATGATGAACATCTTGAGGCCACTGCAGGCGTCGACGACGCCGAGCCTCATCTCGTCCAGGGCGATCACGTTCCCCTCGACAATCGCGGGCAAGCCCAGCATCTGCAGCGCGACGCCGCTGGCCTGGGTGGAGATCCTCTGCAAGGGCTGGTGCATTAACACGTCGACGCGGTGGGGCAGCGGGATCATGAAGAACAGGAAGACGATCGCCGGCGCGGCCCACCGCAGCGCCGGCCACCCCCCGACCAGGACGGTGGCCCCGCCGATGTAAGCGATGACCGCCGCCCCGCTGAGCCATCCCACGAAGTAGAACGCACCTACGAGTTGCATGGCGACGCCCAGGCCGACCAGGCCCACCCCCCACCAGCTCGGCGACGGCGAGGCCGCGGGCATGCGGTCACGCCGGGCCCAGAGCAGCACCAACGCCGCCATGGGGACGAGATAGCCGTGAGAGTACGTCGGATCGAAGGCCCACCGCTGCTGCATCTTGTCCAGGACGGACCACGAGGCCCAGATGATGCAGATGCCGAGGACCAGCAGCGTGAGGGGCACGCGACCCAAGAACAGTCGATAATCGATCCGAGGGCGATTCATAGTGCTAGGCGCCGTCCACGAGGATTTCGATCGGGGCGATCTCGGGCTTACAAGATGGTCATGACGGAATTGAGGGCGACGCGATACCGGATGGCAACCCTCCTGCGGCTGAAATCATCCGCCGCCACCATGTTATAGCTTTCCGCATCCGAGACAGAGGGGGAACGAGCGAGGATCGTGGCGAGACTGTCACTGCACCCGTGCAAGGTCCCAATTAATCCACACAGAGTAACAGAGCCGTGGATAACAAATCAACTCTCTTCGTTCTTGCGCTCCCAATTTCCGACTCGGGATTTCGCTTCCCAGGTCCAGATGTCCTGCACATGACCGCGTGGCTTTTGTGTGATTGGATGCGTTGGCCTGCACTCCACACTCATCCGATCTTAGGACACTCATCCGGGAAAATTCCGAAGAAAGCTTTATCGGGTCACAATGTACCTGATCATCGAGGGTTATGGTCACGGACATAATTCGTAGGTCTCTGGCCGCTGCAGCTTCAGTTCTTCATGGTTGCATCATCTATGCGAGGGCCATTTTGTGAGGGCTGTGAAGATAGGCTAAGGACCGGGCCTGGTCGGTTGGACCTTCGAGTCTTCACGGTGGTGTCTCGAAATAAGAACATGGAGGTCGTGCAGCTAGTCAGGCCGCGTGCCGGACACGCCTGACCGGAGGACTGACGAGGAAGGTGCAGGTCTGCGACTGCCGGGAGGATTCGGGGGCTGCCAGGCGTTTGGACTCGCGTCGCCGACACCAGTCGTAGGCATCGGCCTGGTGGAGGGCCTTTGCGGGCATGCCGCCTGCCACAGAAGCCGCGGCTCATTCCGCAGGGGTGAGTCGCGCCGGCGTTGTCCCTATCCCCTGATCACCGGAGTTCGTCGCCACTTCCGCCCTCGGTGCGACCGTGCGGGGGACAAGTCTTGTTACGATAGGAAGCGGAGCGTCGAGAGACTCCAGAAGGCGAGGTGAGGACGATGGCCGACGATTCGACGCGCCGCATCCGGCTCCGTGGTGTCCGGGTGCACAATTTGAAAGGTGTCGACCTCGACTTGCCGCTGGATTGTCTGGTGGTCTTCAGTGGTATCAGCGGGTCGGGGAAGAGCTCGTTGGCCTTCGACACCCTGTATGCCGAAGGCCAGCGACGGTACGTGGAGACGTTCTCGAGCTACACGCGTCAGTTCCTCGAACGTCTCGACAAGCCCGACGCCGACTCGATCGACGGCATTCCGCCCGCCGTCGCGGTCGGTCAGCGCGGGGGCCGCAGGTCGAGCCGGAGCACAGTCGGCAGCGTCACCGAGCTGGACGAGGCACTCGGCCTGCTCTTCGCGCGGGCGGGGACGACGGTCTGCCACGATTGTGGCCGGACGGTCGAGCCGGCCTCGCCGGCAATCGTCGTCCGTGCGATCGAGGCATTGCCGGAGGGTTCGCGGTACCTGATCGCCTTCCCGCTGGAGGTCCGGCCCGAATCGGACCGCATGGCCCTGGCCGACGCACTCCGGGCCGATGGGTTCACCCGCGTCGCCCTGGGCGGTCCGGGCCAGACCGTGACGCTGGATTCGGGGCCGCTGCCGCTGCCGCCGCCGGAGGACGAGGCCGGCGTCATCGATGTGATCGTGGACCGGCTCGTCCGAGGTTCGGACGCTCCCGAGCGTCGGCTCGACTCGATCGAGACGGCTTTCGCCCGAGGACAGGGGAGGTGCCGTGTCCTCGGCGATGCGGCGGGCCTGACGTTTTATCAGGGATGGCGGTGCTCCGGGTGCGGTCGCGATTACCTGGAGCCCGACCCCAGGCTCTTTCGCCCGAACAGCCCTCTGGGCGCGTGCCCGGCGTGCGAGGGGTTCGGCCGCGTGATCGACCTCGACCTGGGTCGAATCGTTCCCGATCCCTCCCGCTCGATCCGGGACGGGGCGATCGCCCCCTGGACGACCCCGGCGTACGTCGGGAAATTGCACGAACTCCTGGGACGGGCGGCCGAGCTCGACGTGCCCGTGGATCTGCCCTTCGAGAGGCTGAGCCCCGAGCAGGTTCGGACCGTCGTCGAGGGTAGGCCGGGGCGCGGTTTCGGGGGGCTCCGGGGGTTCTTCAAGTGGCTGGAGTCGAAGTCGTACAAGATGCACGTCCGCGTCTTCGCCAGCCGGTGGCGGAGCTACCATCCCTGCCCCGACTGCCGGGGCGCCCGGCTTCGCCCCGAGGCGCTGGCCGTGAAGGTCGTCGGCCTCGATATCGCGACCGTCCGGGGTTTGACGGTGGTCGAGGCGCGGGCGTTCCTGGCCCGGTCCGGGGAGGACCATGCGTCGAACGCGGTCGTGCGGCGAATACTCGAGGGGGTCGAGAGGCGGCTCGAGTATCTCGACCGGATCGGGCTGGGCTACCTGACGCTCGACCGGCAGGCGCGGACGCTCTCAGGAGGCGAGGCGCAACGAGTCGCCCTGACGGCCGCGCTCGGCTCGGGGCTCGTGAACACGATGTACGTGCTCGACGAACCGACCGTCGGCCTCCATCCGCACGACGTCGACCGCCTGATCGCCACCCTGCATGAGCTGCGCGACGCGGGCAACTCGGTCATCGTCGTCGAGCACGACGCGGCGGTCTTGAACGCGGCCGACATGGTCGTCGACATCGGCCCGGGCGCCGGGGCTGCCGGCGGGCGGGTCCTGTACGCGGGCCCGGTAGGGGGGCTAGCCGAAGTCGCCGAGAGCGCCACCGCCGACTTCCTGGCCGGTCGCCGGGGGATGGCCGTCCCCACGCGCCGACGTCCCACCGACAAGGGATTCCTCCGCCTGGGCGGCGCGTGGGGCCATAATCTCCGGGGGCTCGACGTCGCGTTCCCGCTCGGCGTCCTCTGCCTCGTCACGGGGGTCAGCGGCTCGGGCAAGAGCACGCTCGTGACCGAGACGCTCTATCCCGCGCTTCGCCGGGCGATCCACGGCGAGACACTGCCGGCCGCCCCGTACGACACGCTGACCGGCGCCGAGGCGCTCGACGACGTCGCGCTCATCGACCAGGCCCCGATCGGACGATCGGCCCGCTCCAATCCGGTGACCTACCTGAAGGCGTTCGACGAGATTCGCAAGACCTTCGCCGCCACCAGCGAGGCCAAGGGGCGGAACTACGGGCCGAGCCGGTTCAGCTTCAACGTGGATGGGGGACGGTGCAACGCCTGCGAGGGCAATGGCTACCTCACGGTCGACATGCAGTTCCTGGCCGACGTGATGATGCGATGCCCCGAGTGCCACGGGTCGCGGTATCGCCCCGAGACGTTGGAGGTCACGTATGGAGGCCGGTCGATCGCCGAGGTCCTGGAGATGACGGCGCGGGAGGCCCTGGGATTCTTCCGGCACCGCCCTCGCGTGCAGGCGCGGCTCCGCCCGCTGCTCGACGTCGGGCTCGAATATCTCCGGCTCGGCCAACCCGCGTCGACCCTCTCCGGGGGCGAGGCGCAGCGGCTGAAGCTGGCCACCTTCCTGGGCCGCTCGCCCGCCGCACTGACGCGTGCGGCCTCGGCGTCGAAGCGGTCGCGGACCCTCTTCGTCCTCGACGAGCCGACGACCGGCCTCCACCCGGCCGACACGGCGAAGCTCTTCGACGCCCTGGAATCGCTGCTCGACCTGGGCCACTCGTTGCTGGTCATCGAGCACAGCCCCGATCTGATGCGGCGGGCCGACTGGATCGTCGACCTCGGCCCCGGCGCCGGCGCCGAGGGCGGCCGGCTCATCGCCGAAGGGACGCCCGAAGTTCTCGCCCGCGCCGAGACCCCCACCGGCCGCGTCCTCGCCGGGTCGCTCAAGCCGGGATGACGGCGACGCGATCGGGCGCGAACCCCGGACGATCCTCCGTGTCTCGTCTACTGATCGAGGACATCTGTCCGTGTGAGCCGGATTCGCTGCGGCATGTGCTTCGCGTGTTGGGGTGGAGGGGTATAGGCGTCGACGCGAGGCGGGTGATGACTGCCGCGGGATTGGACCGGAAAGGACGATGACGCGATGAGCAAGTCTGGAGGCTATGCCGGACCCCTGGAGCAGGTGGGCGAGTGCCAGTGGCGGATTCCCCGGAGCTATCGGAGCGACATGCGGGTCGACGGGCTGATCTTCGCCGACGAGGGCCTGATCGCGCAGATCAAGAAGGATCAGGGGCCGGAGCAGGTGGTCAACGTCGCCACGCTGCCGGGCATCCAGGGGGCGAGCCTGGCGATGCCCGACATCCACTGGGGCTACGGGTTCGCCATCGGCGGCGTCGCGGCCACCGACCCGGAGCAGGGGGGGGTCATCTCACCCGGCGGCGTCGGGTACGACATCAATTGCGGCGTCCGCCTGATGCGCACCGAGCTCGAGTGGGACGCCGTGAAGCCCAGGATTCGGCCCCTGGTCGAGGCGCTCTTTCGCGACATCCCGACCGGCGTCGGGCAGAGCGGGCACTACCGCTTCGACAAGCCGAAGCTCAGGACGCTGATGGAGCAGGGCGCGTCCTACGTGGTCAGCAAGGGGTGGGGGACCCCCCGCGACTTGCAGTTCACCGAGGCCGGCGGCGTGCTCAAGGGCGCCGAGCCCGACCTCGTCAGCGCCCGCGCCTTCGAGCGCGGGGCGGACCAGTGCGGCACACTCGGCTCGGGGAACCACTTCCTGGAGGTCCAGGTCGTCGACCGCGTGCTCGACGAGGAGGCCGCGGCCGTCATGGGCCTGCGCGAGGGGCAGGTCACCGTGCTGATCCACTCGGGGTCGCGGGGCCTCGGGTATCAGGTCTGCGACGACAACCTCGCCGCCTTCCGGGGGGCTCCCAAGAAGTACGGCTTCACCCTGCCCGACCCTCAACTCGCCTGCGCCCCGGTGAACAGTCCCGAGGGGAAGGCGTACCTGGGGGCGATGCGCGCCGCGGCCAACTACGCCTGGTGCAACCGCCAGCTCCTGATGCACCAGGCCCGCGAGATCTTCGCGGAGGTCTTCGGCGTCCCCTGGGAAAAGCTCGGCATGGAGCTCGTCTACGACGTGGCGCACAACATCGCGAAGTTCGAGCAGCACGACGTCGGCGGGACTTCGAAACGGGTCTGCGTCCATCGCAAGGGGGCGACACGCGCCTTCCCCCCCGGACACCCCGAAATCCCGGAGCTGTACCAGGCCGTCGGCCAGCCTACCCAACGGAAGTATAACGGGGAGGAGATTCCAGTCAAAGGGATCGGTCAACCAGTGATCGTGCCTGGTTCCATGGGAACTGCATCTTGGGTACTAACCGGACTGCCTGGTAGCATGCAGTCTTCCTTCGGTTCATGCTGCCATGGTGCCGGTCGGATGATGAGCCGGACCACTGCCGTCAAACTGGCATCGGGCAGACGGATCGACAAGGAACTCGACGCAATCGGTATCATCGCCCGCGCACGAGGGCACAAGGGCTTGGCGGAGGAGCAGCCCGCCGCCTACAAGGACGTGGATCAGGTCGTCGAGGTAGTAGAGCGTGCCGGTCTGGCTAAGAAAATTGCCCGTCTCCGCCCGGTCGGCGTAATCAAGGGATGAGAATGCCCACCCGGCTGGCTCAGCATCTCTATATATTCCTGAGCGCTGCGGTCAATCTGCCAGCCAGTCGCCGGATGGATCGCGGGCTCGACGCCAGAAGGATAATCGCCCGTGCCAGCGGATACCCAGGACTTTCAGAGGAACGACCTGTCGAGCGGGATCGCTACGGATGCGATTTAGATTGCCTCGGGGCGAACCTCGGCGAGTACCTGGTGAATAGGCACAACTCGCTGTTATATCCGAGAAAGATAGAAGCGTTAGTAGGAATGCACAGTCTGACGAGCGGAAGGCGTGTAGCTAATTTCGCAACGTCAGGTTTGCCCAATGGAACCCAGAATCCTCGCCGCCTTCTCCTGGGATGACTTTTGCTGAGGCGGAAAAGTTGCGGGCTCTGGCGTGGGTCAAATGCCCTCGGACAGGGCTAACGTCTCCTGCCTGAAACAAACCAGACGGGCTCGACATGGCGAAGCGCATCGGGTTCGGACCGGTCTTTGCCTCCGAGTGCCTGACCACTTCACGCCGCTGGCAGGTCTACGCGGGGCGCGCCCTGCTGGTCACCGGCGTCCTCGTCGGACTCACGCTCGTCTGGCTCAATCGGCTCGATGGGCGGGCGATAACCGACTACAAGCAACTCGCCGTGGTCGGCTCGGCGTTCTTCCGCTCGATCATGGCGGTCGAACTCGTCCTGGCGCTCGTCGTCGTCCCGGCGGCGACCGCCGGAGCGATCTGCCAGGACAAGATGCGGGGCGGGCTGACCCTGATGATGGTCACCGACCCGTGCGACGCCGAGATCGTGCTCGGCAAGTTCGCCTCCCGCTTGGTGACCGTCCTGGGCGTCCTCGCCTGCGGACTCCCCGTCCTGGCGATCGCCTCGTCCCTGGGCGGGGTCGACCCGGTGGACGCGATCGGCGGCTCGATGGTGATCGTCGGCGTGGTGGTCTTGGGGGTCGCCGTCGCCATGACCTACTCGGTGTGGGCGACCAGACCGCACGAGGCGCTCATGGCGACCTACGCCACCTGGGCGGTCTGGCTCCTGGCGGCCCTGGCGTGGAGCGAGACGTTCCGGCGACCGGGGAGGTCTAGGAGTCTGTCCGAATATTCACCTTCGGTCGCCGTAAGTCGTTGGTATCAAGGGACTACTTTAATTTGGCCTAAATGTCGTAAGTTCATTTGCATCAACACGTTGCGGGTTTTCGCCTCGAATACTCGGACAGACTCCTAGCCTGCTTTACTCATCGAACCCGTTCTGGTTGATCTTCGGGAACCACGGACCCGCATCCGGTTCGATCTTCGCCCCGCGTGCGCTCTTCCTCGTCGGGTGCCTGGCGGTCTCGGTCGTGCTCGCGGCGGTCGCGACCTGGCGGATTCGACCCGTGACCCTACAGCAGGGGAGCCGGAAGGGGCGTCGGACCGCGCCTTGGAGCAGTAAGGGCGGGGGACGATTGCGATGGACCGGGATCCACCGGACTTCCCTCGATCGCGACCCGATCCTCTGGCGGGAGTGGCACCGCCGCCAGTCCTCCGGCTGGGGGCGGATGATCTGGTGGCTCTACGCCGTCCTGTCGGCGGTCTTCACGCTGCTGGCGTTCTTCGCCAACTCCCATATCGCCCCGGGCGTCTGCGCGTTCATGGTCTCGATCGGGTTGCTGATGGTCAGCGTGACCTCGGCGACCGCGCTGGCGGAGGAGAGGTCCCAGGGCAGCCTCGACGTGCTGATGGCGACCCCGCTCGCGACGCGGGAGATCGTCCTCGGCAAGTGGCGGGGGGCGCACCGCATCGTCCCGAGGCTCGCGATCCTGCCGGGAGTGCTCGCCCTCGGCACCGACCTGGGCAGGGAGAGGTGGATAGCCGCCGTCCCGTTCGCCGCATTGATCGCCGCCCTGGTCCTCGCCTACGGGGCGGTCGTCACGAGCCTGGGACTCGCCCTGGCCACCTGGCAGCCCCGGCTGGGTCACGCCGTCGGGTTCAGCGTGTCCGCTTACCTGACTCTCGCGGTGATCTACCCAACGATCGTCCTGATGAGCGTGCGCACCGGTCCCGATGACGTTTTCATCCGCTGGGTCAGCCCGTTCTTCGGGATGTTCCTACCGATGGGATGGGTCTCGTGGCATCGTTCCCCGTACATCGCGGAGAGATACCTCGCCATGTCCATCTGGGTCGTCCTGGCTTCGGTGGTCGCGTACGTGCTCTTGCGGTGGACCCTCGCGACGTTCGACCGGCTCTTGGGGCGGGTCGCTGAATTCGTGAAGCCGCTCTCCCTTTCGCCCCGGCACGCATCCTCGCCGCCAGAGCCCATCGGGATCTCATCCGGGCGTGTTCAATCCTCCCCAGATGGACGGATTCCCAGAGGTAATACGCAATCCAGGAAGTTCCTGCCCGTCGGTGGGACGGGCCTCCAGAGCCGGGTGCATGTTGAGAGCGAAGTCATTCCATTGACCGAGATAGTAC